>ERZ857965.4167-NODE-4167-length-10153-cov-3.655872_pt1 | contig 10153 bp, 12 predicted proteins | sample MGYA00519758_ERZ857965 | MGnify/ENA primary metagenome ERZ857965 (study PRJEB31778, sample SAMEA3449381) | human gut metagenome | biome: human gut; feature: human-associated habitat; material: faeces | place: United Kingdom | collected 2010/2012 ...
ACTCGAACAGGGCGGCTCTGACGACGCCAGTCGGCAGAGTAAGCAATCAGCCCAGTGGGCTGTTGCTTAGCCCGCGGTTCCTAGAGAATTAGGAACGTCTACCGGGATGACTGCGGTTCGGTGGACGGTACAAGACTCGAACAGGGCGGCTCTGACGACGCCAGTCGGCAGAGTAAGCAATCAGCCCAGCGGGCTGTTGCTTAGCCCGCGGTTCCTGGACCCGTAGGAATGTCTACCAAGGTCGTACGAACCCGATTCTTTACGAAAAAGGGTTCGGGTACGTTTTTTGTTTATCGGAGGTTTTGAGAAAGGGCTACTCGGCCCATAAGCCGGAATGTGAAAGGATGAGAAGATGACCTTTTTAGAAACAAATCGGCTCAGACTAAGAAATGTAAGTCCTAAAGATGCGATTCAGATGGTTGATTATCGAAATAACGAGCGATGCTCGAAATATCAACGAGGCCAGACGAAAGATTATAAGGATATTGTTGCTTTGATCGAGCGTAATAAAGACAATGCCCTGAATATCGCATCGCCGACTATGATTAGTGTTGCATTAAGAGAAACGGATGTCATGATTGGCGAAATCGTCGTTATGCCTAACGAGGGCACAATTTCTTTAGGGTACACATTTTCTTATAAAGTTCACCGACGCGGTTACGCCTATGAAGCCTTGTCCTCTTTAATTGAGTATTTACACAAGCACTATCCTCAGTGGGATTTTATCTGTTTTACTGAAAGAGAGAACATTCCAAGTATGAGCCTTTTGAAGAAGCTGGGATATACGAATTTGGGTTATCTGCCGTCAAAGAATTCTCAAGTATTTGGAAAGTGGCTTCGCCAGGACACATTAGAAGAAATCACAAGTGCGGTTCGATAACTCCTGGTTTGTCGCAACCTCAACAGCAGGGTTTGGGGTACCGCACGCCCCAACAAGAAGCTGTCCCAAGGGGCAGAAAATTTTCAGCAATTGAAAATTTGTGGTCCCAGGACGGTTCTTGCCCTCACCGTCAGAATCATCCGCCTTGCCCTCACCGTCAGAATCATCCGCCTTGCACTCGTAGTCATTTTGTGATACAATTATCCCAATAGGAGGTGTCTCGTATGATGCAGACATTCGTTCGCCCTTCCCGGGATCTGCGCAACCATTACGCCGAAATTTCGGAGATGCTCAAAGATCATGACCATGTGATCATCACGAATCATGGCCGTGGAGAATCCGTTCTCATTAACATTGAGGACTACGCCAAGTACGAAGAGTTTTTGCACCAGCGATATGTTGCCGAGGCACTTGCCAAGGCAAAACAGCAGGCGGCTGACCCCGACACGCAGTGGGCAGACCACGAAAGCGTATGGGAGACGCTGGGCAAGCAGTATGACGTATAAGATCAAATATCTGCCCCTTGCCGTGCAGGACCTGAACGATATCGCCCGGTATCTGTCTGGCTTTTACCCTAAAACAGCCAGCCGTGTACTGAAAGAGCTGCGGGAGAAGATCACAAAATTGGGCGATACCCCGAAAATGTGCGAGGTCTACCGCCTTGACCCTGCTTATCGTAGGATGGTCGTTGACCAGTATCTTGTGTTCTACCGCGTCAACGATGAAATAAAGACTGTGGAAGTCCACCGTGTGTTGCGCGGTGCTTGGAATTTGCCGCAGTATCTGGAATGAACCCTTCGGGTTCGACTGCTGTGGACAATGCTCCACTTGATGAAAGAGAGTCTCCAACGTAAGTTGGCGGCTCTCTTTTTTGTTCCGCCCCTGACTTACGTTGGAGCGATGTGGGCGGTACAGGACTCGAACAGGGCCATCACGTTTTCTCTTCCCCTTGGCAAGCTCCATTTTCATGATATAATAAGATGGATCGTATGTCATGTTTTCGCCGAAAGGAGCTTGAACGACTCGACCGGCTGAATCCGATCCCGCAATTCCAACTGGATAAAGTCCTTGCATCAGGAAATGATTTTTCATCCATTTCATCCCCTGACAGCGAAAGGAGGCTTCCCATGAACATTCCGGAAATTCTGGTCGCAAATGGAACCGGTATCATCCTTGTGGCCTTTCTGTTCCTCCTCCGCGTCCGGAATAGTGAGACAAAACAGACTGGTGCCGTCCTTTACGATGGGATGTTGGCGGTCACGCTGGTCGCGCTGGTCACCGAGACCATCAGTTTCCTCATTGACGGACAGTCGTTCTGGGGCTGTCACACGCTTGTTGTCCTTACCAATACCCTCTGCACCGGTTCCACCGTTTTGGTGGGCTTTTTGTGGTGCCTGTTCGTGGATTTCCGTATCTACCGCAGCACCCGGCGGCTGCACCGGAAAATCCTGACGCTGGGCATTCCGCTCCTCCTCGTACAGCTTCTCATGGTCATCAACCTGTTCGGCACCGGGCTCATCTTCCACGTCTCGGCAGAAAATGTCTACTCTCGCGGCCCGCTGAATTTTCTCCTTTATGCCACGCTGTTCCTTTACTTTGCCGAGAGTATTTATCGAGTCACCCGCTCCAAACAGACCGGCATTACCATTGAGTTTTTCCCGGTGTTCTATTTTGTCATCCCCTGCATCCTGGGCACTGTCGTCCAAGGCATATTCTACGGTCTGTCCACAGGTTGGCTGGCCGCAGCGGTCGCGATGGTCTTCATCCACATCCAGCTGCAAAACATCAACACCTTTGTGGACGAGACTTCCGGCCTGTTCAACCGCAAATACATGAACTTCTATCTTGAGAAAGCTCACAAAACGAATCCCCGCCAGCTGTACGGCATCATGATGGACGTGAACGATTTCAAAAAGATCAACGACCGCTACGGCCACTCTATGGGCGACCGGGCCATTCGGGAGATCGGCAAAATCCTTTCCGCCTCCCTGCCGGAGGACGCTGTTGCCATCCGGATGGCGGGCGATGAATTCGTCATCCTGCTGAGCCGCGGCAATGGCAAAATGCTGGAAGATACCCGGGCCGCCATTGAGGATGGTCTGCGCCATTTCAACCAGACCACAACCGCTCCGTTCAAGCTTTCGTTCTCTATGGGCCTGGTCCGGTACAATGGCCGCTCCACCGAGAGCTTCCTCAATGAGCTGGATCAGAAAATGTACGCTGAGAAAAAGGCCTATCATCAGGAGCATCCGCGGTGAACCCGCCGCCGGAAAGGAGCGTTCTTATGCCATCCCCCATCCGGGCCGTGATCTTTGATATGGACGGTGTGCTCATCGACAGTGAACCCGTCTACCTCGGGATGCAGGCCCGCAACCTGCAAACAAAATACCCCTGGGTCACTCTGGAGAGCATGTACCCCACCGTGGGCATGTCCAGCCAGGAGTACCCCCGCTTTATGGCCAGGCTCTGCCGGGTGCCCTTTTCCCCGGAGTTTGAAAAAGAGCTGATGCAAGCCGACGAAAACGAGCCCATCCACTTCCCCGATATCCTCCGCCCGGAAGCCCGCCCCATGCTGGAGCAGCTGCGGGCCATGGGCTTGCAGCTGGCGCTGGCCAGCTCCAGCCCCATGAGCAACATCCGGCAGGTGCTGGGCGAGTGCGGGCTGATGGAGTTTTTCCCCGTCATCGTCAGCGGGGAGCAGTTTGAAGCCAGCAAACCCGACCCTGAAATTTATCTCCACACCATGGCGCGGCTTGGCCGCCGCCCGGAGGAATGCCTTATCGTGGAAGACTCCACCTACGGCGTGCAGGCGGGCGCGGCCGCCGGGGGCCTTGTGGCCGCCCTGCGGGACGAGCGCTTCCCCTTTGACCAGAGCGCGGCCCGCTTCCACATCGGGAATCTGAGCGAGATCCCCGCTCTGGCGGCTTCCATCCAGTAATTTCTTTTTGTTTTGATACCGGGAGGCGATTTTTATGAACAAGCGCACCCTTGTGGTGGACCAGCTGTACAATCTGGCCGCCGGGTTCCTGTATGCCCTCAGCATCTGCTACTTTGCCCGCGGCTCAGACTTTGCCCCCGGCGGCATCTCGGGCCTGGCCCTCATCGTCAACTACCTGTGGCACCTGCCCGTGGGCATCACCACGCTGGTGTTCAACCTGCCTCTCGTGGCCCTGAGCATCCGCTTTGTGGGCCGGGCCTTTCTGGCAAAGTCGCTGGTGAGCATGGTGTGGTGCACCGTTTTTCAGGATGTCGTCTTTGCCCGGGTGGGCTGCTACACCGGCGACCCGCTGGTGGCAGCCCTGTTTGCAGGCGTCACCTGGGGCTTCGCGCTGGCCCTGCTCTACATGCGGGGCTCTTCCAGCGGCGGCACGGATTTCCTCACCATGTCCATCAAGGTGCTGCGGCCCCACCTCTCCATCGGGGCGGTCACGGGCGGCATTGATCTGGTCGTCATCCTGCTGGGCTGGCCCGTGTTCGGCACGGTGGATTCCGTTCTGTACGGCCTCGTCACCACGGTCATCACCTCGCTGGTCATTGATAAGGTCATGTACGGCAGCTCTTCCAGCAAGATGCTCACCATCATCACCACAAAAGGGCAGGAGATCGCCGACGAGATCTCCCGCGAGTGCGAGCGCGGCTCCACCATGCTCAAGGCCATTGGCACCTACACCAACACCGAGCGGCAGATGCTCCTCTGCGTCTGCGCCCGGCCCCAGGTCTACCGCATCCGCACCGCCGCCTACCGCATCGACCCCGGCTGCATGGTCATGGTCACGGAGGCGGGCGAAGTGTACGGCGAGGGCTTTATTGACCCCGGCAAGACCTCTTCTTTTTTATAACACAAGGAGGCTTTTCTCCATGAACTTTGGTTCTGCTCTGGAACAGGTGCACCGCCGCGCCCCGCTGGTGGACTGCATCACCAACTTTGTCACCGTCAACGATTGCGCCAACATCCTTCTGGCCGTGGGCGGCTCCCCCACCATGGCCTCGGACATCCGGGAAGTGCAGGAGACCGCTGCCGCCGCCAGCGCTCTGCTGTGCAATCTGGGCGCCATCGACAAAGTGGAGTCCATGATTTTGGGCGGGCAGGCGGCCAACCGGGCAGGCAAACCCGTGGTCTTTGACCCCGTGGGTGCCGGCAATACCAGCCTCCGCCGGGCGGAATCGGCCCGGCTGCTGGACGCCGTGCAGTTTGCGGTCATCCGGGGCAACGCGTCGGAGATTCGTGCTCTGGCCCAGCGCCGGGCGGCGGGCAGCGGCGTGGACGTGAGCGACGCCGACCAGATCACGGAGAAGACCCTCCCCCGCACCGTGGCTTCTGCCAGAGCGCTGGCCGTGCAGACCGGGGCCGTGGTGGCCGTTTCCGGCCCCATCGACGTGCTGACGGACGGCAGAGAAACCATTCTACTCCACAACGGCTGCGCCACCATGTCCCGCGTCACGGGCAGCGGCTGTATGCTCACCGCCCTCATGGGCGCGTTCTGCGGGGCCATGCCCGGCCAGCCCTTTGCGGCGGCCTGCGCGGCGGCGGCGACCATGGGGGTTGCGGGAGAGCTGGCCGAGGCCCGCCGCCTTGCCCACGGTACCGGCAACGCCACGTTCCGCACCGACCTCATTGACGCCGTGTTCAACCTGACCCCCGCTCAGCTGGACGCCTCTGTCCGCTGGGAGTCTTATTCAAAGTAATCTTTCGTCTTGATACCACAAAACGTCCCGCAAGGTTCAGGCCCTGCGGGACGTTTTTGTGGTTTTGATTCCGTTTCAGCCCCAGCTCACATGGTGAACTGGATGGCGCAGAACGCCGCATAGATGCAGAGCAGCAGCACGCCCTGCACCCGGGAGAGCTTGCCCCGCACCAGCGCCGGGACACACATGAGCACCATGACGGCCAGCATCACGGGCAGGTCCAGCACCAGACTGGAATTGATGCCAAACAGGGTGGAGCTCTGGGGGATGGTGAACGGCGCAATGGTCACGGACGCGCCGCTGACCAGCACCAGATTGAAGACGTTGGCACCCACGATGTTGCCCAGCGAGAGGTCGCTGCAGCCCTTGACGAGGGACGTGATGGCCGTGACCAGCTCGGGCAGCGAGGTGCCCAGGGCCACAAAGGTCAGTGCAATGACGGACTCGGGCACGCCCAGCGCCTGGGCAATGAGGGTACCGTTGTCCACCAGCAGGTTGGCACCCACGGCGATGAGCACGGCACCCGCCACCAGAAGCACCAGCGTTTTGGTCAGGGTCATTTCTTCCTCGGCAGCCTCTGCTTCGGCCTCGGCCTCAGCGCCCGCCGGGGCGTTTTTCATCTGGAGCACGTTGGCCACCATATAGGCCACGAACAGGGCCAGCATGATGAGGCCCATAGGCCGGGTGAACTTGCCAAAGCCGTAGGCTGCCACGCAGTAGATGGCTGCCGCCGCAAAGAAGAACGCCACTGGCATCCCCAGCGTCTTACGGTCCACCTTGCCCGGGCGGACGGCGATGGTAATGGCCGCGATGAGCGCCGCGTTGCAGATGACAGAACCAATGGCGTTGCCGTAGGCGATCTCACCATGGCCGGACACCGCCGACATGGTGGAGACCATCACCTCGGGCAGGGTGGTGCCGATGGACACCACCGTGGCACCAATGAGCAGCTCCGGCAGGTGGAACCGCCGGGCCAGCGCCGAAGCGCCATCCACAAACCAGTCGCCGCCCTTGATCAGGCAGAGCAGGCCGATGATAAATAAAACAACCGGAATCAGCATGGCTTTTCCCTCCTATACAGATACAATGCGAAACGTCTTTTTATCATACCAGATTTTTGATTTTATTGCAATCTGTTGCCCATTTTACCCCCACCCCGCAGAAAATTGTTGCACAGAAGCCGAAAACGATTTCTAGTAAAGAGGAGTTCGAGGTCATCAAGACCCACTGTATGCAGGGTGCCAACATGCTGCGGCGGCTGGAAAACTTTGAGGATGAACCCCTGCTGCAAACCGCCTACGACATCGCCCGCTGGCACCATGAGCGCTGGGATGGCCGGGGCTACCCGGACGGCCTCAAGGGCAATGACATCCCCATCAGCGCGCAGATCGTCTCCCTGGCCGATGTGTACGACGCCCTGACCAGTGAGCGCTGCTACAAAAAGGCGTTCTCCCACGAGACTGCCATGCGGATGATCCTGAACGGGGAATGCGGTGCGTTCAATCCCCTTTTGTTGGAATGCCTCACCGATATCCAAGCCGAGCTCCAGAAAAAGTTGTAAAACATCGCTGTAAATCGTTAAAATTTCACACATGCAAAAAGCAGTGACCTGGTTCGATTGAATGAACAAGGTCGCTGCTTTTGCTTTGCGGAGAAAAAATAGTATTCTGAGTATGTCGGAGAAGATGTTCTGTCCACCCCAGCCGTTACGTTTTTGGATCACCCCCGCGTGTGCGGGGAAAAGCCCATCAAGCTGGCAACGGAACGAACCAAGACGGGATCACCCCCGCGTATGCGGGGAAAAGGACAAGGCTTTCAGGTTTGCAAGGTAGCCAGGGGGATCAACCCCGCATGTGCGGGGAAAAGCTTTCGTGATAATTTGGTTTCTCGACAACTCCAGGATCACCCCTGCGTATGCGGGGAAAAGATCTTCCGTCTGTCCGGCTTCACCAAAGACGAGGGATCACCCCCGCATGTGCGGGGAAAAGATGATCTGGTCAAACTTATAAATTTGATCTTTGGGATCACCCCCGCGTATGCGGGGAAAAGCTGGCGCGGCACAGCGGAGTTTATCTCCAAGTAGGATCACCCCCGCGTGTGCGGGGAAAAGTCAGAGTTTCTGCGGCTTCCAGATGGGCAGGGGGGATCACCCCCGCGCGTGCGGGGAAAAGCTTTTGATTGTACTTGTGTTTCAGCTCTTCCAGGGATCACCCCCGCGCGTGCGGGGAAAAGCTAATTCAGGCTCCTTTTTGCGTCTTAGGTACAGGATCACCCCCGCGCGTGCGGGGAAAAGTGGCGAACTCAGGACGATAGCGCAGGTCTGCGGGGATCACCCCCGCGTGTGTGGGGAAAAGTATCCGTCCGAGCAGCATGGCGTCCGTACCATGGGATCACCCCCGCGTGTGCGGGGAAAAGGTCGTCTTTCCACTTTTCCGTAGCTTTCGACTAGGATTACCCCCGCGCATGCGGGGAAAAGCCGAGCGGGCAGCCGCCGCCGCAAATCGACGCAGGATTACCCCCGCGCATGCGGGGAAAAGCACGCTGGTGAATTCAACGACAAAACCGCAGAGGGATCACCCCCGCCTGTGCGGGGAAAAGGCGGCATACTTCCGGGCCGAGTGTGTGCCAAGAGGATCACCCCCGCGTGTGCGGGGAAAAGTCCTTTGCCTGCAAAGCGGCAATGTCATTGTCGGGATCACCCCCGCGTATGCGGGGAAAAGCTGTCCAGTTCCATCACCGTCATAATGGCGTAGGGATCACCCCCGCATGTGCGGGGAAAAGCCACGTTCTTCCCAGGCCTGCCCAAGTTCAGTGGGATCATCCCCGCGTGTGCGGGGAAAAGAAAAAGGCCGAAGAGATGGGTGCGACCACCAAAGGATCACCCCCGCGTATGCGGGGAAAAGAGAATCGCGTTCTCGGTGGGATCCTGCATGTAAGGATCACCCCCGCATGTGCGGGGAAAAGGGGTCAGTGCTGCCCGGATAGGCTGCGGTGTTGGGATCACCCCCGCGTGTGCGGGGAAAAGTCATCTTCTACCAGCTCTTTTTCGCCGTTTTCGGGATCACCCCCGCGTGTGCGGGGAAAAGGATCGAACGATCGCAGTGCAGAACCAGCCGCAGGGATCACCCCCGCGTGTGCGGGGAAAAGTAACAAGGCTGTATGCCTTGGCAGATAAGGAGGGGATCACCCCCGCGTGTGCGGGGAAAAGCCGTTTTCCCAGCTCGACAGCACCGTACCGCCGGGATCACCCCCGCGTGTGCGGGGAAAAGTTCCATCCAGCATCTGACCGCAAGCTTGGGCGAGTTCGAGGTACAAAAAGGTCATCCGGTCCCGCACCTGCGGCAGCGCCTGCAGGTCTGGCCGGATCATGCCCGGCATCTCCGCCATGGTCTTATCCTCCACGCATCACTGTCAGCAGGCCAAGGCCGTAGGCTTTGCCCCGGCCCATGCCCTGACACAGCAGGTTCCGGAACGCCTCGGGGTCCGTCACCTGCAAAACACCCTCATACGTCACCGCCAGCAGCGACACCGGGCGGGTGCCGCGCTTGGCAAAGTGGTGCCACTGCACCCGGGTCACGGTAAAGGAATCCTCCGTCAGGGCAAAGCCGTGCTTTGCGGCGCGATCCAACAGCCACTGCTTCTGGCACTGTGTCGTGCAGTGTGCGGCCACGGTTCCCCGCGCTGCGGGTTTTTGGGCGTCTTTGCAGCTTTTGGTGGGGTTGGCCGCCAACCGAAACTGCCAGCGGCTGCCTGGTGTGATCCGCGCCAGCAGCGGGTCATAATTCCGGGACTCTGGTGCCACTCCGGTGCCAAACTGCTCCACAACGCCGGAGAGGTCCGGCATCTCCTCGCTGAGGAGGAGCAGATACAGCTTTTCGCCCAGCCGGTCCAGCCGCCACAACCGACGGCGGCGCTCCCCGGAAAAGGCACTTTCCACCGCGCCATGGAATTTCTGTGGTGCCGCCAGCGCCGTCATGGTGCTGCGGCGGGTGGGGTCAAGCTCTACACGGGATAAATACATCTGCACTTCACCTCACAATTCACAGAATGGGTCATGGGCAGTCGGCTCCGGGGCCCCTGCGGGCTGCCGGAGGGAGATCTCCCGGGCCGAGCGGTAACCGTACTGCCGGTGCCGCGGGTCGTAGGAGAGAGGCACATCCCGCTGCGGGACAGCCCCCGGCTCCAGCGGTGCGGCATCCGCCACGATGCGGGTCGGCTTGGGCCCGCCGGGGCAGAGCGCGGGCTCTGCCTGCAAGGCCTCCACAAGGCCCTGCTCCCGCAGGCCCAGGCAGAGCGGCAGAGTGGGCGGGCAGGCACGGCGGCCGAGATACAGCGGAAACACCGGGTGGGTCAGCGCCTCTGCCAGTTCCTGCAGCAAAGCGGTGTCTTCACTTTCCAGGCCCACCAGAAAAACAGCATCTTCGAGGTAATGGCGGTAGGTGACATAGGAGCGGTCTTTCTCCTCGTTGCGGGCCATGTGGAAATCCACCAACAGCTGGCCCTCCCGCTCCACCCGGACGCCAAAGCGCAGCTGTGCCAGCCGGGTCAATGGCTCGGTCTCATCCCGCCGCAGGCCCAGCGCCGCCG
>ERZ857965.4175-NODE-4175-length-10135-cov-2.728472_pt1 | contig 10135 bp, 6 predicted proteins | sample MGYA00519758_ERZ857965 | MGnify/ENA primary metagenome ERZ857965 (study PRJEB31778, sample SAMEA3449381) | human gut metagenome | biome: human gut; feature: human-associated habitat; material: faeces | place: United Kingdom | collected 2010/2012 ...
TTCAGACAAGACTCCGGAAACTGGATGAAGGGCAGTACAGTGCACTGATCCTGGCTGCAGCCGGGCTTAAGAGACTTGGACTGGAATCCAGGATCAACCGGTATTTTACAGCCGATGAGATCATTCCGGCAGCAGGCCAGGGAATCCTTGCGGTACAGGGACGAAAAGGTGAGGATTACAGTTTCCTGAACGGTTACTGTGATGAAGAGGCCTGGGCCGCAGGAAGAGCAGAGCGTGCCTTTGTAAAACTTCTGGATGGAGGATGTTCTTCTCCGGTAGCTGCCCATGCAGAAATTTCCGGAGATGAGCTTTATCTCAGAGGACTTTATTATAATGAAAAAGACGGTTCCTATGTTACGGGAACATTGCGTGGCGACAAGGCCGATGCGGAAAGCCTGGGCAGGGAACTTGCGGAAACTCTTCGGAAAAAAGGAGAAAACAGATGAAAACAGGAAAAGTATGGCTGGTAGGCGCAGGCCCTGGTGATATCGGCCTTTTTACATTAAAAGGTCTTAAAGTTCTGGAACAGGCAGATGTGGTTGTCTATGACAGTCTGGTAGGCCAGGGCGTTTTGTCACGGATTCCGGAAGGTGTGAAGCTTATTAATGTAGGAAAACGTGCCAGTCACCACATCATGCGTCAGGAAAATATCAATCAGGTACTTCTTGAGGAGGCGCAAAAAGGTCTTCGCGTGGTGCGTCTGAAAGGAGGAGATCCATTTCTTTTCGGAAGAGGCGGAGAGGAACTGGAACTTCTTCGGGAGAATGGGATCCCTTACGAAGTCGTTCCGGGAGTTACTTCTTCCATTGCAGTACCGGCATATAACGGGGTTCCGGTAACGCACAGAGATTTCTGCTCTTCGGTCCACATCATCACAGGGCATAAAAGAGCCGGAAAAGAATATGACATTGATTTCCGTGCGCTTGTTGATACAAAGGGAACTCTTGTATTTCTGATGGGTGTGTCGGCACTTCCGGATATCTGTGCCGGTCTTATAAATGCAGGCATTGAAAAAGATATGCCTGCGGCAATCCTTCAAAAAGGCACTACAGCAGGACAGAAACGGATCGTGGCTACCGTTTCCACCCTGGAAGAAGAGGTAAAACGCCAGGGAATTGAGACACCGGCGATCATTGTAGTAGGTAAGGTATGTACGTTGGCAGAGAAGTTTGGCTGGTATGAAGAACTGCCTCTTGCAGGCTGGAAAGTTCTTGTCACAAGGCCAAAAGAACTAGTTTCCAGAACTGCGGACAAACTCCGGGAAAAAGGCGCAGAGGTTCTGGAACTTCCGGCAATCCGTACGGTACCCATGGAAGATCAGAGCCGTTTGTATGAAGCAATGGATCACCTGGAAAATTATCAGTGGCTTGTATTTACCAGCCCTACAGGGGTGAGGGTATTCTTTGAGGAACTCGTCCGCCATGGAAAAGATATCCGTGCCATGGGAAAGATCCGTCTGGCAGTGATCGGTGAGGGAACCAAAAAGGCTCTGAAAGAAAGGGGCCTTCTGGCAGACTTTGTGCCGTCTGTATATGACGGGGATACCCTTGGAAAGGAACTTTCAGAGATCCTTTCCGGCGGAGAAAAAATTCTCATCCCGCGGGCGGAAAAAGGCAACGAAAAGCTTACTGAATTTCTGGCACAGGCAGGGGCTGAGGTTGAGGATATTCCAACCTATCAGACTCTTTACGAAAAGAGTCAGCTTATTGATGAAAAGAAGGAATTTGAGACAGGACAGATCAGCTGTGCGGTATTTACAAGTGCTTCCACTGTGAAAGGATTTGTGGAGGGAACAAAAGGACTGGATTATTCAAAGGTCAGGGCAGCTTGCATCGGCAGACAGACGAAAGCGGCAGCCGAGAGCTTTGGAATGAAAGCATATATGGCAGAAAAAGCCACCATTGACAGTCTTGTCAAACTGGTGGAGGATATGAAAAGGAGCGAATGATCATGGAACTGACAAAAAGACCAAGAAGATTAAGAGGCAGTGAAAACCTTCGTAAGATGGTACGTGAGACAAGAATGGATAAATCTTCTCTTATGTATCCCATGTTTGTGATGGAGGGAGAAAACAAGGAAGAAGAAATTCCGTCCATGACCGGACAGTACCGCTATAGCCTGGATCGTCTTCCCTATAAACTGGAGCAGCTTTCCAAAGCAGGTGTTGGCAGTGTAATGTTTTTTGGTATTCCTGACCATAAGGATGAAGTGGGCAGCGGCGCCTATGATCCGGAGGGAATTGTTCAGAGAGCTCTTCGCATTGCAAAAGAGAAATTCCCGGAGCTTTATTATGTAACAGATGTGTGCATGTGTGAGTATACTTCCCACGGCCACTGCGGCGTTCTCTGCGGACATGATGTAGATAACGACAAGACTCTGGACCTTCTTGCAAAAACAGCTCTTTCCCATGTAGAGGCAGGTGCTGATATGGTAGCTCCTTCTGACATGATGGATGGCCGTGTTGCAGCGATCAGAGAATGCCTGGATAAAGCAGGACATTACACAACACCAATCATGTCCTATGCTGTAAAATATGCTTCTGCGTTTTACGGCCCGTTCCGTGAAGCAGCAGATTCAGCTCCGTCCTTTGGCGACAGAAAGAGCTACCAGATGGATCCGCACAACAGCAGAGAGGGACTGAAAGAGGCCCTCGCAGATGTGGAAGAGGGTGCTGATATTATTATGGTAAAACCGGCTCTTGCATATCAGGATATGATCTGGCAGGTAAAGGAAGCCACCAATGTACCAGTTGCGGCATACAGTGTCAGTGGTGAATATGCCATGGTAAAAGCTGCAGCCGCAAATGGCTGGATTGATGAGGAAAGAATCGTAGGCGAGATGGCTACCGGAGCATTCCGTTCAGGAGCACAGGTTTATCTTACTTATTATGCAGAACTTCTTGCAAGACTTATGGATGAAGGGAGAATCGGCTGATGACAAAATCAGAACAGTTATTTGAGCGTGCGGTAAAAAGAATTCCGGGAGGTGTAAACAGCCCGGTAAGATCTTACGGAGCCATCGGTGAGGCACCTCGTTTTATTGAAAAAGCAGATAAATGCTATATTTATGATGTAGATGGCAACCGTTATGTAGATTATATTGATTCCTGGGGACCGATGATCCTGGGACATAATTTCCCGGAGATCCGCGAGAGCGTGATCAAGGCCTGCGAAAATGGCCTGAGCTTTGGATGCGCTACGGAAATTGAAGTGGAGATTGCAGAATTTATCTGTGAGCATATTCCGCATGTAGATATGATTCGTATGGTAAACTCCGGAACAGAGGCTGTTATGAGTGCCATCCGTGCTGCAAGAGGATACACAGGAAAAGATAAGATCATTAAATTCGCAGGATGCTATCACGGACATAGCGACTGCCTTCTGGTAAGTGCCGGTTCCGGTGTGATGGCAAGCGGTATTCCGGACAGTGCAGGTGTTCCGAAAGGATGTACACAGGATACCATGACAGCAACCTATAATGATGCAGCCAGTGTGGAAGCACTTCTCAAACAGGAAGAAGGAAATGTGGCAGCAGTGATCGTGGAAGCTGTAGGAGCCAACATGGGCGTTGTTCCTCCGAAACCGGGATTCCTTAAGAGACTTCGTGAACTCTGCGATGAGCATAATTGTCTGCTGATCTTTGATGAGGTTATCACAGGATTCCGTCTTGCTTTCGGCGGCGCAGCAGAGTATTTTGGCATCCGTCCGGATCTTGTAACTTACGGAAAGATCATCGGAGCAGGTATGCCGGTTGGTGCATACGGCGGACGTAAGGAGATCATGGATCTTATTTCTCCATGCGGCCCTGTATATCAGGCAGGTACATTAAGCGGAAATCCTGTTGCCATGGCAGCAGGATTCACACAGCTGAAATATCTCTATGAGCATCAGGAAGTTTATAAAGAGCTGAAAACAAAAGGAGAGAAGCTTTACGGTGGATTAAAGAAGATCGTTGAGGAAAAAGGCCTTCCATATCAGGTGAATTATGATTCTTCCCTGGCAAGTATCTTCTTTACAGATCAGGAAGTAAAAGATTATGTTTCCGCAAAAACTTCCAACCTGGATCTTTTTGCAAAATATTTCAAGGGAATGCTGAAACGTGGCATCCATCTTGCGCCGTCCCAGTTTGAGGCAATGTTCCTTTCCACAGCACACACAGATGAAGTGATCGACGAAACTCTGGAAGCAATGAGAGGCGCCCTGGGAGATCTGTAATTTCCGCAAAAAAATGATTTTGCACAGGAATTTACACAAAGATAGTAGGATGGTAACTTGTTCTTCAAAAAACTTTGTGATAAAATAAACACAAAAATACGTAATGAATGTGAAAGCAGGAGGCCAGAGCTTATGGGAAAAAAGAAGTACGTGGCTTACGTGGGAACATATACCCATGGAACCAGTAAGGGAATTCAGGTATACGATGTAGATGTAGAGAACGGAACACTGACAGAGCGCAGTGAGGTAGAGGTCAGCAATGCATCTCATCTGGCAGTTTCCAAAAACGGTAAATATCTGTACTCCATCGAGGATGAAGGTGTGGCTGTATTCGAGAGAGATGAAAATGGAGATCTTTCCCGTATTAACAGCGTAGATATTAACGGAATGCGAGGCTGTTATCTTGCAACAGATGTAGACGGAAGATATCTTTATGTAGCAGGTTATCATGATGGTAAGGTAACGGTTGTACATACACATAAAGACGGACGTCTGGGAAGTGTTATGGACGGTGTTTTCCATAAAGGACTTGGAAGTGTGGCAGAACGTAACTTCCGTCCACATGTAAATTGTGTCCGCCCCACACCGGATAACAAATATCTCTGTGCGGTAGATAATGGCATTGATCAGGTTAAGATCTACAGGATCAACAAGAAGAAAGATAAACTGGAGCTTGTTGACATCCTCCGCTGCCCGAGAGAGAGTGGCCCTCGTATTATCCGTTTCAGTGATGATGGAAGATTTGCATATCTTCTTTTTGAGCTCAGCAATGAGGTTAAGGTATACAGCTATGACGGAAGCGGCAAGAACCCGGAGTTCCAGCTGCTCCAGAGTATTACCACTCTTGGAAAAGAAGACGCCAATGATGCGATTCACAACGCAGCATCAGGCATGTCTCTTTCTGCGGATGGCAAATATCTTTTCTGCACAACTGCAGGTGAGAACACAGTAACCATGTATGCGGTAGACCAGGAAACCGGCCTTCTGACCAAGAAATTTACCCTTCCGATCAGTGGTGATTATCCGAAAGATCTTATGATCTTCCCGGATAACAAACATATTGCCATTGCAAATCATGGAAGTAACAGTATTACTGTTTTTACAGTAGATTACGAAAAAAATATTATTATGATGAATGAGAAGCCAAGAAAGATCGAAACACCGAACAGCATCCATATCTGGCCGGTGCCGGGAGATGTGGATGGCATCTGCAAATAATTCTTTTCGGTAAATGACTGCAACGGCCAGATATCCGGATACAAAAACAGACTCAGGGATAAGCAATAAGATTCCCTGAGTCTGTTTTTTGCTGGAAAAGCATTTGGCATTACGGATGAATCCACGGATCTGCCGGGAATGAGGGCGGTTTTATCTGCGATAGAATTCGTGGATGCGGTCCATGCGTGCGCTCATATTGGCAAAAAGTGCATCGGTGATGGTGAGAGCTGCCATGGCTTCCACAACAACTACGGCACGTGGAACAATAACAGGATCATGGCGTCCTTTGATCTCAAGCTCCAGATTTTCGCCGGAGCTGGTTACGGTGGACTGGGGCTGGCTGATCGATGGTGTTGGTTTGATATGGGCACGGAGGATAATGTCACTGCCGTCACTCATACCGCCCATGATACCGCCGGCGTGGTTGGAGGTCTTGGAAATGATGCCGTCTTTCTGGACAAAACCATCGTTATCTTCAGAACCGGTAAGGCGTGTCACACCAATGCCGTCACCGATCTCAACAGCTTTTACAGCACCGATGGACATGATCGCATGAGCAAGAGTGGCATCCAGCTTGTCAAAAACCGTATCACCCAGACCAGCAGGAACATTTTTGATCCGGCATTCGATCACACCGCCTGCACTGTCCTGGTTATTGAGACACTGCTCGAGATAGGCGGATGCTTTTTCTGCCGCATCGGCGTCTGGCATACAGAGGGAATTGTTCCGGATCTCTTCTTCTGAGAAAGACTGGATTTCCACAGGACCGATGGATTTCGCATAGGTGGTAAAAGTAATACCAAGTTCATTTAACAGCTTGATGGCAATAGCACCGGCTGCCACACGGCCGGCGGTTTCTCTTCCGGAGGAACGTCCGCCTCCACGGTAATCACGGAATCCGTATTTCTGGTCAAAGGTAAAATCCGCATGACCGGGGCGGTAGGAATATGCGATATTTCCGTAATCTCTGGAACGCTGATCGGTATTGTGGATCAGAAGAGAAATCGGTGTGCCGGTAGTTTTTCCTTCAAAAACTCCGGAAAGGATTTCAACCAGATCCCCTTCTTTACGGGCAGTTGTGTAGCGGCTCTGGCCGGGTTTCCTCCGGTCAAGAAAAACCTGGATATCTTCCTCGCAGAGAGAAAGACCTGCGGGGCAGCCGTCGAGAACTGCACCGATAGCCTTGCCATGAGATTCTCCCCAGGTAGTAACTACGAATTTTTTTCCGAATGATGACTGACTCATTTGTATAACTTCCTTTCGTTGGAATTCTGGAATCATTATATAGGAAGCCGGAAAAAATGTAAAGAACGTGGAAAACAGAATGAATTTTTATGTAAAGAGCATGTGAAATCATTTAAAAGCTTTTTTAAAAAGAAAATGTATGAATTGACAAAGCTATTTTGACTATTTATAATAAAAATGAATTTTGCCCTGGCAAAAGAAAAGCAAAAGAAGGGAAGTGGGAATCGTGGTAAGGATTTACAAGACAATAGACGGAGCCATCCACCAGATACAGGAACCGGAGGAAGGCTGCTGGATTGCGCTGACGAATCCGACGGCAACAGAGATTTTTGAATTTTCCGAGAAGTTTGATATAGAGGTTGACGATCTGCGGTCCCCTTTGGATGAGGAAGAACGGTCACGTATCGAAGTTGAGGATAATTATACACTGATCCTGGTAGATGTTCCTATGATCGAGGAACGTAATGATAAGGACTGGTATGGAACCATTCCTCTTGGTATCATTGTTACCGGTTCCATGATCATTACCATCTGTCTGGAGGATACGCCGGTTCTGACCAGATTTATGGAAGGAAGAGTCCGGAGCTTTTTTACCTATATGAAGACACGTTTTATCTTTCAGATCCTTTACAGAAATGCAAGTATGTACCTGCGTTATCTGCGTATCATCGACAAGAAGAGTGAGCAGGTGGAAGAAAAACTGCATCTTTCCACAAGAAATGAGGAGCTGATCGAACTTCTGGAGCTGCAGAAATCCCTGACTTACTTTATCACATCCCTCCGGTCCAACGAGGTTGTGCTGGAGAAGCTTCTGAAGATAGACAGTATCAAGAAATATCCGGAGGATACGGATCTTCTGGAAGATGTCATCACTGAGAACAAACAGGCTATCGAAATGGCCAATGTGTACAGCGGAATCCTGAACGGAACCATGGATGCCTTTGCATCTATTATTTCCAATAATATGAATATTGTTATGAAAGTACTGGCGATCATTACCATTGTCATGAGTATTCCGACCATTGTGTTCAGCGCTTACGGAATGAACGTGGCTGGTTCCGGTATGCCGTTATCACAGAGTCCATGGGGCTTTCTGATCATTATCCTGTTTTCTGTGGCGATCAGTGTTGTGGCAGCGATCATTCTTTCCAAGAAGCGGTTTTTCTGATTTGCTGAAAGGAGAATTTAATGAAGTTTATCGACAAACTGGAACGTAAATTTGGAAGATTCGGGATTCCGAATCTGACCATTTATATTATCGGATGTTATGTACTGGGTTATATTCTGACCGCAGCTGCACCGGGAGTTTTGAGCATGCTGAGCCTGGATATGTCCATGGTCATGAAAGGTCAGATCTGGAGACTCGTAACATGGGTGATCTATCCGCCATCCAGCGTGGGAGGAATGAGTAATCTTCTCATGTTCGTGCTTGCAATTGCTTTTTTCTATTATCCGATCGGTACCTCTCTGGAACGTACCTGGGGAACTTTCCGATATACTTTGTATATTTTTTCGGGACTTTTGTTTACAGTTATTGCAGCGGCGCTTTTGTATGCAGTTACCGGCGGTTATGTGACCGTTGGGGGAATGATGCTTCCTTATGGAAGTATTTTTACCACATATTACATCAGTCTTTCTATTTTTCTTGCCTATGCAGTCACATATCCGGATCTTCAGCTACTGCTTATGTTTGTGATCCCCATCAAGATGAAATGGATGGCATTTGTATATGGACTGTTTATTGCGTGGGATATCGTATCATATCTTAGAGTTGGACTTTGGGTAGGCGTTGTGCCGATTGTAGCATCACTTTTGAATTTTGTAATCTTTTATTTCAGTACGCGGGATATGAACCGTTACAATCCGAAGGAGATTCACAGGAGACAGCAGTTTAAGAAGGCCATGGCTCCGACCAGAACGGGCTATGGACCAGATGGAATTGCCAAGCATAAATGCGCGATCTGCGGACGTACCGAAAAGGATGATCCAAATCTGGAGTTCCGTTTCTGCTCAAAGTGCAAGGGAAATTATGAATATTGCCAGGATCATTTATTTACGCACAAACACGTACAGTAAAACGTAAAAAAAGAGGGAGGATATTCAATTATGAAAAGAACAAAGATTATCTGTACACTTGGACCTGCCAGCAACAACAGGGAAACTCTGAAAGCTCTTATGGAGAATGGAATGGATATTGCCAGATTCAACTTTTCTCACGGAGACCACGAGGAGCAGAAGGGCCGTGTGGACATGATTAAAGAGCTTCGTGAGGAGCTGGATATGCCGATCGCGATGCTTCTTGATACAAAGGGACCGGAGATCCGTACCAGACTTTTAAAGGACGGACAGAAGGTAAAACTGGAGTCAGGAAACCAGTTTGTACTTGGAATCGGTGATTTTGAAGGTGATGACAAAAAAGTTGCCATCACATATGAGACACTTTATAAAGACGTGAAACCGGGAAACAAGATTCTTATTGATGATGGTCTGATCGAGCTGGAAGTTAAAAAAATCAAGGGAACAGATATCATCTGCAGCATCTTAAACGGTGGAGAGCTGGGAGAGAAGAAGGGTGTAAATGTTCCTTATGTAAAGGTTAATCTTCCGGGAATCACAGAGCAGGATAAAAAGGATATCCTTTTTGGTATCGAACAGAAATTTGATTTTATCGCAGCATCTTTCGTCCGTTCCGCAGAGGTGATCCGTGAGATCCGTAAACTTCTGAATGATAACGGTGGAAAGGACATCGGTATTATTGCGAAGATTGAGAATGCAGAAGGTGTTGAGAATATTGATTCTATCATTGAGGCTTCTGACGGAATCATGGTTGCCCGTGGAGATCTTGGAGTTGAGATTCCGGCAAGCCAGCTACCGCATATCCAGAAAGAGATTATCCGTAAATGCAATGATCATTATACACCGGTTATCACAGCAACACAGATGCTGGATTCCATGATCCGTAATCCGCGTCCGACACGTGCGGAGGTAGCGGACGTTGCCAATGCGATCTACGATGGAACTGATGCGATCATGCTTTCCGGTGAGACAGCAGCTGGTAAATATCCGGTTGATGCCCTTCAGATGATGGCAGAGATCGCAGAGATGACAGAGCCGCATCTGGATTACAAAGTGTTTATTGAGCATCGTTCCATGGATGGAAGAGAGAAGATTTCCAGTGCAGTAGCACTTGCGGCAGTACGTACTGCTAAGAACCTGAAGGCCAATGCCATTGTAACACCGACTATGAGTGGAAATACAGCAAGACTGATTTCCAATTTCCGTCCGAAGGTTCCGATCTATGCGATCACGCCGAACTCAACCATCCAGCATAAGCTTCAGCTGATCTGGGGCGTAACACCTCTGAAGGGATATCAGAGAGATACCACGGACCATATCATGTCTCAGGCCATGAATGTTGTCCGCAGCCGTCATCTGATCCATAAAGGCGACCTTGTTGT
>ERZ857965.4178-NODE-4178-length-10130-cov-2.618561_pt1 | contig 10130 bp, 5 predicted proteins | sample MGYA00519758_ERZ857965 | MGnify/ENA primary metagenome ERZ857965 (study PRJEB31778, sample SAMEA3449381) | human gut metagenome | biome: human gut; feature: human-associated habitat; material: faeces | place: United Kingdom | collected 2010/2012 ...
CTCGTTGTCGTATCGTATGTCAAGCCGTCAACGTATTCGGCACTTCCTATCAGCTTGTTATATGCGGCGAGAGCCAGATATGAAGGCTTTGCCGCATAGGGTACAACATCCGCACGGTTTCCTACAAGTCCGAAGTTTGCTTCGGTATCTCCGTCTTTGACATAATTCGATCCTCTTATGCCCGTGTTTTCCATACAGTACCAATAAACCTTTTCGATTATTCCCTGTGCCTTTGTTGTCGCAAACATTTGAGCACAATCCGCCGCCTGACCTTTAACCGATGAAATAAGCGGCGTTGACGATACCGCGAGTTCCGTTATTTCAATAGGTATGTCAATATCATACTTTTTCATCAGCTCTTTCATCTTTACGATTTTATCCTCATAAACATCATCTCTGAAAAGAGTTGACCAGCTCTCGCCCGGTATTTCGGTTTTGTACTCGCCGCTGTCAAAATCATAGGGATGAATGGTTATTACATCCATATACTTTTCCGCATCCTTGCCGAGTATCTGAAAGACGCCCTCTATCCACGACCACGGCATCGAACCGGTACATAACCCCATTACAATTCCGTCGGGGTCGTTTTTCTTGATTATCGGCGCAGCCATTTTTAATATTTTACAATACGTTTCGGCTGACATAACCCAGTTCGGTTCGTTCACTACCTCCCAGTATGTTACATCGTCTTTATGCTTTTTAACCGAATACTCAAGGTACCTTTCATACCCCAGCCACATCTCGGATGAATCGTTGTTATAAAGCGTTGAAAAATCCCACGTATCACCTGTCGGTGAATAAAGCGGATTTTGAATACCCAAAATCGCAAGATTACCTATTCCCGATTCAACCGCATCTTTAAAATGCCTGTGACGAACGGGATTCTCTATATACTTTCCCCTCTCGCCGCCGTCATACGGCTCGGTATCATACCACGTATAATCCTTTCGCATTGCCGAAAGTCCTATCTGCAGCATAAGCTGTTTAAAACTCTGCCACATCTCATCATTTTCCATATATGCAACATTTACCGCAGTAAACGGATTCAAAGGCTCGCTCTCATCTCTCTTGTTCACAACCGAGAACATATAATTTTTGCTTTTTCTCTCCGCTGTTTCACCCGTACTTTTGTTTTTGCACGTATATTTAAACGTTATGTCATAACAGTCATATCGTTCAACATTCGGCACAACCGAAAAATCCGCCGTTTCCCTTGCGCCTAACGTTAAGTTTCCGACACTGCCTTTGTCAACGCTGTTTCCATCCTCGTTCGTTACCTCATATTCGATTTCTATATCAGCGGATGCATTCAGCTTGTTTCTGACCGAAACATCAAGCTTTTTCTCATCATTCATAGAAAAGATATTGCCGACCTGATTCGATGCCACACCGAATGACAAAGGGTCAACAGTTGATTCGGCAACCGAAATATTTGCGATATTTAACGTTCCGGTAATACCGAACCTTAACATATCATAGCTTCTGTCCGGCATTGACGCACCCCATGCGGATGCGCTTGTGCTCAAACACGCACCGCTATATTCCGCTTTGTTTTCGGGGTTATCCTTCTCTGTTATCACAAGCTTTAGATCGCCCGACACCTGATTAAAAATCAAACGATAGTTATACCACTTTTTTTCGCTGTACTTGATTCCGCTTGTCGCACTGCCCGCAATCATAAAATCTCCGCTGTCGGTAATTTTAAGCAAACCGAACTGGTGATAAACCGCCTCACCGATAAGTGACGCTTTTTCAACAAGCGACACCGTATAAAACTGTGTCGACAATCCCTCGCCGCTGAAATCAAACGAAACCTCATAGTCACCGTCATCTTTCGGAATGGGTGTTTCAAATGCATAACCCCAGTTCGTCCATTCGGGCATAATTGTCATACACTTTTGATTTACGCCGCCTATTGTCGCATCAGATATATAATGTTTCGGTTCGCCGCCGTCACCTTTGACAAGCGGCGGATAATCTTCGGAATTATAATCAACCTTTAAAAATTCGCCCGATGACACGTTATCCGTTGCCCGGTCGGCATAAATTCCCTGCATGGGACACAGAATCAATGCCGATAATACCATTGATGCGGCACGCAGCCAAAATCCTCGTTTTGTTTTCTTCAACTTCATTCAAATGAACCTCCTTTATATAACTTTGCAATTGCCCTATATGAATCTAATTATTTGTGTAGCATACAAGCGGTTTGCTGTACGGAACTATATTCTTTTCCGAACCGAACAAATAAAACTTGATTTTGTAACAACCGTTCGGTATATCAAGTGCGATATTCCGATTTAAAACGCCTCGTTTTGTCGCTTCGACATTTGTCAAATTCGTTTGCATAAGCGTTCCGTCCTTTGCATAATATGCGGTTATCAGCTTTGCCGCCGCATCGCTTTTGACATTCTCGGCAAAGATTTCGACATCGACATCGGTTGTCCCCGTATTTATTGTAAAGTCGTTAATGCCTGTACCCTTTACCTTGTTCAACGTCAGCGATTGGCTCATAAAATGAGTTTTTGCCGCATACACCAAATCGCTGTTGTCGTAAAGCTTTATTGTTAAAGCTTCTTCCGCATTGCCCGTACCTCGTATTTCGGCATCAAAGGCGGTTGTTCCCGCACTTGAATTGATGTTTTTGATACCGATTGCGTTTGCCGACAGTATTTCCGCTCTCAAAACGCGATTTTTTGAATCGGATATATTTACTTTTATACTGTCTCCGATTGTAACATTTTGAACATCTTTTGAAATCGTAATTTCATTTTGCGACGACTCAAATTTGCTGAAATTTCCCGTTATGTACATCGGCTCAAACTCGGCATTAAAGCTGAATTTACCGCTGTCGGATTTTAAATCGCCCAGCTTGTTCCCGTATTTGTCATATACCGATACGCTGTTTACACCCAAATCAAGGCAAATGTTTTGCTCCGTTTCCTCTGACCAAAGAACAGCGGCATCCCTGCCGTTCTTTTTAAAACGGTACGCCTTCGCTCCGTCTTTCGACACCGTACTTACATAAGTGCCGCCGCCGACAATTTTGTTATATGCGCACGCCGCAAGATATGACGGTTTTGCCGCATATGGCACAACATCATATTTGTTTCCGACAAGTCCGTAATTCCCTTCAATGTCATATTCCGTATAATCTCTGTCGCCGCGCTCCATTGTGTTTTCAAGACAGTACCAGTATATACTGTCCGTCTTATTCTGCGCCGCGTCAATCGTCATAAGCTGTGCCAGCTCTGCCGCCTGGCGCATCGGCGAACAAACTCCCGTGGTTGACGTTATCGCCATTTCCGAAATATTCAGACCCAAGCCGCCGCAGTTATATTGTTGCATGAGTGCTTTAATTCGGTCAATCTTTGACAGGTACAAGGCATCTCTGATTCGTATGCCCCAGCTTTCGTTCTCAATAACCGTTTTATAATCTCCGTCGTCAAAATCATACGGATGAACGCTGAGCACATCCAAATATTCCGATGGATTGTCTTTGATTATATTTAAGAGATTTTCTATCCAGTCCCACGGAACGCTTCCTGTCACAAAGCCCGTAACCTTTGCTGTTTTATCAAATTTTTTTATTATTCTGTTTGCACGTTTTAAATAATCGGCATAGACCTGTGCCGACATATTCCAATTCGGCTCGTTTAATATTTCATAATCGGTGACAAGTCCCTGATAATTTACGGCACAATATGTGACATACTTTTCCCATGCGGCATATGCGTTTGCTCCTAACAGATGAGCATATGAGTTCGCCCAAATTCCGTTGTTATAAACCGGGTTCGTTGCCGAAAGCACCACCGTATTAGAGATATTTCTTTTCTCGGCATCTTCATACCAACAGGTCACATTCGGCGAAACATAATTGCCCTTGCTCGGCTCTGTGTCATACCACGTCAGATCCTTTCTCACCCCGGTTATTCCCGCGTCGGTTATAACCGCCTTTAATTTTTCCCACTCGCCAAAATCGTATATGTATGGGATATTTACTCTCATTTTCGGGTTTCCCGTTTCGGCGTTGCTCAGCTTATCGGCAACCGACAAAGCGAATTTTGACGAACTGTACGAAAAACTTTCTCCGTTTGAATTTCCCTCAATTCGAAATATTACTTTATAAATTCCGAAATCATTTATACCAAGCTTTATATTCTTTTGAATCTTCTCGCCCGCTTTTAATGTAACCGAACCGATGCTTTTTCGTTCGGTTACATTTCCGTTTTCATCAAAAACCTCATATGATATATTGGCGTTTGCCGTGCTTGTCAGCACGTTTTCGAACTCTGCGGTAACGCTTTTTTCATCCTCCGCCGAAAAGATATTGCCTGTCTTTGCGCTTGTAACCCTTGTATATATCGGCTCGTCTTTCGAAACGGAAAGGTCTATATCCGCTATATCGATTGTACCCTTATCCGTAAACTTAAAAGTGTCGTATTCCCTTATCGGAATAGAACTGCCCCAGCCATTGTCGTTTCCGACCGTACCGTTATATTCGGCATAGTCCGAAGGACTGTTTTGAAGAGAAACTCTCGCCTTGATTTCCGTTGTGTAAGGATTGAATTTCACATTATAAAAATACCATTTGTTGTCCTGAAAATTCATTCCTTCAAGCTCTTTTCCGGCAATCATAAACCTGTTGCCGTCCGTCAGCCTCAAAATCCCGAATTGGCGATACGCCTCTGTTCCGTCCGTTTCGGTCTTTGCCTCGGATAACATAATCTGATAGCTGCTCCCTCTTTCTTTGATTTTAAATCGAAACGCCAGACTGTACCACTTATTTTCGGATTTTAAGCTGCTTTTTAATTTATATCCCGCATTTGCCCAGTTGGGCGATATTTCCAAATAACCGCTTTTCAGCTTACATTCTGCCGAAGAGTTTAAAAGCGAATCGGGAATATATACTTCATTATTAAATTCTACCGATAGAAGGTTTTCTGTTTCTGCAGCCAACACCCGACCTCCGCCGAGTAATAAAACGAAAATAATTGCAGCGATTTTTAGATATTTTATTACATCTGTCTTAATTATTTTATTAGATCTCATAATAAATCCTCCCAAACATTCAGCGCAAGTTACGACTTTATTCTTTTGTGCGGGACGATTTACAATCGTCCCGATATACTGACGAAAGACGTTTAAAGTATGTTATCAACATACTTTAAGGGGTACCCCTTAAAAATTCAGCATTTATTTGCCTTTGTATAGAGTTAAAGATTTAATGTTTATATATTTTTAGTATATAACATCACATCTTAAAAGTATATAGACAAATATGCTGAATATTAGCACAAATCTGCTAACTTTACTTTTGGGTAGTTTAAAGTATGTTATCTTTGTAAGTATTAAAATCAACATGGTTTAGTTTCTGTACCGCTTAGCTTTAAAACTTTTATTTTAAATAATTCAGTATTGACTTTAATTAAATTTTATATTATAATAAGCAAAAAATCAATTGAGCAAACTTATACATTTAATTATTAAAGGGGGACAAACTTATGGCAATACATTTACACGATTGGTATATTTCGGAGGAGCTTCCAATAAATATAAACTATCCCACAGATTCCCATTCACCGATGCACTCGCATGAATTTTTTGAGCTTATGTATGTAAAGCGCGGTCTTGTACAGCACACGTTAAATGCTTATGATTGCGAAATGACGGACGGAGACTTTATATTTATTGACCTCGGCGATATTCACGAATACACGTGTACGGGCGACTTTGAGATAATAAATTTTTTATTTATACCCAAGTCGATATACCCGTCAATCGGGTATTGTAAAAACCTGTCGGACTTATTATCCACACCGTATTTTGACGTTCCGGGCAAAAAGATGATTCACCGTGTGCCGCGGCACGTTATGAACGATTCAACGGGTGAAATTTTAGATTCCATATTAAGCATAAAAAATGAACTTATGAACCCTGACATATTTTCATCCGAAATACTCAAACACCGTCTGATTGCGCTGATATTTAAAATATTACAACCCAAATACAGCGGACAGTCCGAAGCCGAGGTTTCGGACATAACCATAAAGCTCCTTCAGCTGATAGCCGAAAATTATGCTGATGATAACCTTCTCGTTCGCGCACAAGAGGATTTTCACTATACTCTGCCGTATATGTCATCGGTTTTCAAAAAAGATATGGGTATAAACTTTAAAGAATACCTTCAAAAATACCGCGTTAATATGGCGAAAAAAATGCTGCTTTATACAGATAAAAAAGTGGGAGAAATATGTTTGCGCATCGGTTATTCAGACAACAAGTATTTTTGTGACATCTTTAAAAAATACACAAAGGTCACACCATCTCAATACCGCAAAATGATTATGCCCAAAACCTTTACGGGTACAAAAATAAGCCTGCGTCCGACAAATTAGTCAATGCCGCACGCAGGCTTTTGTTATATAAATTTTATTATTCTTTTATTTTTTCCGCTCTTTAACTTTTCGCCGCAGAAGTACACGGCAATACCGTCGGGAACGGTTATTTCAATCTCGGATAAGACAGAATTCTTCACAATGCTTACGCGGATTTCGCCGAATCTTGTTTTTACACCGCCCTTTGCCCAATCGATATTTTTGAACAACCGAGGCGAAATATGCGCCACAGGCTTGTAAATATCCGAAAAGTCGGTATTGATACCCAACACTGTTTTTATAATCCACGACATAAAATCGGAATACATATGATGATTCCGCGATGCGTCTCTGTTCCAAAGCTCCCAAAGCGTTGTCGCGCCGCAGTCAAACCATTGCGAGTATGACGGCTTTCCGTCCGCCGTAATTATTTTATATGCGTATTCCTCTAAGCCGCATTTGTTGAGCGCGATATACAAATGTCTCAGCCCGACCATTCCGCAATCGTGATGAAAATCTTCTTTTTCGACCAGTTCTTTCAGTTGTTCGGCAAGCGGACTTATCTCATCGAAAATATTATGATAAATCAGCATTGCAACGGCGGTCTGTTTATCGATATTGCATCTTCCGTCCGACATTATATATTTATGCTTTATATCGGCAACCAAACGATTAAGCCGTGATTCAAGGTCGGAGCATTCAAGTTTCAAAATGCCTGCCGCAAGAATAGTGATTCTCAAAAACTTGACCGTTAAAACAGCGTTGATAAACGCCGAATGAACCTTATCTTCGGTCGGTGCCGCCCAATCGTCCAACCCATAATAAACATCTCCGTTTTCATCGGCTTTGCCCTTTAAAAATTCAAGGTATTTTATAAAATACGGATACGAATTTTTAAGATATTTTGTATCGCCCGTATGGATATATAGCCTGTACGGAATCTCAAACAGTACTCCGTCACAGACCGGACCGGTATAAGTTTCGTATCCGAATCCCGATGTCGGCACAACCCCCGGCAAAGCCCCGTCGCCGCGCTGTGCGTCATATATATCCGTCAGCCATTTTTCAAACAATTTTTCAGTTTCAAAATTTGTCAGCATCTGTTCTGCCGATGCCTGTGCGTCATTTGTCCAGCCGAACTTCTCGCGTGTGGGGCAATCGGTCGGCATATAAAACAGATTTGACAGAGTTGATATTTGCCCCGCCTTAAAATACTTGTTAAGCCTGTCATCGGAACATTCAAAATCCGAACGGATTTTTATGTCTTGATGAACGAATACCGCGCCGATATTCTCCTTTTTGGGGTTCTTGAGTCCGTCTGTTATCACATATCTGAATCCGTGATATGCAAACTTCGGCGACCACGTTATTTTTTTGCCGTCGGATATGAATCTGTCCGTCATAAACTCCGACCCCGGATAAAACGTTTCCATATCGTTCAATTCGCGGCTGTAGTCATCGTTCAGCGCCTCTGCATAACGAATTGTTATCACATCTCCGCTTTCCTGTTCAACCGTCATTCGTATGTATCCCGATATGTTTTGTCCGAAATCAAAAACATATTTGTCATCACCGATGTTAATCATATCAACCGCATCGTATACCGAACATTCTCTTATCGGTTCGCACAGGCATTCACGAAATACTCCCGTCGGCGGCGTGTCGTCCTCACGGACGTTCTTCCAACCGCTGTCGTTATATTCAGCTGTGTTCCACTTTTCATCAAACAGCCGCGCGTCAAAGGTTTCACCGCTGCGCAGCTGATTAAATGTCACGGGAGAGGTCAGCGAATATTTCCAGCTTGTATCGCTTACGACAGCTGCCTTTCCGTTTACATAAAGCGCTAAAATAAGTTTCGGAACATCGCGCCACGAAGCCGTTTCGCAATGCCACACATTCTCTATCGCTTCATTATACCAACCGTTGCCGCAGATTGCGGAAATAACATTCTTTCCGCTTTTAATCAAATCAGTCACATCGTATCGGTTAAACCACAATGTTTTATTGTAATCGCTCACCGGAGCGGTAAACAAATCCTCCGATACCGCCCTTCCGTTTATATAAAAATAGCCTATCCCAAGTCCGCACACCAGAACCTCTGCCGACTCTATGTTATCATACATTTCAAAGGTTTTTCTGAAAAGCGGTGCATAAGTCTTATCGGTTTTATCAAAATCCGTATCGGGTTTGATAAAATATGCCTTATCAAACGGATTGGTTCGATTTTTCGTTAAATCATTCATTCAAAATTCTCCCTTGTTACAAAATCCTATACAATATTTTATAAAAAACATATCACAACGTCAAGGGGTCATAATTGGGGTATTTGCCGAAAACAACAGTCAAACTTAATTGACTCAATAAACGGGAATTTTTAAACAATGATTTATAACTCTGAGCAATGAAACCGCGGTCACCAACGCACGGTTTTTGAATGAGTTAATTTTTTGTGAATTTCGACATAAACCCGTAGGGGCGCCCCCGTGTGGGCGCCCGAGCATACGAGCAAATGTCATAAATTTATATGGATACTCATATATTTCGATGAACATATTACGGGCGGCCACACGGGGCCGCCCCTACAAATATATGTTTTGTTCATAATTTGTTCACTCATTCAAAATCCGCGGTCACCAACGTTATCGCCCTTGACAAATATTTTAAAATATATTATCATATAAAAAAAGAATTTGTTCGGAGGAATAAAAATGGAGCATATATTCAGTTCGGAATACGTCTCGGATGATTATCTGCATTTAAACAGCTGTGACCGGCAGGTTCTGTACGGAACGGATGTAGGAAGCTTTCGTCCGAGCGGCCGCCGTGACTGGCACATTCTTTATATACACAAAGGTGTATGCTTTATAAATGATGACCCCAATGATTCGGACAGCGAATATCCCGTACCGAGCGGAAGTGTTATAATATATCATCCCAAAGAGCCGCAGCGTTATCACTTTAAGGTGGAAATAAAGTCCGTTTCGTATTATGCACACTTCAGCGGAACGGAATGTGCCAAGCTTTTGCGGTCGCTTAATCTGTATGACAAGAGGGTTTATAAAACGGGTACGGATTCAAGAATCGAATCTCTGTTTTCCCGAATGACAGAGGACTTTCATATGCAAAAGTCTTTTTATCCGCAAATCTGTTCGGGGTATCTGATACAAATACTTTCCGTCATAGCCCGAAATGTTGCCTGTAACGGTTCGGACATCAGCCCTGCGCTGAACAGCATTATCAAAAATGTTTGCAAAAAAATGTATCTTGAATATAACCTAAACAGACCCATCACCGAATATGCGAAATTTTGCAATATGAGCGTAAGCCGCTTTACACATCTGTTCACCGCCTCACAGGGGGTCAGCCCGAAAGAATATCTGATAAAACTAAAGATAACAAAGGCGATAGAATTACTTGAAAACACTGACCTGTCCATAAACGAAATTTCAAAGTGTGTGGGAACGGAAAACCAAAACTATTTCTCGAGGTACTTTAAGAAACACACCGGTATTTCTCCTCGGAAATATCGCGTATAATTTTAAAATAATAATGCGGACGCATTATCTGATAAACGTCCGCATTATTATTTTTTATGTCTGCATCGGGTCGGCTCGTCATTAGAGACGGCTTGCGCTGCAAAGCATTTGATAGGTCTGAACATCGGGAACAAGGTCACCGTCTTTTCCGCTGAAACTCAACCGCTCTTCCTCAAATTCCTCGATTGACGATATATTTCCGTTCAAATAATCATCT
>ERZ857965.4182-NODE-4182-length-10121-cov-2.663421_pt1 | contig 10121 bp, 20 predicted proteins | sample MGYA00519758_ERZ857965 | MGnify/ENA primary metagenome ERZ857965 (study PRJEB31778, sample SAMEA3449381) | human gut metagenome | biome: human gut; feature: human-associated habitat; material: faeces | place: United Kingdom | collected 2010/2012 ...
GCAGGAGCATGTCATATATCTCCCGGCTTTCCATGGGTTATATCTCCTTTTTCTCCTTTTTGGTCTCGCTGCGCTCTATGGCTATGCCGATAGCGGCGGAGCCGGTGCTCTTTACGGTGGCCTTAACTCCGTCCGTGGTGGTTATGACCGCTTTATCTACAAATCCGCCGTACACCCGCTCGGCAAGCTGCTGCAATATCTCCCGCGTCTGCTCGTCCACGGCTATGCGCTTCTGGTGCGGGTTGCCGGTAAACAACTCCTCGATGACGTCCTCTGCCTTTTGCAGGGCCTCAATGCGGTCGCTCTCTCCCCGAAGGGCAGCTTCATGAGCGTCACGGTCGCGTCTGGCCTCTTTGCAGTCACATATGAGGGTAGCTATCCCGTCCTCGTCCGGGTCGTCGATGTTTGGGTGCAGGGCCAAATAGCTCTTGATATTGAGCAGCTGCCCGCAGTAGCGGCAAACGCCGAATGTCCTTTCAGTTGTTTCCACTTTGTTTGTCCTCCTTTGATATGTTTTTAATTCATTTGCTCCACTTGTCTGGCGTTGAGCTTGCCGCGCTCGATCAGTTTGTATATTTCGTGCCTGTCGATGCCCAGCCGCTCCCTCGTCTCCTGCGTTGTCAGCCACTCGCCGTCCACTTCGACTATCCACTTCCTGTATATACGCGGCGGCTCGCTTTTCCCGTCCGGCAAAAACAGCGGGCAGGTGCGGATGACGTAGGACTGTATAATTGTCGTGTAGTTTTTGCCGTGGTAATAGTCGCTGCCCTTCAGCGTTGTCTCCTTCGCCTCCCAGCCCTCAACGGGTTCGGGATCGGCGTGGCGTGACCAGCTGCAGCCCATACCCGGCGCGTTGGTTGCCCTCCGGCAACGCCAGCACAGGGTTTGTCCGGTTGTGCACGCTTCCATATCTATCTCCTTTTGCGGGGCGCGAAGGCGTATCCCGCCATGCACCCGATGAAAAACATCGGTATCCCCCAGCTAAAAAATGCTCCCCACATATCAATTATCCTTTCCCGTTGCAACGTATAAATTGATGTAGTTGTTGTTGGCGTCCATGCACAGCAGGGACGCATCGAGCAGGGCGGCTACCGTTCTGTCGCAGACGGCGGGAAGAATATCCTCCCGCCTGAAGTCTCCGATCAGCGCCCCGTCCGGCGAGTGGTACAGCCGTACCCGCTGTGTTTTCAGCAGGGCGATCAAGGGTAAAAGCTCCCTTACTTGCATATGTAATCACTCCTCCACTTACGGTATCTCAGCTTTTCCTCGTCCACACCGTGGTTGTCGCCGCAGCCTACCATGGTCATTGTGGGGGCAAATACTTTCCGTGTTATATCCTCAGCGCCGCTGCCGTTATACAGCGGGATCGTGCTGGGGATAATCAGCTCTTTAAGTTCATCTGGGTAGCTGTCATAAATTTCGGTCATGCGTTCGTCCAGGTCTGATCCGGCGTACTCCGTGCTGTCGCCGAACCGGCAAAAGCTGTGTATGTCTTTGCGGATAAACGCAGCCACGCCTGCGCCGAAAAAGCCCAGGGTGTAGTCCGCCAGCTTATAACTGCCATCTTCTTGTCGCTCGGGAATTTTGATGTTTGCCCCGAATGTCATTTCTCCTAATTTCATTTTTCGCGTCCTCCTTATGATCTGATACCCTCCGGCGGCGCGGGCTATCGGCAAACCCGCCTGCGGGAGACGCACCGGGCCTGAATCCTGTTTATACTCGCCCGGTCGAGCTGCTAACGTGCTGTTTTCCGATCCCCGGAGCTCCGGGGATATCAGTTGCAGTCGCGCATTCGCATCACCTCCCCGTCGCGGCGGAGCGCACGGGTTGCTCATATCCTTCGTCCTTTTTGACGATCCGCACGTCGCAATTATGTTGTCTGCCGTATATCTCGGCTAATATCAGCATCATTTTATATGCCTGGTCTTCGGTGATAGCGTTCATGTTGTACCTCCTTTTTTGTCAGTTGAGGTATGTTTATTCGTGGCGCTCGTCCGTTATCAGATAGTCAACCGTCACCCCGAAAAAATCAGCAACGGCCTTGAGTTTGTCCACGCGAGGGGTATTTTTTTTCCATTTCCTGATCGTGCCGTTAGCATATCCGAGAGTGCTCTCAAGGTTATAAATGTTGATGCCTTTTTCTTTGCATAGTTTTACTATCTTTTCGTACATTGATATAACTCCTTAGATTTAAGTCCACTTTTTCATTGACATTGTTGCGATTTTATTCTAAAATTTAATTGCAAAGACATTTGGGAACATTATCGCAGTAATGTTGACAGTGAGAATTAGTTCTCGCTATACGTTTATTATATGCGACTTAGTTCTCATTGTCAAGCGTATTTTTGAGATTTACTTCCTTTTTTTTCGTGAGGTGTGTTATGTGTAATCCCAAAGATCGCATACTATATTTATGCAAGCAACGCGGCGTCAAAATTTCAGCCGTTGAAAAGTCTCTGGGGCTGGGGAACGGAACGATCCGGAAATGGAAAGACGAGACGCGGCCATCCGGGCGCACTTTGGACTTGTTGGTTGATTATTTTGGGGTGTCGGCAGATTATATTTTGAATGGCACAGAAAAAGAGGCCGCTCATGGCAGCCTCATAGACTTGGATTCGCTTTCCGCTCCTAAAGCGGAGCTTTTTCGTGTTCTGATGGAGGTTCCAGACGATCAGGTGACGGCGCTGCTTCAAATGCTCCGCTCACTATTGCCTTAACTAATTCCGTCGCCTGTTCGTCGGTGATGCCGCAGATAAAATTATAAATTTCTTGTTCTTTGTTTTTCATCGACCTCTCCCTCTGTTCTGACGAACGTTCGTTTATGTTTATATAGTATCACTAAATTCGGGGGTTGTAAGGTCTAATTTTGTCCAATAATGCCGTTTAATGTACTATGTGCGCTAAGATTGCACAAAACGTGCTTATTATGAACTAATTTAGGAGGAGTTATGAAAAGGATTGTTGTTTTTGCTATTGTGCTCGGGTTGGTTCTGTGCGGCTGCGCGTCTCCCGACGTTAACCAACCCGTTGATGTCATGGTTCCCGCGCAAAATTCAGAATCCGCCGTACCCGAGGTAGAGCCGAGCCTTACGCCTGAGCCTACTGTTGCACCTATCCCCGATCCAGTAACATATACGGGCAGCGGTGATGATGTGATTGAGGTGGCGCCATTTGCGGACGCATTGTATGTGTTCGAGATATCGGGCAACGCCGACGAACGTTATTTCGCCGTCGAAAGTTATGATTCGCAGGATAAAAGCGATCTGCTGGTCAACACTACCGATAAGTATAGCGGCATTACAATGGATACGGGGTTTGACGTGGCTATGTTGCAAGTGACCGCGACGGGCGATTGGCAAATTACACAGCGCTCTTTATATGATATGGACGTTTTGGAGCAAGGGCAGACATACTCCGGCACAGGCGACAGGATAATCTTAGTCCGCGGCAGCGGAAAAACCGCAAGCATTACCGGTAATGCGGGCGAGCGTTACTTCTCCATTCAAAGTTATGATTCGCAAGGCCGTGGCGATCTTTTGGTAAATACGACGGACAAATACGACGGCAAAGTAATCTTAAATGATCCGATCATTTTTCAGGTCTCAGCCGTCGGCGATTGGAGTATAACTCTGAACTAATCTTAATTTAAGAGCCCCACCGCAAGGGGCTCTTGTCAAACGCAGGAGGGCTATATGAGAGCAGCGTTATATGAGAGAGTATCGACGGATGAGCAGCGGATTCACGGCCTGTCGCTGGACGCACAGCGGGAGGTGCTGGAAGAGTATGCAAAAAACCATGGTATGGTAGTCGCCGGGCATTATACGGACGCGGGCGTGTCAGGTCAAAAGCCGCTCAGCAAGCGCCCGGCGCTCCGGCGACTGCTGGAGGACGTGGACGCCGGCAAAATTGATATAGTGCTGTTTACCAAACTCGACAGGTGGAGCCGCAAGGTCAAAGAATACTACAAAGCGCAGGATATCCTCGACAGGCATAAAATCCCATGGCGGGCGGTGTTGGAGGATTACGAGACGGAAACCCCCTCTGGGGAGTTTAAGGTCAACATAATGCTGTCGGTAAACCAAAACGAGGCGCAGCGCACCTCGGAGCGTATAAAGACGGTATTTGACGCCAAACGCAGCCGGGGTGAGGTGTGCAGCGGCAAAGTTCCGTTCGGTGTCAGGATCAGCGCAGACAAGTGCCTTGAGGCGGTCGAACCTGAGGCTTCGATAGTGCGGGACGTGTTCCGAGAGTATTTGGCGGTCAGGTCGTCATATATAGCACAACGGTATATGGCCAACAATTACGGCGTAGTGCGGAATACCACAGCATTTCGCAGGATGTTGCGAAATCAGCGTTATCGCGGTCTCGTTGTCGATGAGGCAGTTTTTGACGCTGTGCAGGAGGTGCTTGCAGTGAGATCGCAGCGCAACGCCCCCATCGGACGGGTATATCTATTTAAAGGCCTGGTAGTTTGCGGAAACTGTGGGCATCACGCTGCCGCGTATTTTTGCAAAAACGTATGTTATTATAGATGCTCATACAGGGTCAACACAGGGCAATGTAATTTCGCAAAGCACGTCCGTGAGGACGTAATAGAGCGCAAGCTGCTGGATGGTTTTTTGATAGCTGCCGAGAGGCTTAACGCGGAGTTGCTTGGCCGCCGGGCAGCGCCCCCCATCGACCGGGCCGGGATAAAGCGCAAAATGGACAAATTGACGGATCTGTACATGTCGGATTTAATAAGCCGCGATAAATACGAGGTGGAGTATCGGGAGCTTCAAGCCGCGCTCAGCGTGCCAGACCCAGAAGAGCAACGTCCTATCGACATAGGCGCCGCGAGGTCAGCGTTGGAAATGTATGGGCAGCTCGACAGGGCCGGACAAAAGGAGTTTTGGAGCCGCACTATAAAGGAGATCACTCTCCATCCCGATGCCGGCATTTCTTTTAGCCTCCGTCAGTTATAATCGGCGTAGCCAAGGGGTTATACCGATTATAACTGACAAAAGAGACCGGAGACCGGTCTCTGGCTCTATATCATATTAGTATGCCCAACCTCTCGGCAAGCAGCTCCCGCCGCGCTTGCGGTATTGGTTTGATCCCAGCGCACCAGGAGTGTACGGCGGCCTTGCTCACCTCGCAGGCCTCGGCGGCCTGCTCCAACGTCAGGCCACGGGCCTTGAGCTGATCCCGCAAATACTCGCCGTCGCTGAGCACGGGAGCGCACCGGCCCTGCATATAGGCAAGCTCCCACATGCCTTGCTGGTTGAGCGGCAGCGCGTGGTCGTCCTCGGTTATATCCTCTGCGCCTTGCAGCGCGTCCCGAATAGCTCTATCGACCTCCGGGGTGAGCTTGCGGTTAATAATCATATACCGCAAGCCCTCACCGAGCCCACGGATGGGCCACATGTTAGCTGTCTGCACCCGGCAGTGCGCCCCGATGATGTCGGGGAGCTGCGCCGCCATGATACCATACGCCCGGCCCAGGGCCTTAACCGTGTTGTCTGTCATGTGCTCACCTCCGTTAATCCTGCATGACCCAGACGCGATAATCAGTTACGGACATAACGGCCCAGCCGCCGTCAACCTCAACCACAACCTCATCACCACGGCAATTTCCCACCGCCTCGTCATACGTGTCAAAATGTACCATTTTCATATCCTCCTTTTTGTTTTTTTACCAAACCGCCACGATCTCGTCATAATAGGGGTTGCTGCGCTCTACGTCGTAATAATCGCCGTCATAGTAGCGGGCCTCCAGCAAATCAATACCAGTTAGCCCCTCGGGATCATCGGTGATCTCGTACTCAACGGGCAAATCCAACTCGCGAGCTGCACTCAGAGTGTGGTGCTTGTCGGTCTGCACTGCATACTCTACACCGTCGATTATGCCAACATAGGAGCACGGGACGATAACGCTTTTAGTAACGGCGGCGGTGAGCTGCTCTATTTTCTCAGCTACTATTTCGGGGTTGATGTAGTGCTGGCTGCTGATGATTGTCATTGTCTTGTGCTCCTCTCTTGTTATGTCTATATTATATATCTATTCGGTTTAATTGTCAATCTATTTGATATACTTACTTATAAAGTAAGGCAATAAAAAAGCCCCTGCCGAAGCAGGGGCTATTGAAAGGGAATCCCATCCGGGGGGCTACTGTTTGTTGTAGTTTGCCGAGGATATGCCCAGCACCGCGCCGAGGAACGTATCAACGGCGGTGATGGTGCCGACTATTTCTTCGGGATAGGGGAGGTTCCAGATACCCGCAAGGGCAAAATAGAGGGTGCCTATGGCGGGGAGCCAGATCAGGGCGATTGCCTTGAGAATGTCGTATGCCTTATTTGAGAGTTTCATGTTTTTTCCTCCTTTAGTTGTTGTGTGCTTCAATCCTGTCCAGTCGGTGGTGGGCGCTTTTCGCGCTTTCCTCCACCCGCGTCACGCGGCGGTCTATGCCCTCGACCTTGCTGGCCTGCGCCCGCATATCGAGTTTGATATCGTCCACGCCGCGCTTGATGTAGTCCACGTCCGATTTGAGCGCGGTATCAACGGCGGTGTCGTGTGTCGCCGCGTCAACCGCGTCCTTCCTCGCGGTCTTTATGTGAGCCAGCCAGCCCAGCAAAATGCCGCTCAAGCCTGTGACTATTGCCCATATCCATTCTTTGGTCATGGGTGCTCCTCCTTATTTTTTTAGTGTGCCTACATAGATTTTGCCGTCCACGGATACGGTAGCCTGTAACACCTCCGGCAGTTCCGTTTCCCCGGCGTTTGCATAGTCGCCCGCAAACCGCTGTATGGCCGCAATGGTGTTTTTACCGGCTATGCCGTCAGGGTCGCCCGCGTCATAGCCCAGAGCGTTAAGGGCGGTCTGCAAGGCTTTGATGTCGTCCCCCCGCATCATGGGGCTTGTCAGGGTTATGGTTTTCCGTACCTTTACCTCCTCCTTCTCTTCCTCCTGTTGGAGCATGGCAAGCCGCCCCCAGTGTGTCCAGTTGCCATCGGACAGCTTACGCTTACATACGCCATCGTCGCGGCCTTTCGCCTCTATGGTGTAGCCGTCGCCGACGTATACGCCGACGTGAACCATTTTCTTGCTGCTTTCGCTGTACTTGAATACGAGGTCGCCCGCCAACATGGGGGTTTTCCCGGCGTAGCCCCTGTTTTCGCCGCACATACGGTAAAGCCCCTGGGCGTTGGTGTCGCCCTTCATCCAGTGCTTTATGTCGCTGATGTAGTGTACGATGAGGCCAGAACAGTCGAATGCGTAGAGAGGCCGTTTTTCGGCCTTCTCCATGAATTTCACGGCGCGGTTATAATTCGTGTCGCTGGTTTCGCGCCGTTCTATCCATGCGTAGGGGTCGCTCATGCTGTCAACCTGCTGCCCCTGCGCACCCCAGACGTACATATCCCCCACATGGCTTTCGAGGTATTCTATAAAGCCTGTTACTCTGCTCATCTGCGTTTACCTGCTACCGCGAGGCCAAAGCCTATCAGGGCTATGGATACCGCATACGTGAGGACGGAGGCGCCGCCGGTCTTGGGTATCACCACGGGATTTTTTGCAATGGACTGTTCGGCGGGCTGCGCGGCGTTAAAATAGTAGGTTTTGCTTACAGTCCTGTTTTTCTGCATGGCGTTGTAGAGCTCTTCGGCCGTGGTGGCGTTTTCGTAGGCCATGTCTTTGACGGTTATACGGAGGGCGGCGGGCTGGTCGGTAACTATGCCGCTCAGGTAATATGTTCCGGCCTCCAATCTCAGGTCGTTTGTGTCCAGCTTTACCCCGTCCAGCTCGATTATAAGCTCCATATCGGTCAGGTCGTAAAAACGGGGTATTCCTATGTCCACTTTGAGCAAAAACAGCTCGTTGTTGACGTAGGTCTTGGATACCGCCTTGCCGGTCTGGTAGTCCAGCGCGGTTATATCCAGAGTTACGGGGTCTGCGGCGTAAGCTATGGTGCAGAGGCACAGCATGAGCATTACCGCGAGGATACAAGTGAGTTTTTTCATAATGTTTTCCTTTCTTTTTAGAGTTTTATGCAGCGGTTCTCGAACTTCTTATATGCATCGAGGTACACTTCGTTTTTGTCGCCGTTGTAAGTGACCTCATAATACATACCATCGGGGAGTTTGGTAGATACCAGTGCCTTCCAGTTCTGGAGGGTCTTGCAGTGCCAAACAACATAGGTATCAGTCATGTCGATCGCTATGCCGTCCGTCTTGTCGAGGTGCTCGTTTACATAATCTCTCACGATTTCACGAGCTTTGAGTGTGTAGTCCATAATTCTTTTCCTTTCTTTATTTTTGTTTTTTAATTATGAAAAAAGAGCCGTGCGGCTCCTTATTCCGTGTATTCGCTCCATTTGGAGCTGCCCGCCTTGGGCTTGTAGACGGTGGATTTGATGTGCTGCTCGGTGCATTGCCACGTTTTGCCGTTGTAGGTAACTATGGTATCCACCTCAATAACCGTGCCGTCCTCGATGTCGCTCCACGCGGGATAGGTCACGGTCTGCACCGCCCAATATGTGCCGAGATTTTCGGCAGGGGGCTTGTTGCGGCTGTATTTGAGGGCGACATATCCCTCAACCGTATCCCCGGCTATGTAGCGGGTCTCAGCGTCCCACGGTGCGCCCTGTGTGGGGGTGGGGGTAAGCCCCGCCCGCGCCGCCGTCAGCACCTCTACAAGGTCGGTCTCGTGCGCCTCTATCTCCGCTTTACGCACGGCTACCAGCGCCATAAGTTCACTGCGCGTCATTCACATTCACCCCCAGCTCCGCAAGCGCGTCTATATAGTCCTGCGTGGTGGCCTGCGCCTCATGCTCCGTCCAGCTCTGGACTATCGCTTCGCCGCTGTCCTCCCATATTTCGGTATAATAAAAGCCCTCCTTTGAGGGCATGGGGGAACGGGTCACGGGCTTATAGCCCAGCTCCTTTATCGCCGCGTCGTCATTGGTGGAGAGGTGCGCCCCTGCGGGGTGCGTCACACCGTTGATTATAAGCGGTGACTTCAGTTCAACCGGCAGGCGTAAATATTCGGGATACCCGCCCACCAGTTTGGCATAGTTTTTGTTTAGCATTGTATTCTCCTTTATAGGATTAGATTATATGAACCGTCTGTATTTAGTGTAGAGTCATAAGGCGTATCGGCAGAGATTACAAAAGCAGGAACAACGCCCTGCGGGTATGACACGAGGCTGCCGTAAGAAGCGTCGTAGTTGCTGCCGTTTCTAAAGATGACCCATACTCTGCGGTCATAAGGGCTCCGCGAGGAAAGCCACCAAATGTATGCTGAACCGTTTAGCTTTTTTATCCTGAGTGCATTATTCGTGTATAACTGTAAAGGCTTACCCTCGCTGCCTGTGAAGCCCGCCATGGTGTAGGACAGAGCAAACATTTTGCGGGTTATATCCCCAGAGCCGGAAAGGTAGAATGTTACGTCCATCATTTTATCCCGGAGCTTTTGGGGCATTTCATTGTAGATAGTGGTACTTATCAGGTTATCCAGTGTGCTGTTCACATAATTCACATTCGAACCGAACTCCGAGATGGAATATACATCTTTCCTCACCAGCACCACGCCGCCGCTCACAAGATTATCCTTGTCCGCTATCTCATAGTTAGGCGTACCCTCTCCACCGTCCGTGCCTATATTTATCAACGCTCCCAGCGGCAACTCCGATATGGGCGCACCGCTGCCCCCTGCCATCATCATTCTGCGCCGCAAGGCAAACTGCAAGGGTATCATAGCGCATAGGCGCTTTTTATTTTACGGAGGCTGCCCCCCCCGATAGAATTATTTTACACATAGTATTCTCCTTTTTATTCTTGCCATGCTACATAGCGGTAAGTGCCGTTCATACTGTTTGCACCAGCGTTCATCGTAAAGCCATTGTCATTATATTGGTAGTCGTATCGTGAAGTTCTAATAAAGTTTATGTCGCCGGAAGATGCTGACACAACAGCACCATCGAAAAATGAAATTAAACGGCTGGCACTCCCACTGCCAGAAATTATAGTAAATATGACATGATCCGGTTTAAAACCAACAGTTTGCACAGTAAGCGTATGTTGATTTTTGTTCGTATCAGAAAATGTTCCCGTTGCTATATTTTTCGCTTTCGCCATGTCGCTC
>ERZ857965.4184-NODE-4184-length-10116-cov-3.046814_pt1 | contig 10116 bp, 7 predicted proteins | sample MGYA00519758_ERZ857965 | MGnify/ENA primary metagenome ERZ857965 (study PRJEB31778, sample SAMEA3449381) | human gut metagenome | biome: human gut; feature: human-associated habitat; material: faeces | place: United Kingdom | collected 2010/2012 ...
CATGACCAGCGGCTATGAGGTGTGCAGTGCCTCGACCGCCTATGTGCCTGAATTTGTTGAGGCAGCCATGAGCATTGACAACGTGGGCGGCGTCTCCGCTCCCTACCTGAGCAGCTATGGCGTGCATATCGTCAAGTATATCGGCGATGTGGAAGGCGGCCCCATCCCCATGACCGACGAGCAGCGCGAAGCCAAGCGGCAGAGCCTGCTGACCAGCAAGCAAAACGAGCTGTATACTGCTACGCTGGAAAACTGGATGGCGGAAGCCGATATCACCTACACCGGCTTGACCCCCAGCATTGCGGAGCTTGAGGCCACGCAGACCCAGGATACCGCCACCGCCTCTACGGAGGCGGAAGCCCAGACGGCAGAGGAAACCGCCGCTCCCGAAGCCACGGAAGCGCCGGCCGCCTGATCCGTTCCAAACTTATCTGATAGACCCCGGCGGCCTGATGGCTGCCGGGGTCAACCTGTTTTAAATGGCCGCTTCTTGCGGTCTTTTTTGATCAACTGAAGGCAGGTGATGAAAAGACTAACGCAAAGAATTGGCGCAGCGCGATGCTGTAGAGATGCGGTGTACAGATATGCTGGTACCCAAGGAACGTTTGCTGTGCAAGATCGACGCAGCAGTGAATTTTCGTGCATCTACGAATTGTCGCCAGAACACTTATACTGCGAGGATAACGGACGGTCCAGCTGTGATTCGGTGATTCTGTTTTAACTGGTGTTGCTTCAGCATTTGTTTGACATTCATTCTTTAGCGGCAAAACATGCGGGATGCACAAGTCAATGTGACATATCGCTGGTTTCAGGGGTACACCATGTTGGTGGATTTGCCGCACTTTGCAACGATCAGCTACGCATTCTGACATACAGCCGAAGGAATCGAAGGGGTGTCCCGGTGAAGCCTGAAGCAAGTCGCTCGCGCGGGTTATCTGTTACCGGAAGTTATGGTTGTGGATGGAACACACATCAAAGCGAACGCGAACCTGGAAAAGCATATGAAGAAAGCCATACCGGGGATGGCGAAACGCTATCAGGAGCAGCTAGGAAATTGAAGCAGATTACTCCCGGCAACGTTCACGACAATGTTGCATTCGATACAGTATTTGAGCGCCTGACCGCACATCATCCGGAAGTTCAAGAAGTTACAGCGGATGCAGGCTACAAAACACCATGGATTTGCAAACCAAACTATGACATTGAAAGAATCCCATCGCTGCCTACAAGCGACCGTTGACCAAGAAAGAGACCTTGCTCTGGTATGCGTATGTGTACGATGAATATTACGGCTGTATTCTATGCCTGCAGAACAAGGTCCTGAGCTATGCCACCACCAACCATGAAGGGTATCAAAAGAGCAAAAGTTACGTCTGCCAAAGCCCCTGTGCGGAAAAGCTGCACGCAAAATCGTCAGCACGCGAAGAACGTTACCCGTCTTATCTGGCAGGACTAAATGGCGACCTTAACTGCTTTTCTATCTTTATCTATCGCAAGAAGCCACATTGCATTGCCGCAATGTGGCTTCTTTGACAGGATAGGAAGTTTCCTTCAAGAAACAGCCCCTTTACCGTTGGTTGGAACGCCCGCTCCCGGACCATGCCGGGAACGGGCGCTTTTTCTGCTTCACGCGCGGATTTCCTGACGCATGAAGGCGATGTAGGATACGGTGAAAGCGGCCATGGTCAGCGCCAGCATGACCGTCAGATGCGGCCATACCAGCAGCAGGCTCTGGTCGAAGGACAGATAGCTGGCAATCGCACCCGATACCGAGGCCTGCGTGGTGATGCCGATGGTGCGCACGTTGGGGTTGAGCAAGGTGGAAGCCGCTTCACAGTACAGGTAGTAGGGTGAGGTGCGCTCCAGGGAAAGCTGCAGCTCATAGTTGCTGTACATGTTATAGTATCCCTGAATGCCGTCCAGCGGATAGGCGATGTTGGCGATGATGCTCACCACCATGCTGGCAAACAGCGTCAGGTAAATCCACACGGCGATCACGATCAGCGCCGAGGTGGCGGCGTGCTTGCACAGCGTGGAGCACAGGATGGACACGCCCAGCCACAGCGCCGTATACACGGCCGTGAGCACCAGGTAGGAGAAGATGCGCAGAAGCTCCTCCCCCACCGGCGGGATGCCCAGAATGGCCAGCCCCAGCCCGCCTACCATGATGCCCACGAAGAAGATCATGATGAACACCACGGTGGTGCCGGCCAGGAACTTGGCGTTGATGACCGCATCGCGGTGAATGGGCTGGGATACCAGGCGGTTGAGCGTGCCCTGCGTGCGTTCGCGGTTGATGGCGTCAAAGCCCATCGCCAGTCCGGCGAGTGGGGCCAGATAGGCCAGGAAAGAGGCGAACGACGGAATGGAGCTGCCGCTGGCGGTGTAGAGGGCCAGGAACAGGTATTCGCTGCTGGAGAACGTCGCATCGGAGATGCTGCTGAGCGCGCCGTAGAGGCTGGCCAGGCTGGTGAGAATCAGCAGCGCGAACACCAGCTTGAAACGCGCGCTGTGAAAATGATCGGCCAACTCCTTATGATATAGCGTGGAGAAGCCGCCCGACTCACGCCTTGGCTTCACTCCGGAGATGGCGGAAGATGCTGCCGCCGCGGCTGCCTTCATGCTGCTCACCTGCCTTTACAAAGTATCTCGAATAGATTTCGTCCAGGTCGCTGCCGCACTGCCTGAGGTACGTAAGGTGGAACTTCTGTGTCAGCAACGCCTGGGCCACCGCGTCGGATACGTCCGTGGCGGACTGGACCAGGAAGGTTTCCCCGTTTTCCTCCACGGAGGAGACGCCCGGCACGCCCTTGAGCGCTTCGGCCAGCGCGTTGCCGCCCGGCTCCGCGCCTACCTCCAGGCGGAAGCCGATCTCCTGCTCCAGCTGCTTGCCCAGCTCGCCGATTTCGCCGCAGGCCACCAGCTTTCCCTTGACAAAGATGCCTACGCGGTCGCAGATCTGCTGAATTTGGTGCAGCTGATGCGAGGAAATCAAAATGGTTTTTCCATCCTTGTCCGCCAGCTCACGGATCAGGGCCATCAACTCATGCATGCCTTCCGGATCGATGCCGTTGGTGGGCTCGTCCATGATGAGCACATCGGGGTCCTTGATGAGGATGTCCGCGATACCCAGGCGCTGCTTCATGCCCTTTGAATAGGTGCCCGCCCGGCGGTCCACGGCCTCGGTCATGCCCACGCGGGCGACCAGCTCGTCGATGCGCGCCTCCAGATAGTCGCCGGAGAGACCGTTCATCGCGCCGGGCATGCGCAGGTTCTGCCGGCCCGTCATATCGGGATAAAAGCCCATGTTATCCGGCAGATAGCCCACAAAGCGCTTGACCTGTATGGGGTTTCGGGTGCAGTCCACGCCGGAGATGGAGGCGCTTCCGGCGGTGGGCTCGGTCAGGCCCAGCAGCATCAGCGTGGTGGTGGTCTTGCCTGCGCCGTTGGGTCCCAGCAGGCCGAACACCTCGCCTTGCCGCACGGTCAGGTTCAGGTCGTCCACCGCGGTCAGTGCCCCGTAGCGCTTCGTCAGCGCCTTGGTTTCAATGATCGTGCCAGCCATGCTCAGCGCCTCCCGTATTTCCGCATGACCAGGATAATCACCACTGCCAGCACCACGATGATGCCGATGCCCGTCAGGCCCCACTTGGTTTCGGTCTTGACGGTGATGCGGAACTCGGCGCTGTCGCTGGCATCGCTGCTGCTGGCGGTGAGGGTGGTCACGTAGTCGCCGGACATGGCCTCCTCGCCGGGGGTGATGTAAGCGGTGGTTTCCACCGTGGCGCCCGGCTCGATCACGTCGATGGTTTCCGTGGAGAAGCGCACATTCCAGCCGCTGGGCGCGCTGGAGGTGAGGTTGACGTTGGTCAGGTCGCTGTTGCCGGTGTTGGTCAGGCTCAGCTGCACGGCGCTTTCCTGATTGGCGTAGGCATCCAGACTCAGCCGTCCGCTGGGAGTCGAAAGGGACATCGCATAGGAACCGGTGATGGTGACCGACAGGTCGATGGTCATGGTTTCATTGACCGAGGTGGCGGTGCAGGGAATCTCATAGGTGCCCGCCTCGATGTTTTCGGGCGGCGTCACGGAGATGTCCACCGCCTGCGTGGTGCGCGCCTCAACGTCCAGTGCGGCTACCTTGGTGGTCTCGCCCGACGGCAGGAAGCTCACCTGCCAGCCCGTGGGGGCGTTGGCCGTAAAGGAGTAGGTCTGGCTGGAAAGCGTGTTGTTGATCAAAGTGGCGCTGAAGGTGAAGGCCGTGTCCGCGTCGCCCTCCTGAGAAGGATATTCCGCCGTGAAGCTGCTCTCGCCGATTTCTTCGGCGCTCACGGTCAGGGCAAGGTCCATCGTGTCCGCGATGTTCTGGCCCTGCGCCTTCAGCCTGATGGTGTAATCCCCGTCGGCGGCATCCAGCGGCACATCCACCGCGAAGGTCACGGAGTCATCGGTCTGCTCATTTTTCACATGGACCACGCTCACCTGGTTGCTGCTCGCACTGAAGGAGCCCTCCCAGCCCTCCGGGATTTCCTCCACCGATAGGGTAAGGTCCTGCGAAGCGCCGCTGTAGTTGTCCAGGCTCAGGGCAAAGGTCAGGCTGTCGCCCGCCTTTACGGTCATGGCGGGATACTGCGTGCTCAGCTCGATGTAGGGGTCCGCGGTTTTGGTATCGACCGCTTCTGCCGCGGCGCAGGATACCAACAGCAACAGGGCCACCGTCAGGGCGGCCAGACGGGTGAATGTGCGAATGCTTCTGTCCTTCATTTCAATCACTCCTGATTGTATTTCGCTGTTTGAGCGTATCCAAACGATACGTCACCAAGCTATGACAGACTTAAAAACCCCCTTGAACGAACTGTGAACAATATCGGACTTTTGTGCGAAAAGAGCGCAAAGGAAAGGGGGTCTGTGGTGAAGGGGAAGCGTCCACCCTGTGGGCTGCCGGCACCGAAGAGACCAACGTGGGCCGCAGGCGTAAGCAAAGATAAGGGCTGTGCGCATAAGCGTGCAGAACCCCGATGGTTGAGAGGGCGGTCAAGCAAGCCAGGGACACGGCCCGGCGTTCCAGGCTTCAGGCTGTGGACTCTGGGTATCCAGACTTCGCGGGCAGGTTTTTGGGGAGCAGCGCCGCCTGAAGGACAGGCGGCACGAAGTGGCCGAAGAACAAGAAAAAACCCTCAAGCCTTTATGGCTCAAGGGTTTTTTGCTGGTGGAGCATAGGAGATTCGAACTCCTGACCCCAACACTGCCAGTGTTGTGCGCTACCAACTGCGCTAATGCCCCGCGTTTCAGCGAAAGTTATCATAGCATATTTCCGATATCTTGTAAAGCCCTTTTTGCATTTTTTTGCGATGTTTTTTTGACTTTTTCAGACGGGAGTGCGGTGCTCTCGCCTTGCATGTTTTCCTAACATCAGGTAGTATAGAGACAGCCTGACGAGGGAGGGCTGTGTAATGAAGCGCTTTTTGGAAAAATGGACGCTATGGCTGCCGCCGTTGCTGGCGACGCTGTTTTTTGTGACACTGAGCCGCGTCACATATTTTCGCTATGAAAACTCGGATGATTTTCTCATCGCCAGAACTTTTTTGGGCTTTGAAGGGATGCGGCCGGTTCCACCCCATCTGTATTTGCATCCTGCGCTGGTGTGGGTACTGAATGCGCTTTCGGCCGCCGCGCCCGGAGTGGCCTGGTTTTCGGTGGCTCAGCTGGGGATGCTGTGGATATCGGCGGCGGTACTGTGTCTCTGCCTGCTTCGCTGTGGACGGGCTGCGCGTCTGCATTCGGTGGTTTGCAGTTTGGCGGCGCTGCTCTTCTTGGGCGTATTTGCATCCTTTCTATGTACGCGCCTGACGTATACCACCACGTCGGCTTTGGTTGCGGCAGCGGCGTCCGCCCTGCTGGTGTGCGCCGGTGTCACCCGTAGGCGGGTAGCCCCGTGTGTGTTGCTGTCCGCCGCGCTGTTGATGCTGAGCGGCATGCTTCGGGACAGCTCCCTGCCCGCATCCCTATGCTTCTGGCTGGTGTCGCTGGCGTTTTTGTGTGGGCGCCTGGCTGGCGGCGAAGCGCACGAGCGCCGGGCTCTGCTGCGGGCGTTGGTGCCGGCGATCGTGGTGGGCGCAGTGCTGACCGGGGTGCGGCTATGGGAAAAGTGGGAATATGCGGCGTTTTTCGACTTTCATGACGCGCGCACCGAACTGATGGACTATCATCCCCAAGCACTGGACAGCGTGTCGCAGGAAACGCTGGATGCGCTGGGGTGGGACGCATCCGAGGTGGAGCTGGTGCGCCAATGGTATTTCATGGATGAAAACATCACCGCCGATGCGCTCCGTCTGATTCAAAACGGCAGCGCGCAGGCGTCGCTGACGGAACGGCTTCAAAACGTTCCCCGCACGCTTCGTAACTTCTTTGAGGAAAATCCCGCCTATCTGTTTTCCGTGCTGCTGCTGGTGTTGCTGACCGTGCTCGCCTGCCTCGTACCCCATGGAAGTGCGGGGCTGACGCGTTTGACCGCACTGGCGGCCCTGGGCCTGTTTGCGGCCATGCTGGTCTATCTGGCCTGGCGAGGCCGTTTTTTGGGCCGCGCAGTGGATTGTGCGCTGCTGCCGGCGGCGGCCGTGGCAGCCTGCCTGGCGGTGTCTGGCCTGCCGTTGGCATCAAGGCGGCGCACCCGCACGGCCGTGCTTTGCCTGTGTGCGCTGCTGCTCCTTCCCGCGGGAATGCAGCTCAAACAAACGCTGTACACGCTCACCCGCCGACCGGATATCGTATCGCCCACCCGGGAGGCGGACCTGGAGGCCTATGCCCTGGAACACCCGGACCGCCTCATCGTGCGCACGCCGGACCTGCTGCGCGACACGCGTCTGTTTCCCGACGTTTCCGCAGGCATTCCGGACAACACCCTGATCTGGGGCGACTGGCTATGCCGCACGCCCGGCTGGAACGCGCAGCTGGCGCGTTTCGGCTTTGACCCGGAGGGCTTCGTCGCCGCAGATTTTTTAAGCGAGGCCATTCTCTTTGTGACTGCCGACGACGAGCCGCCCCAGGCGCTCGTGGACTATATCAGCCACGGCGCGGGGCGGCCCGTGACCGCGCAGCTGGTGGCAGCGCGCGGCGATCTGCGGTTTTTTGCCTTTCGTTAGGGCTCAAAGGCATACAGCGTGGCGCCAAGGTCCTCAAGCAGGGCGGCGGGGTCTCTGTCCGCCAGGTCGCTTCTGTTGAGCACCACCCAGACATGGCCGTCCGCATCCACACTGTACTGCCCGGTTTGCGTCAGACCGTAGGTGGGCTGCTTCTCCCAATGTGTGCCCGCCGCTACCAGCGTCGTGCCGCCGGAAACGGGGTACGCATCCGTACTTTTGTAGATGTCATAACCCCGGCTGTTCTCCACCGGCTCAAAATCCGTTTCCCACAGCGGATAGGCTTCATAGGCCATGGGGGTGCCGGCTTCGAGCAACTCCTGCGCGCCGGCATAGACCAGCGTGTTGCTTTCATTGTAGCACTTGTCACCCACCATCAGCACACAGCGCAGCGCCAGCTCCTGCCGGCTGTCTGCGGGGATGCGACCCATCTCCCGCAGTACGCCGTTGATCTCCAGCAGATAGGCCTGGTCAAACACGTCCAGCTGCGGACGGAAATATACCTCACCGGCGATTTCCGCCACGTCAAAGCCCTCCAGCGTCATTGCTCCACCGATCTGAAAATCCTCGTTTTCCGGGGACAGGCCGCCCTCATCATAGGCATATTGGTTTCCGAACAGCACGTCATAGCCAAGCAGATCATAGACGGGGTCACTTTCGGCGCCCGCCGTGAGGTCACCCGGCGCAGGATCGTCCGCCGCCTCACGCAGCCTTTCCACGTAGGCAAAGAAGGGGTCATCGTTCATGCCGGCCAGTGTAAGGGCGTAGGCGCCCAGCTGCCAGGAATACAGGTTGGTTTCTCCCGGAGCAATGCCGCCATCGTTGCTCCAGATGAAATATGGAGTCAGGTGCCCCGCGTCACCCGTTGCGGATATGCCAATCTCCTCATAGACATCCGTTCCCAGCGGTGGGATGTGATCGCTGAAAAACACGACCATCGTGGGTTCGTCCAGGTCGCTCAGCTGCGTGATGAACGATTCCAACGCCGCATCGCTCTGCTCCAAAAGCCAGCAATAGTTGGTCAAAATGGCGCAAGTGCGGTCGCTCACCTGGTTGGAAAAGGGCGTCTGCGCGCCGTAGGTTATGCGAAAGTCGTCATAGTCATAGCCGCCATGATTTTGCATGGTCAGGCAGAAGATGAAGTCGCGCCCTTCTGTTTCCGAAAGCTGATGCAAAATGGCGCGGTAGTGCTCCTCGTCGCTGACAAACATGCCCTTTTTTTCAAAGGGGGTCACGGTGGTGTCCAGCGTAAAAAAGCTGTCAAAGCCCAGCATGCGCAGATTATGATAACGGTTGTAGTACACGCCGTTATACCAGTGGATGGCCGTGGCCTCATATCCCCGGTCCCGTAGCACCGAGGCCAGGCTGCTTACCGGCGGCAGGCCCATCGAATAGGGGTTGACGACATACTGGCTGCGAAGTCCCGTGAGCACCTCAAATTCCGTTTCGCTGGTACCGCCGCCCAGCTTGGGCACGTACAGTTTGCCCCGCCGGCAGCTTTCGGTCAGCCGGTTATAGAAAGGCGTCAGCTCGCGGTTCAAATCCAGATACTGGCGCAGCCATCCCTCGTCGGCAAAGCTTTCGCTGAGCACCACAATGATATTGGGCGGGTCATTCGCAGCAGCCTGCGGCGTTTCCTGTGCCAGTGCGCGGTACGCATCGCGCACGCCCTGCTCATCGTAATCCACGCGCATCAGCGACCGGCGGTGGTTCTCCATGGCAATGGCGGAAAACAGCGTGCCATCGGTTCGGGCCTGGTCCACCATGTCGTAGCGCTCCCGTCCGTTTGCCAGCGAAAAGGTGCACAGCGGCGGAAGGACCGCCATCACAAGCAGACCCAGCAGAGGAAGCAGCGCCCCGCAGCGTGAGCGGCCGCGCATCCACAGGGCTGCTGCGATGATAAGGGCCGCAAAAATGCCCGCCACGGTAAAGATTTCAACAAAGTCGATATCCAGCGCCAGCCCGGCGGCTGCCTGCCACGCGTCCCCCAGCTGGGCCACATCGGAAAACAACAGCGGTTCCATGCGGTAGAAGATCTTGTAGCGGTTCGCAATGCCAAGCACTGCGCACAGCAGGCCCAGCGCCAACAGGCTGCACAGACGCGCGCGCCGGGAGGGAACCAGGCACAGCAGCAGGCAGGGGGCCGCGTAGAGCGCATAGTTTATGGCAAACAGGCCCGGCTGGGAAACTGCCCAGACCGGTACGCTGCCTGCGTCGCCCCGGGAAAAACCCTCCAGCAGCCACAGCAGGCACAGCGGGGCGGCGCATGCCATGAGCCAGTCGGCAAGGCGATAGCCCCGCGGCAAAAGACGCCGGAAACCGTTCATGCGCGTACCCTCTTTCCTGAAACATCCCTCTGGACATACCCAAGCATTCTAGCATACTTTGATTGAAACAGGCAAGCAGCCAAAGCGGCCGGCCGATGGCATATCCAGTTGCCAATGCCATTTTCTTGTGGTATACTTCAAGCACGAATCAAGCCGTTCATATTCGCCCCCAACCAGGGCAGACCCGCCGCGGGCCGTTGCGCGCGGCGATGTGGCATGGAACGCAGCAAAGGGGAAATGAAGCATGGAAACGTTGATGAAACGAGCCCTTGATATCGCGCATCTCTTTGACGTTCCCCGCGGGGAAATGGCCTGCGAACCCTATGGCACGGGAAATATCAACGATACGTTCTGCCTGACGGTGCGCCCGTGGACGGGCGCGGCGAGGCGCTACATCCTGCAGAGGGTCAACCGCTATGTATTCCCCGACCCTGAACCCATGATGGGCAATATTCAGCGTGTGACCCCCTATCTGCGCGGCGTGATTGCACGCGAGGGAGGCGATCCCGCGCGCGAAACCCTCACGCTGGTGCGCGCCATGGACGGGCGTCCGTGGATCACGGATGCTTCCGGCGACCTGTGGCGCGTCTACCTGTTCATTGAGGGAACCGTTTCAACCGATATGCCGGACAGCCCAGAGATGTTTGCTGCGG
>ERZ857965.4185-NODE-4185-length-10115-cov-10.930915_pt1 | contig 10115 bp, 9 predicted proteins | sample MGYA00519758_ERZ857965 | MGnify/ENA primary metagenome ERZ857965 (study PRJEB31778, sample SAMEA3449381) | human gut metagenome | biome: human gut; feature: human-associated habitat; material: faeces | place: United Kingdom | collected 2010/2012 ...
CCTTGCTGGTGATGCAGATCACATCCTGGGTCAGCTCGCTGATGCGCTCGGCCTGACCGGAGCGCACCAGTCCGATGACGTAGCGCACATGCTGGTCGGAGATGTTCTCCCCTTTGTTGGACAGCGTCAGCAGCGCCTGCACTGCCTTCACCGCCAGCATTACGTTCTCCGGCTCGCCGGACACCACGATCTCGCCGCCCCGGTTCACCACCTGTACCTGAAATTCCGTCTCCAGCAGGCGGATGTTCTCGTCGAAGGAGCCGAACAGGTTCACGGCCTCCTCCATGCGTTCAATGCTGATGCGTTGTTCCATATCCGGGTCTTTACCTCCCCATATCCTGTATATCCAGCGGCGATGATACGCCGATCTGTTCCTCACACTCCGCATGGAGCGTCACCACCAGCCGCGTCCCCTGCCGCACCGCGTCAAAACGGTGGTGCAGCAGCTGACCGCCGGTCTGCTCCAGCGCCGCCTGAAGCTGTGTCATCAGCTGCGCTTCGCCTTCGGCGCAGGCGGCAGCCACAGGCCGCTCCGTCTCGTTGACGGCATGGCGCACCGTGCGTTCTGTCACCAGCGTCACCGGCAGCGTCAGCCCAAAGGGCAGACGCGCCGTGCGGTACACCGTCATTTTATCACAATCCGGGTCTGTCATGCTACCCTTTCCGTAGATTTTTATGCGGTTTCTCCCGATGTCCACCGCCATGCGGGTAACAGCCCCCGTCTCCTGTCCCTTTTCCTGTACCGTCAGCGGCACGGACACCGACAGCTCATACCATGTCCGCGCCCACACCTGCCCCATGCCGCGGAGCAGCCGGTAGCCCCGCTGGTCGGAGTCCACCACGCCGGAGATCAGCACCTGCCCCGCCGTAACGGTGCTGCCGGCCATGACCTGCGCCTGACCGTCCAGCGCCTGTATTCTGGTGACAAGGCCGTCCCGGGCGGCCACCACGTTGGCGATCTCGCCGTCGGCGTAAAGATGGGGCGGGCGCTGGCGCTCCACCACCTGCACATGGGCGGTGCAGCCCCGCATATTCACCGTCAGCCATACCACGTCCGGCAGCTCCAGCAGTACCTGATTGCGCAGTGCCTCCTGGTCGATGCGGCTTCGGGCTCCCAGCGCCACCCCGTGCTTTTCCAGCGTCCGCAGGATCGTCTCCGTGGGCACGGTGTCGTTGCCCGTCACCTGAAAGGCCCAGATGTGGGTGCTGCCCAGCGCCAGCACCGCCGCCAGCAGCAGCGCCGCCGCCAGCAGCACATAGCGCCGCCGGTACTGCCGCCACACCTCCGGCGCCCCCTCCGTCCGCACCACGGTGAGCGCCGCGTCCGTCCGGGTCAGCACCTCCCGCAGCCGGGGCAGCTGGCTCCGGGCGGTGACGGCCCGCAGCCGTATCTCCGACAGCCACTCCAGCTCCCAGAAGGGGATGCCGTGGGCGGCGCAGAGGTTCAGCACCCGCTCCGGCGCGGCGCTCTCCACCTCCACCGTCACCTGTCCCCGCAGGTAGTTCAGCACTTTCCGATACATGGCCGCTCCTTACTCCACCAGTTCCACCCGGCGGATCACACCGTTGACCCGCAGCTCCTCGTCGGTCATCACCGCCAGCTCCAGTCCCTCGCCCTGCACCCGCACCACCACCGTCCCGGCGTTGATGTCCACCGCCTCGGTGCTGTAGGACAGCACGCCCCGGTGCCGGTCGATGTAAAGGGAGCGGTTGCCCAGCAGCTCCATCCGAGCCACGCCGGACGCCAGATTCACCGGCAGATCCAGCCGATCCATGGCCCGCTGGCTGGCCTGAGACAGCTTTTTGGATAGCTTTGCCACGTTCTCCACCTCCGATGCCCGTTCCGTGGGTGAGAAAAGCGTATGCGCGCCGGACGGAGAAGTTGCCTGTCCGCGTGCATATCCGGCAGCGAAATGCGCATAAGGTGACAGCGGTGATGGATTTGAAAAGATGGCTCATAACGCTGACCGCCTCCCTCTCCGGGGTGCTGGCCGTACTGCTGCTGTGCCGTGAAAGCGTTGCGGCACAAGGCGTCCGGGACGGGATCGACCTCTGTATCACCTTGGTGATACCGGCGCTGTTCCCCTTTTTCGCGGCGTCGCAGCTGCTGGTGTCGCTGGGGGCGGCGGAGGTGCTGGGGCGGGGTGCGGGGCCGCTGTTCCGCCGGCTGTTCGGCATCGGCGGCGCCGGGGTATCCTCCTTTCTTTTAGGGCTCATCGGCGGCTATCCCGTGGGCGCCAAGACCACGGAAAGCCTTGTGCGGCAAGGGCTTCTCCCGCCGGAGGACGGGGCGCTGCTGCTGGCGTTCTGCAACAACGCGGGGCCGGCGTTCATTCTGGGCATCGCGGGCAGCGGCGTGTTCCAAAGCCCCCGCGCAGGGGTGTGGCTGTACCTCATTCACGCGGCGGCGGCCACGGCGGTGGGTCTGATTTTTTGTTTCATTCTGAAATTAAACCTGAAGCAAAAAATTACAGGTTTTCTTCAGGTTTCCGGCCCGGACTGCAATTTCCCGGCGAGGCCCGGCGGGCGGCCGTCCCCCTCCCCTGCCGCCGCGTTCATCGGCGCGGTTCGGGGCGGTGTGACGGCCATGGCCGGGGTGTGCGGCTTCGTCATCTTCTTTCTGGTGGTGCTGCGTCTGGCGGAGAGCTTTCTGGGGCCGCTGCCGCCGCTGGCGGCGGGGTTCGTGGAGCTGACCAACGGCATCCTGCGTCTGACGGCAGATCGCGCCGGGTTCATCTCGGCTGCGGCGCTGCTGGGCTGGGGCGGGCTCAGCGTCCACTGTCAGACGGCGGCGGTGCTGAGCGGCTCCGGCGTGTCCCTGCGGTGGTACCTGCCGGCTAAGGCGGCGCAGGCGCTTCTGTCGGCGGCGCTGGCAGCGGCGGTGTGGCGCTGGGTGCTGTGACCAAAAGGAACCCGTACCGGGCAGTATCCGGTACGGGTTCCTTTTTGGTTATGGATGGGGCAGCGGTCAGCGCTGGCCCTTGTCGTAGGGGATGCCCTCGGCCTTGGGGGCGCGGGACTTCTTGGACGTGAAGGCCAGCACCACCAGCGAGATGATGTAGGGCATCATGTTGTACACCGGGCCGGGGATGTTCATGGCCTTCAGGAAGTCAAAGCCGGCGTACACGTTGGACAGCGCCCGGAACAGGCCGAACAGCAGGGCCGCCAGTGCGATGCGGGTGGGCTTCCACTGGCCGAAGATCATCACGGCCAGCGCAAGGAAGCCGAAGCCGGCCACGCCGTACTCGAACCGCCACTCGGACACGCCGGCGGTGATGAACACGATGCCGCCCAGACCGCCCAGCATGCCGGAGATCAGCACGCCCGCCCAGCGCATCTTATAGACGTTGATGCCCACGGAGTCCGCCGCCTGCGGATGCTCGCCGCAGGCCATGAGCCGCAGGCCGAAGCGGGTCTTGTACAGCACCACATAGGCCGCGATCAGCAGCAGCAGCGTCACCAGCATGAACCAGCTGAACTCGAAGGAGCCGATGCTCACGGTGAACGCCTTCTTGGCGCCGGCGAACTGGATGATGGAGGACACGTCATCGGGATTGGAGGCGGTGTTGATGGCCTTGACGATAACGGTGGCCCCGGCGGTGCCCAGCATGTTCAGAGCCGTGCCCACGATGGTCTGGTCAGCCTTGAAGTTGATGCAGGCCACGGCCAGCAGGCTGGAATAGACGGTGCCCAGCAGCGCGGCACACAGCAGCACCACCACGATCATCACAAAGGCGGAGGCGTTGGCCGGCATATAGCGCATGGCCAGCGCGCCGCCCAGCGCGCCCATGATCATGACGCCCTCCAGGCCCAGATTGATAACGCCGGAATGCTCGGAGAAGCAGCCGCCCAGTGCCACCAGGATCAGCACGGAGGCGAAGATCAGCGTATATTGCAGCAGCAGTACCATTACTGATCCCCTCCCTTCTCCGCAGATGCGTCAGATGCGTCCGCTTGCGCGGCCTGTTCCGCCGCCCGGGCCTTCTGGATGGCTTTCTCCTCCCGGCGGGCAATGGCGGTATTCATGGCGTACTTCATAAACAGCACGAAGCCGCACAGGTAGATGATGACGGCGGCGATCAGATCGGAGATCTGTGCGCAGTACATGGTCTTATCCACATACGCGCCGCCGGCGGTGATGTGCTGGATGAAGAAGGACGCCAGAATGGTGCCGATGGGGTGCAGGCCGCCCAGAAACGCGGCGGCGATGCCGTTGAAGCCCATGCCGGGGACGGAGGAGGCGGTGCACTGCCACTGTTCATAGCCGGTGAGGTAGAACATGGACGCGCCCAGCCCCGCCAGCGCGCCGGAGATGGCCAGCGTCAGGATGATGTTGCGCTTTTCCGCCATGCCGCAGTACTTGGCGGCGTTCCTGTTGTCGCCGGTGGCCCGCAGCTCGTAGCCGAAGCGGGTCTTTTCCAGCACCACCCAGACAAGGATGGCGATGACCACGGACAGCGGCAGCGCAAGGCCCACATACTTGTTGTCGTTGAACAGCGCGCCCAGGCCAAGAGAGGGCAGGACGGCGCTGGGGTTGGTGTCCGCCAGCACCACGGTATAGGGGCTGGCCACCTCCTTGACGTTGGTCAGGAGCATGTTGGTCAGATAGAGGACGATCCAGTTCAGCATAATGCCGGAGATGACCTCGTTGACGTTGCAGTAGGACTTCAGCAGGCCGGAGATCGCGCCCAGCAGCCCGCCGCCCACCATGGCCAGCAGCATGCAGGGCAGCCAGCTCCAGCCCCACGCCAGCGCGGCGTACAGGCTCAGGGCCGTGCCGGCGCAGTACTGGCCGGCGGCGCCGATGTTGAACAGGCCCACCTTATAGGCGAACAGGATAGCCAGCGCGCACATCAGCAGCGGCGCTGTCTTGACCAGCGTATTGCCCAGATACTTGGCCTGCGTGTCGGGACGGCTGTAGGTCAGGAAGTTCTTTATGACGGTGGAGATGGCCTCACCGGCGCCGTCGGGGTTGATGAACAGCAGCACGATATAGCCGATGAGCATGCCCAGCACCACGCACGCCAGAGATGCCAGCAGGGACTGGACGCCGCTGTTTTTCAGAAGATTCTTCTTCATGCCGTCACCTCGTCTCTCTTGGCGCCGGCCATGTACAGGCCCAGCTCCTCCTGCGTGGTCTTCTTGGGGTCAAGCTCGCCCACGATCTCGCCCTCGTACATGACGAGGATGCGGTCGGGCACGTCCATGACCTCGTCCAGCTCCAGCGATACCAGCAGCACGGCCTTTCCCTTGTCACGCTCGGCCACCAGCTGCTTGTGGATGTACTCAATAGCGCCCACGTCCAGCCCCCGGGTGGGCTGCACCGCCACCAGCAGCTCGGGATCGCGGTCGATCTCGCGGGCCACGATGGCCTTCTGCTGGTTGCCGCCGGACATGCTGCGGGCCACTGTGACGGGGCCCTGTCCGCTGCGGACATCGTACTGGTCAATGAGCTTTTCCGCGTATTTGCGGATGTTGTCGCGGCGGAGGAAGCCCGCCTTGTCGGTGAATTCCGGCTCGAAGTACCGCTGCAGCACCAGATTGTCCTCCAGCGAGTAGTCCAGCACCAGACCATGCTTATGGCGATCCTCGGGGATGTGGGACATGCCCATGGTATTGCGCTTGCGGATGGAGGCATGGGTGATGTCCTTGCCGCAGAGGGATATCCTGCCGGACACCAGCGGCTCCAGACCGGTCAGGCCGTAGACGAACTCCGTCTGGCCGTTGCCGTCGATGCCGGCGAGGCAGACGATCTCGCCCCGGCGCACCCGCAGGCTCACGTCCCGGACGGCGTTGTTCTTGTGGATCTTACTGGCCACGGTCATATGCTCTACGTCCAGCACCACGTCGCCGGGGGCGCAGGGCTTCTTCTCCACATGGAAATTGACATTGCGGCCCACCATCATGGCGGACAGCTGCTCCATGGAGGTATCCTTCGTCTCCACGGTGCCCACATATCTGCCCTTGCGCAGCACGGTGCAGCGGTCGGCCACGGCCATGATCTCGTTGAGCTTGTGGGAGATGAACAGGATGGACTTGCCCTCCGACGCCAGATTGCGCATGATCTCCATCAGCTCGTCGATCTCCTGAGGCGTCAGCACGGCGGTGGGCTCGTCAAAGATCAGGATCTCGTTCTCGCGGTACAGCATCTTCAGGATCTCGGTACGCTGCTGCATGCCCACGGTGATGTCCTCGATCAGCGCGTCCGGATCCACCTTCAGACCGTACTTCTCGCTGAGGGCCAGCACCCGCTGGCGGGCCTCCTTCTTCTGGAGGAAGCCGTGCTTCGTGGGCTCCACGCCCATGATGATGTTGTCCAGCACGGTGAAGCACTCCACCAGCTTGAAGTGCTGGTGCACCATGCCGATGCCCAGTGCGTTGGCGTCGTTGGGGTCTTTGATGGACACCTCCACGCCGTCCTTCTTGATGATGCCCTCCTCGGGCTGGTACAGGCCGAACAGCACACTCATCAGCGTGGACTTGCCGGCGCCGTTCTCGCCCAGCAGGGCGTGGATCTCTCCCTTTTTCACCTGTAGGGTGATGTCGTCATTGGCGATGATACCGGGAAACCGTTTTGTGATGTGCAGCATTTCGATGGCATACGGTGTATCCAAGCTTTCGCCCTCCCTTCCGTTTTTATGGCCCGCCGCTTGCGCCGTGTGCGGGGACGGAAACCATGAATATATTCAGTATACTATATTCCGCGGCATAAAGCAAAGATTTTTCCGAAAAAATGACGATACCGGTAACGGCAATTGCCGGGAAACGCGCAAAAAAACAGAGGCTGCGGACACAGCCTCTGTTTTTTGCGGTAAGTACAGGCTTACTTGATGTTGCCCAGATCCTCCACCGTGATGACGGTGGCGAAGTCGGAGGCAGCCTTGGTGGTGTCGTTGCTGACGGTCAGGGTGCCGTCGAACATGGCCTTCACCAGAGCCTTGTAGTCGTCCTGGGTGAACGCACCATCAGCCCACTGGGTGGACTCCATGGGGATCTGGACGTAGTTGGCAGCGGGATCGTCGGCAGACACCAGACCCAGCGTGTCGATCTTGGCGGAGTACTTCTCCCAGTTGCCATTGACGATGACATCGGTCAGGGTGTCATAGGTGGCGGGATACAGACCCTTCATGGCGGAGGTGACGGTCAGAGCCTTGTAGCCCTCGACGGTGGCGGCATCAGCGCCCTCGCCGGCGGCGTAGTTGGCAATGACACCGGCCTGGTCAACGTCAACACCGATGACCTTGGCGCCCTCGACCTTCTTGGCGGCGTCAACAGCGGAGGTATAGATACCGCCGCCGCAGGCGAACACGACCTCGGTGCCGCCGGCGTACCAGGTATCCATAGCGGCCGTGATGTCGGCATCACCGAAGAACTGGTTGCCGTAAGCATAGTTCAGCTTGACATCGGTCAGCTCCAGCTCGGCGGCAGCGGCGTCAACGCCCTGCACGAAGCCGTAGCCATAGCGCTGGACAGCGGGGACAGCCATGCCGCCCAGGAAGCCCAGGTTCTTGTAGCCCAGCTTCACAGCAGCGTAGCCGGCCATGTAGCCGCACAGCTCTTCCTGATACACAGCGCAGTACAGGTTGGCGGGAACCACAAAGCCCTCGCCCAGGTCACCGGCGGACACGTCCAGCGCGATGAACTTGACATCCTCGAACTTGGGGGCGGTCTCTGCGATGGCGGCGCCGAAGGCGTAGCCGGGCATCACGATGACGTTGTAGCCCTGGTCGATAGCGCTCTCGATCATGGCCACACGGTCGGCGGTGTTATCGCCGGCGGGCTTGAAGTACTGGAAGTCCACGCCGTTGGCCTCGGCAAATGCCTTGCAGGCCTCGTAGGTGGTCTGGTTGAAGGACTGGTCGGTGATGTCGCCGTAGTCGGTGATCATCGCGACCTTGTAGGTGACCTCGTCAGTGCCGGTGGGTCCCTGCGGCTCCTGCACGTCGGGCTCCTTCTGCTGGCCGCAAGCGACCAGAGCCAGAGCCATGACCAGAGCCAGCATCAAAGCAAGAAACTTCTTCATAATTCTGAATCTACCTTCCTAAATTTTTTATTTTCACGCCGGTGGCGGGAAAACCGTTTCCGTGGGCACAGGGACATACGCCCCTCCGTGCGCATCGTGCATTATAGCAGATTCATTTGCCGTTGGCAAGCAAAATCCGCACTTTTCAAAGGCGATTTCAACGAATTTTGGAAATTATTAACATTTTGTTTGTGCGATATGCGCAAATGTGCTTACTTCGCGGCCATTTTCACCGCGATCTCCAGACCGATCTTCATCATATTGGTGAACGTGGTCTGGCGGTCATCGGCGGACAGCTCCTCGCCGGTGATGAGGTTGTCGGAGATGGAGCAGATGGCCAGCGCGCGCTTGCCGGTATAGGCGGCGGTGCAGTACAGGCCGGCGGCCTCCATCTCCACGGCCATGACGCCCATCTTGGCGTAGCGCATGTTGCGGCCGGCGGCGTCATAGAACGTGTCGGAGGAGTAGAGGTTGCCCACAGGCATCCTCACGCCCAGCTCCTTCGCGCTCTCCACGGCGGCCATCAGCAGCTCGAAGTCGCAGATGGGGGCGTAAGCGCCGCCCAGCTCGTACTGGCTGGCAAAGTCGGAATTGGTGCAGGCGCCCTGTCCGGCCACCACGCTGCCCAGCTTTAGATCGGCGCGCATGGCGCCGGCGGAGCCGACGCGGATGATGTTGTCCACATCGTACTGGGTGTACAGCTCGTAGGAGTAGATGCCGATGGACGGGATGCCCATGCCGCTGGCCATGACGGAGACGGGCACGCCCTTATAGGTGCCGGTGTAGCCCTGTACACCCCGGACATTGTTGACCAGCTTCGGCTCGGTCAGAAACGTCTCGGCGATGAACTTGGCACGCAGCGGGTCGCCGGGCATGAGAACGGTCTTGGCAAAGTCGCCCTTGGCGGCGTTGTTGTGGGGAGTAGGCATGGTTGGTTCCTCCTTATATAATTATTGTTCCATGGCCTTGACGGCCTTGACGATACGGCTGGTTCCCAGACGGTCGGCGCCCAGCGCGATGAAGTCCCTGGCGTCGTTGAGGTCGGCAATGCCGCCGGCGGCCTTGATCTTCACGTGGGGGGCCACATGGGTCTTGAACAGGGCCACGTCCTCCCGGGTGGCTCCGCCGCCGCCGAAGCCGGTGGAGGTCTTGATATAGTCCGCGCCGGAGTCAGACACCACGCGGCACAGCTCGATCTTCTCGGCGTCGGTGAGCATGCACGTCTCGATGATGACCTTCAGCAGCTTGCCGCCGCAGTGCTCCTTGACAGCCTTGATCTCGGCCAGCACCTGATCGTACAGGCCGTCCTTGACCCAGCCGATGTTAATGACCATGTCGATCTCGGACGCGCCGTTCCGCACGGCGTCGGCGGCCTCGAAGCACTTGGCGGCGGTGGTATCGTAGCCGTTGGGGAAGCCGATAACGGTGCAGACGGCGATCTTCCCGGCGACGTATGCCGCCGCCTGCTTCACATAGCTGGCGGGGATGCAGACGCTGGCGCAGCCGTATTTGATGCCGTCGTCGCAGATGGTCTTGATCTCCGCCCATGTGGCGGTCTGGCTCAGCAGCGTGTGATCCACGCGGCTGAGGATATTCTTCAGGTCTTCGTTCATACAACAGGCTCCTTTCGGAAATTTGCGGTCATATAGGGGTATTGTAGCACAGGCGGCGGAAAAAGGCAACTCCCCGCCGGTTTTCGGCGGGGAGCAGTGCTGTACCTCTGTGGGGCCATCCTGTTACTTGGCAGCCTTGGCAGCCTTGATGGACTCGATCAGCTCGGGGACGACCTTGAACAGATCGCCCACGATACCGTAGTCAGCCACCTCGAAGATGGGAGCGGTGTCGTTCTTGTTCACGGCGATGATGCACTCGGAATCCTGCATACCAGCCTTGTGCTGGATAGCGCCGGAGATGCCCAGAGCGATGTAGACCTTGGGATGGACGGTCTTGCCGGTCTGGCCCACCTGATGGTCGACGGAGATCCAGCCGGCGTCCACGCAGGCGCGGGAGGAACCAACCACGCCGCCCAGCACCTCGGCCAGCTCCTCGGCCAGCTTGATGCCGCCCTCCACGTCCTTGGAGATACCACGGC
>ERZ857965.4189-NODE-4189-length-10109-cov-2.929282_pt1 | contig 10109 bp, 5 predicted proteins | sample MGYA00519758_ERZ857965 | MGnify/ENA primary metagenome ERZ857965 (study PRJEB31778, sample SAMEA3449381) | human gut metagenome | biome: human gut; feature: human-associated habitat; material: faeces | place: United Kingdom | collected 2010/2012 ...
CGATGGATAAGATTGGGAAAAAGGCAATTATTGCTTTGCGTGAGCCATCGTTAGGCCCTTGCTTTGGATTAAAAGGTGGTGCTGCCGGCGGCGGTTATGCACAGGTTGTACCGATGGATGATTTGAATCTTCATTTCACGGGAGATTTTCATGCGATTACTTCGGCAAATAACCTTCTTGCGGCAATGCTTGATAATCATATTCAACAGGGAAATAAACTTAACATTGATCCAAAACAGATCGTATGGAAACGCTGCGTCGATATGAATGACCGTGTACTTCGTAATATTACGGTAGGACTTGGACGCAAGGTGGATGGTGTGACAAGAGAAGATCATTTCATCATCACGGTAGCATCCGAAATCATGGCGATTCTTTGTCTTGCAGACAACATGAAAGATTTGAAAGAACGTTTGGGAAGAATTATTGTTGCTTATACTTATGAAGGAAAACCGGTTACGGCAAAAGAAATTAAAGCAGTAGGCGCGATGGCTGCACTTTTGAAAGACGCTATTCGTCCGAATATGATTCAGACTTTGGAGAATACACCGGCACTTGTGCATGGTGGTCCATTTGCTAATATTGCTCACGGCTGTAATAGTGTCCGTGCGACAAAGACAGCTTTGAAATTAGCAGATTATACAATTACGGAGGCTGGTTTTGGCGCTGACTTAGGAGCAGAAAAATTCTTAGACATCAAATGCCGTATGGCTGATTTGAAACCAGATGCCGTTGTACTTGTTGCCACGGTTCGTGCCCTCAAATACAATGGCGGTGTTAAAAAAGAAGATTTATCCGAAGAAAATCTTGATGCATTGAAAGCCGGTATTGTAAATCTGGAAAAACACATTGAAAACATTGCTAAATTTGGTGTGCCATGTGTTGTTACATTGAATGAGTTTGTAACAGACAGCGAAGCAGAACTTGCATATGTTAAGGAGTTCTGTGAGGCGAGAGGATGTGAGTTCGCACTTTCTAAAGTTTGGGAAAAAGGTGGCGAAGGCGGCATTGAGTTAGCGCAAAAAGTAATTGATACAATTGAGAATAAAGAGAGTAATTTCCATTATCTCTATGAAAATGAGTTGTCGATTGTTGAGAAAATTGAGACAATTGCAAAAGAAATTTATGGAGCAGGAGAAGTTATTATTGAGCCGGCAGCAAAACAGCAGATTGCGCGGATTGAGTCACTCGGGTTTGGCTCCATGCCGGTATGTATGGCGAAAAACCAGTATTCCTTGTCGGATGATAAAACAATTCTTGGCAGACCGGAAGGCTTCCCAATCCATATCCGTGATGTCTATGTTTCTGCCGGAGCAGGATTTGTTGTTGCCATTACCGGAACAATTATGACTATGCCGGGATTGCCAAAAGTGCCGGCTGCCGAAGGAATTGATGTAAATGACGACGGACAGATTACCGGTTTGTTCTAATTATCCTTTTTATCAGAGCAGAAACGTGCAAATTCTTTTGGAGAAATTTTCTCCATTTTGAGAAAGGCACGGTAAAAAGTAGAATAATCACGAAATCCTACATCTTGGTATACAGCAGAGGGGAGCACCCCCTCTGTTATTTTTTGTTTTGCCATGCTGATTCGTTTTAGTATGATATAATTATGCACGGTTCGGTCGGTTTGTTCTTTGAATAATTTTGCCAGCGTAAATTTATTCAGATAAAAGTGACCGGCTAACTGCTCCAGTGATAAATCCTCTTTGTAATGTTCATTAATATAAGACAGTACCTTATCAATGAAAGGGTTCACGTGTGTTGCTTTTCGTGGCTTCATATCTAAAAGAATGTGTTTGTTTAGTAGTGTAACCGCCTCTAAAATATGGGCACGGTTTAACATTTCTTTTCCATAAAAATCAATTTTTGAATTTTGGTAAATTCCCATAAAACATTGAAATATGCGCTCAAAATCATCGGAATCGGCAATATTAAAATGATACCGTTTGTTTTCTTTTGCCAGTTCAAATGGCTCTAATAAGGAGTGTTCGTTAAACTGGAAGGAGGATAAGCAGGCAGGGGTAATGTACATATAGGTTCGGTCATATTCATCATTTAGCTGTTCTTCTGAAGTAGGAAGAAGCTGATGAATTGTATAGGGAGGAATAACTATAATATCTCCACGTTTTACTTTATAAATACGGTCTTCAATAAACAGCATAACAGAGCCACTGAGATAGATATAAATTTCATAATAATCATGCGTATGGGCAGGAATTATTGGAAAATGGTCGTTTGTTGTCTTTCGACATTCATAATAGTAATCGGTTGAAATCGGGTGGTCCGATTCATGAAGTAAATAGCGCATAAACAAATCCTCCTCGTCATCCTTCTTTTCTCTGATTATAGATTTATCTTATGCTTTTTGTCAAGATATTCAATTTTTGCAATGTAAAACACAGTTTTTGCAATCGGAATTGTATATTTTGTGATATATAATAAAATCACTATATAACGATAAGGAGTTGATATATGTGAAAAAGAACACAAAGATGTTCCAAAGAAGTTTGACAGCATTTTTAACAGCTGCGTTGGTTACAACTTCTTTTGGGGGACAAGGAATCGTTTTTGCAAAGGCAAAGAAGAAGGCTTCGCCTTCTGTGAGTCTTACAGTGACGAATCCGGCAATTTCCATGCTTTCGCTGAAAAAAGGTGAAACTTTTCAGTTGAAAGTAAAGGTAACGCCGAAAAAAAAGGCAAAAAAAATAACAGTTCGCTCAACAAAATCCTCGATTGTTTCGGTAAACAAAAAGGGAAAATGTAAGGCGAAAAAGGCAGGTAAAGCAAAGGTTATCGTTTCTTGCGGAAAGAAAAAAACAGTGATTTCTGTTACGGTAACAAAGAAGCTTAAAAAAGTAAAGAAAGTAACACTTAGTAAAAAAAGTGCCAGTTTATTTTGTGGCAGTTCGCTGAAATTAACAGCAAAACTGACACCGGCAAAAGCAACAAAAAAAGGTGTTGTTTACCGTTCATCAAAATCATCCGTTGCATCGGTAAGCAAAAAAGGAGTTGTTATGGCGAAGAAGAAAGGTACCGCTGTGATTACTGCTTATGCAAAGGATGGACGCGGGGCGAAGGCAGTGTGTAAGATTACAGTGAAGGAAAAAAGTGCGGTAACAAAAGGTCCGGCAGTTAATACAAGTAAACCACAGCCGACAAAAGACCCGCTGATTACTGAACAGAAGGCAGGTTACTTTACAATTGCAGCAAAGGATTCTGCAGCAAGTCTGTACTTAGATGCCAAAGGAGAAGATTACGATGGATTATCACTGATTGCAGCTTCCGTTGCCAAAGACATTTCTCTTGTTACAAAAGAGAAAGCAAAGGCAAATGTCGTAACTAAGACAGAATCATTGAAGGAATATGCAATTATTGCCGGCTCCATCGGAAACAATGCGGTAATTGATTCCTTGATTGAGCAGGGAAAAGTAGATGCCTCCCAGATAAAAGGAAAGCGCGAAGTTTACCGCATTCAGGTGGTAGAAAATCCGGTGGCAAATGTAAAAAAAGCAATTGTCGTTATCGGAAGTGATAAACGTGGAACGATTTACGGTCTTTATCATATTTCTGAGAAAATGGGTGTTTCTCCATGGGTTTACTGGGGCGATGCTACACCGGTTGCCAAAGATGTAGTTCAGATTCCGGAAAAGGAATTAACGGTTACATCCAAAGAACCATCCGTAAAATATCGTGGTATTTTCCTAAATGATGAAGCTCCATCACTGACTAGTTATGCAAAGAAAAAATTTGGCGGATATAATCAGTATTTTTATGAAAATGTCTATGAATTAATTTTACGCTGTAAAGGAAATTATTTGTGGCCGGCGATGTGGTCGAATACTTTTAGCGAGGACGGTAAGGGAACGAATAAGTTAGCCAATGCAGAACTCGCCGACAAATACGGTATTGTTATGGGAACCTCTCATCATGAGCCACTTTGCCGTGCCGGTGTGGAATGGCAGAACAAATATCGTCAGTATGGCACAAGCAACGCTTGGGACTTTAATGCGAACGAAACTGCCATCACAAAATTCTGGGAAGACGGTGTGGCAAGAAATAAAAATTTTGAAAATGTTTATACCCTTGGCATGCGTGGTGAGTCGGATTCTTCTTTGTCAGGAACAAAAGAAGAAAATATTGCACTTTTGAAAAAAGTAATTACGGCGCAGAAAGATATTTTGAAAAAGAATAATTTATCGGATGCCCCTCAGGTTCTTACTGTTTATAAAGAAGTAGAGGACTACTGGCATGGCACAGATAAAGCAGAGGGATTGAAAAAATGGGATGTTTTAAATGACGTAACCATTATGCTCTGCGATGATAACTTTGGAAATATGCGTACGCTTCCAACGAAGGAGGATAAAAATCGAAAAGGCGGTTATGGTATGTATTATCACTTTGATTACCATGGCGGTCCGACTTCCTATGAATGGGTAAATACAGTTCCTCTTACTAAAACTTGGGAACAGATGAATATGGCATATGAGCATGGCATTGATAATATCTGGATCGTTAATGTTGGTGATTTGAAGCCGATGGAGATGAATATTTCCTATTTCCTTGATATGGCATATGATTATGATACATGGGGAACAAATGGAAAAGATAAAATTACTGAATATCGTAAAAACTGGGTAAAACAGCAGTTTGGCGAAAACACATCGGATTCTCTTGTGAATGAGATGGAGATGCTGTTGGATGATTATACATGGTTAAATGGTTCCGGCAAACCGGAATCCATCAATTCGGCAACTTATGATTCAGTAAATTATAATGAAGGCAGAGAAATGCTTGTCAAAGTGGATGATATGATACGAAGAGCAAAAGCGTGTCAGAAAGAGATTCCATCGGATTGGCAGGCGGCATACTTTGAACTTGTCTATTTCCCGGTTGTTGCATCGGCAAATGTGACAAAAATGCAGATATTAAGCGGCATCAATAAATATCTGGCGAAAAATAACAGTGTGGCAGCAAATTTATATGCGGCTGAGCTGGAACAAGCGGTGGCACTGGATAAGGAATTACAGAAAACGTATAACAAAAATATGCCGGGAGTTGGTGACAAGTGGGATGGTATGATGAGTTCTCCTCATGTCGGCTTTGTAACTTGGAATTCAACCGGGTGGAGTTATCCAAAAGCAGTCTGGGTGAAACCGGCAGCTGATGGTAAAATGATGGTTACGATGGAAAATGAAGAACAGGCTGTCGAGGCATCAGAAAGTAGTACATTATCCGATTTTACAAATCTGAATCAGGAATCTTATACGGTAACTGTTTCCAATCAGGGAGCGAACAGTTTTGCTTATACGATAACTCCTTCGGAGGACTGGATTGTTGTAAGTAAGAAATCAGGCACAGTAAAAGCACAGGATGCGTTTGAGGTATCGGTTGATTTTTCAAAGGTCAAAAAAGATGCTTCCGGCTCCGTTAAGATTCAAAGCGGCAGCCAGACCATTACAATTAATGTTAATGCAAAGGTATATGATACATCTTCCTATGCAGACAAGACATATATTTACACAAATGGATATGCCTCCATTCTTCCGGGAAATTATGTAATGGCAAAAGAAGGTGGCAATAATACATCCTTCCATGTTTTTGACGGTTATGGAAAGACCGGACAGTCAATGAAAATTCTTCCGACAAATGCGGATAAGACAAAGACGATTGAAGAAGCTGCCTATGCAGAATATGCAGTATGTGTTCCAAACGAAGGGGATTATAAATTTACTGTTTATACAGCACCTTCCAATAATCTGGAGCGTGATAAGGTTTCCATTTCGTATGGTTATTCGATTAACGGGGAAACATTAGTTGAGAAAAATACGGTAGATGCAGATACGTTTTTGGCTGGAGAATACAGTGGTTCATGGGCAAATGATGTGAAAGCAAATGGCAGAAAGCAGGAGAATAATATCCACCTAAATGCTGGCGTGAATACGATTCGTATATATTCTGATGACCCTGCATTCCTGCTTCAGAAATTGGTTGTTTCTGAAAAATCGGTCAAAAGCTCTAATGCCGGGCCGAAAGAAAGTTATTATGTTGGTAAAAAACAGACAAAAGAAACAACGCTTGCAGGTGTTCTTGCAGATGAAAATGTACTTCCGGGAACAATTACCACGGAAAAAACAACATATCAGGCAGGTGAAACCTTTAGTGCCAAGGGAATTATATCAGAATCGGAAAGTTATTTTGCCGGTTTAGATGCAAAATCGGACAATGCAGCAAAGGTAAAAATTTCATGTGGAGACCAGACATTTGGTACCGTAACAATTGGTAAAGAGCAGGCACTGTATGAGGCGGCAGATATGGCAAAACTGGATGCCGGCAGCCAGACGTTTACAATGACCGTCGTATCCGGTAATGTCAGCGTGAGCGGAGTAACCGTCCGCACTCGTGATTATGCGAAAGTTCCGGGAAGTATTTCAGCTTCTGATCATGAAGGAGTTAAGGCAGCACATACTAATTTACAGGCAAAAAAGGACATGACATATTCTTATCTTGCGCAGGTTGAAAAAGATGATTTGTTTGTATTTTACCTGAAAGGAAAGTCCGACGGAAAAGCTTTTGTAACACTTAAATGGAATGACCAGACAATTGGAGAAGTTCAGTTATCCGATACCATGCAAGAGTATATGTTAGATGGTGCAATGGATTTGACGCCGGGGCTTGGTACCATCACAATGGAAGTGACGGGAGCGGATGCGGTAATTGAATCGCTGTCTTCTAAAGTGTATGAAGATGAAGAAAGTCTGCCGGTTTCCATTACCGCAACGAGTGAAGAAACTTCAAATGCAGCAGAAAATGTATATGATAAGGATGAAAAAACAACATGGAAGCCACAATCAACGGATGCAAATCCTATGCTTACATTTGACTTTAAGGATTCTTATCAGTACGACCGATTTATGATTCAGACAAAGGATTCATCGCTTGGCAGTTATGAGGTTCAGGTAAAACAGTCAGATGATACATGGAAGACAATATATACCGGAAAAGCAGGCGATGACGGAAAGACCATTTTTGTTCAGGGTAAAGAAGCAATTGAAAGCGCCCAGGTACGGTTTGTTTTTGCAGATACGAACGTAGAAGTTTCAGAAATAACTTTGACGCCGTATGTCAACTGGGCAATGAAAGATGCAGTAAAACTTGCCGGACAGAAGAAAAGTGGTGGTGATTCTTTCACTGTTCCAAACTCTGTCGTGGATGGAGATCGAATTACGAAAGGTTTGGAAACTGGTGTTGGAGGAAGCAGTGATACAGACCGTCATGAAGTTACGATGACGTTTAGTGAGCCAAAAAGTATCAATGTGGTTCGTCTCTTTACTTTGCAGGAAAGTGAGTTTGCGAGTGCAGGAACCGGTGTGATACCGGATTTGACAATGACATCTGAAAAAGCGCAGTATTCATACCGTATTTCCTATTATGAGAACGGAAAATGGACCGAGATGGGAGCTACTGTGAGACCGGATGCAGGAACAAATCCGAAAGTAACAACGGAAGTTTCATTGAAACGAAAAGTAAAAGCATCCAAAATCAAAGTGGAGATTTATACAAGCCACTGGATTCGAATTAATGAATTAGAAGCTGTGGAAACACATCAGTTTTCTGCGGTAAAGTAAGAATGTAATCGGAACTTTTAAAATTGTATTTATAACGGTTTTATGTTACAATAGTGTTATATAATTTTGCATGAGGAGGGATGATATGCTTGAAAATAAATTAGGTCTTACAAGTTCTGCTGAACTTGCTCGTATGGAAGAGCAGTTAAGCAAGAAAAAAGCAGTCTTATTATTTGAAAAAGGCATTTTAGATTCCCTCCCGGCAGGTAAGTTTTTTACTTTGCAGGCAATCCACCGGTATTTGTTTGAAGATATTTATGATTTTGCCGGAGAGATTCGCAAGGTAAATATGGCAAAAGGAAATTTTCGTTTTGCACCGCTGATGTATTTAGGTGCAGCACTTGAAAATATTGATAAAATGCCACAGTCTGATTTTGACGAAATTATAGAAAAATATGTAGAAATGAATATTGCGCATCCATTCCGGGAAGGAAACGGACGGAGTGCACGCATTTGGCTTGACCATATGTTAAAACAGGAAATTGGCAAAGTAATTGATTGGAGTAAAGTCGATAAAGAAGATTATTTACTTGCGATGGAACGAAGTCCGGTTAAGGATATCGAAATAAAATATCTTTTAAAGAATGCATTGACCGATGAGGTTGACAGCCGAGAAGTATATATGAAAGGCATAGACCACAGTTATTATTATGAAGGTTACACAACGTTCAAGACAGAAGAACTGTAAGTTTGTGAAAAGTAGGCGGTAAAACTTTTTAACTTATTTTATTTTAAATGAAAATTGATATTGTTTTTCACTATGAAGGACGTTGAACACCGTTACGAGTGTTCATTAAGCGGGAGTGGTCCTGAATAGGAAAAACAATATCAATTTTTATATCACAATCAAATTAAGTTATCGTCTTTTATCGTCTTCTCGAAAACTTCTGCTCACAGTACATGCAGCGGTAAATCCGGTTTTCGCGGTCTGTCAGTTTAAAACGGTGTGGTAATTCCTGCTCAACGGAAGTAATGCATCGAGGGTTTTTGCACTTGATGACATTTGTTACCGTTTCCGGCAGTGTGAGAACACGTTTTTCTACAATTTCGTTATTTTTTATAACATTAATGGTGATATTTTCATCGAGAACACCGAGAATGTCCAAGTTTACCGTAATCGGTCCCTCGATTTTGATAATATCTTTTTTTCCCATTTTACTGCTTTTTGCGTTTTTAATAATAGCAACGGAGCAGTCTAATTTTTCTAATTCAAGATAGTGATAAATTTCCATGGAGCCGCCAGCCTTAATGTGGTCAATGACAACTCCTTCTTGTAATCCACCAATATTTAACATTCCGGAATCACCTCCAATAAAGTCATAATTAACGCCATTCGTATGTAAACACCATATTGTGCCTGCTTAAAGTAAACAGCACGTGGGTCATCGTCGACATCGGTTGCAATTTCATTTACACGTGGAAGAGGGTGGAGAACCAACATATCCTTTGGTGCCAGTTTCATTTTTTTACTGTCAAGGATGAAGCTGTCCTTCAAGCGGATGTAATCTTCCTCGTTAAAGAAGCGTTCACGCTGTACACGTGTCATATACAACAAATCAAGTTCCGGTAAGACGTCTTCTAATACATTAACCTCTTTGTATTCAATACCATTGGCATCTAATGTGTCTTTTCTAATATAATCCGGAATCTTCAATTCTTCCGGTGAAATCATAACAAATTTAACGTTCGGATAACGAACCATAGCACCAATTAAAGAGTGAACGGTACGTCCGAATTTCAAGTCACCACACAATCCAATTGTCAGATTGTCAAGGCGTCCCTTTAAATTTTTAATTGTCAATAAATCGGTTAATGTCTGGGTCGGATGATTATGTCCGCCATCACCGGCATTGATCACAGGAATCTTGGCTTTCATGGATGCAACCATTGGAGCACCTTCTTTTGGATGACGCATTGCACAGATATCTGCGTAGCAGCCGATCATACGGATTGTATCAGAAACACTTTCACCCTTTGAAGCGGAGCTGGAAGCAGCAGAAGAGAATCCGAGAACATGGCCGCCAAGATGATACATAGCGCCTTCAAAGCTCAGACGGGTACGAGTACTTGGCTCCATAAAAAGGTTAATAATGGATTTCCCCTTTAAAAGTGGAACCTTCTTGTCATCAGAAAGAACAATCTTCTTCATTTTCTTTGCCACATCTAAAATCAATTTGATTTCTTCAGGTGACACATTTTGCAAACCCAATAAATCTTTGCCTTTTAGGCTAACTTGTCCCATGATTTCCTCCTAACTCACGTAACAAAAAAGACCTTTTGCCCAGGGCAAAAGGTCAAATAGTTTGCACAAAGAAGCCCCTATGGGCACTTCAACTATATTCCTTTCTCAGCCTCTCTGGACTAAATTAAAAGGTATTGTATTATGCAATGGTCTCTCGTACCATATATGCATTTCTTTATTTATTGTACTGAATCCACCTTTGAAAGTCAATGTAAAACACAAAATTCATATATATTTTA
>ERZ857965.4194-NODE-4194-length-10103-cov-11.797870_pt1 | contig 10103 bp, 10 predicted proteins | sample MGYA00519758_ERZ857965 | MGnify/ENA primary metagenome ERZ857965 (study PRJEB31778, sample SAMEA3449381) | human gut metagenome | biome: human gut; feature: human-associated habitat; material: faeces | place: United Kingdom | collected 2010/2012 ...
CCGTCGGCTTTGGCGGGATATAGTCGTGGCTCTCGTGGATCGTCGCCAGCACGTCACGGTATCCGGCGATCTCTTTTTCGCTGCGGCTCTGGGGCATGGTCTTTTCGCGGACGATCTTTTTCAGGCGGTCATCTGTTGTGATGATGCCCTCGATACGGTTGGACGCTTCGGTGCTCTGGATCTTCGCAACCTCCAAGAGATTGGACAGCGCATCCGCTTTTGCCTCGATAAAAAGATTCTGCTGCCCCTTGTATTCGTGAATCTGCGTCAGGTAGGCCACGATCTCCGGCGTCAGGAGCTTTTGATATTCTGCTTTGAAGTTGAAATCTCTCATTCAAATTCCTCATTCGGCGTTCAATTTCATCAAATACCATTTAATGATGCAATTATAGTATACCCGTATATTGCATCATCGTCAATCTTAATTTTGTCATTTCTTGCGCGATGATAAAATTGCGGTTGTCGCAAAAAAGGCAGTCCGTCCCTCATCGGCACGGACCGCCTTTTGCATTTTCAGAGCAGGCATGACAAGCTGCTTTTTTGCAGTTTGTGTATGCACCTGCGATGGAAATGAGGGATTGCAAAGGGAACATCCCTTTGTCGCTGGGTTTCCAATAGGGGCGCGCAGCATCCCTGTTGGCACACGATTTTGCTTCGCAAAGTCTAGTGTGTTATACCTTTGCTTCCGGCTGACGCGGGAAAGGGGTTAGCGGCGTACTCTGCGGTGCGGCAGAGTGTGGCAACAAACGCTTTTTCGCGGCAGTAGGACAGGCGGACTTTGTGATGTGAGCTACAGCACAAATGCAGGATTTTTGAGAAGCAAAATCCGACTGGCCGGAAAAGGAAGCAGAGGTATATAAGAGCCCCCGTCCCGCCGCGGCGACGTTCCTTTGTCTTACGGAATCTCCTTCCGAAGCGTATCCAGCGACTGTTCCTCCAGCAGCTTTGTCCGGTTCTCGCTCAGATGAAAATGTATCGCCGCACCGATCAGCGTGTGCTCGATATCATCTGTGAAACCGAAGCGATACAGAAGATACGTCTGCTCCCGCGGCTCCAGCTTGTCCAGTGCCGCATAAAGCTCCCACAGGTTTTCCGCTTTGATGAAGGCTTGCTCCGGAGGCAGGGCATACGGATCGGCAATCGCCTCAATCCGCAGCAGCCGCTCATCGCTGGGTAGAATCTCATCGAGGTACACTCGCTCAAGGCCAAGGCCTTCCACACCGTCTTTCACTTTTACAGTTGCCATGCGATGCTCGAAAGACATCTGCGCTGTATGTACGAGGTCGAGCATGGCGTTCTTGATGGCAGGTGCTGCATAGGTCAGGAACTTGAGCTTCCGCGCCGGATCAAAGCCGTCAACGGCACGCAGCAGGCCGATGCTGCCCTCCTGCACCAGATCATCCACGTCGATGTTCAGGTCACTGCCCTCCAGCGACGAACTTCGGTATATGAGGTCAGCCGTCTGAACGATGAAACCCATATTCTTTTCAACAAGAATCTCCCGCGCGGCCTCATCGCCCTTCTGAGCCAGAGTGCAAAGCCGCTCATTGGTCATGCTGTTCGGATTCATCGCTTGCCGCCGTTCCGGTCATGGAGAGGAACAACCTTCTGACCTGTGCCGTGTCAACACCGGGCAGATGGGAAACGGAGGCCGCCACCGCGTCTGCAACCTGTTCCTTCGTGATTTTCCGGTTCAGTTTTTGGCCGCCCTTGGTCAGCTCCGCATAGATGCTCTTCATCGCCTGTGCCGTAAGCTGGCGCGTAGGCGGCATCTCCACCTCGGCCTCCTTTTTCACGGCGCGGACAGCCTTCATAAAGGAGTTCTGAATGGAGCTCAAATCCGCCTGATCGATAGGCGTCCGCAGACTTTTGACCTCGTCCGCGGCCTGCGGCACTGTGCCCAGAATGGACGAAACCATCGAATAAAGCTGATTCTGCGCGGCAAATCCGGCGGTCAGCTCGTTATCCAGATACCGGGCGATCTGATATGTGGTGTCGGCAAACTGCGGATTTTCCAGAAGGTAGCTGACGATTTTCGGATTGACCTTCTGCGTATAGAGATTCCTCGCCGCCTCGACGGAGAGGCCCAGCTCCGAGATATCATAGTTTTTGCAATCCGGCTCGTCCACCTCGCCCAGCAGAAAGTCGGTGGACACCTCAAACGCGCGGGCGATGCGGATGATGCTCTCGTCGCCCAACTTATCCGTTTTTCCGCTGATGAAGCGGCTCAGCGCACTTTCCGAGCAGCCAATTTTCGCGGCCAGCTCTGCCTGCGTGACCTTCCGGGACTTCATCAGATCTTGGATACGGTCACGGATTTTTCCGGGGAGATATACCTGATCCATTTCTGTAAACGCCTCCTTTTCCGGCAAAATCTCTCACAAATATGCTGCATGATATTTTCAAGTATAGCATATAATTTCCACGAAGTATAGAACAAATGTTTTACATTCAAGAGATACTTTTTGACACATTTCACTCATTATCATTTTTCTCGCCCTCCTGCTTGCATTTCTGCAAGATTTCAGGAGGGCTTTTTGTTTTCTTGAACATGCGCCGGATTTCGCCGGTCTACGCCGATTTCTCCGTATATTCAGGTGACAAAGGAAATTTGTCGCAAAAATCTGAAAGGAGAAATTGCCTATGAACCTATTTGAAGCCGTGAAAGCCGCCGTCACTCCGCGCATGGCAGCGGAGCGATACGGACTGCCGGTTAGGCAAGGGAACATGGTCTGCTGCCCCTTCCACGCCGACCGCACGCCCAGCATGAAGCTGAACGAGGAGTACTTCTACTGCTTCGGCTGCGGGGCATGCGGCGATGTGATCGACCTTGCGGCAAGGCTGTTCAACCTGAGCGGGTATGACGCAGCGAAGAAGCTGGCGACAGATTTCGGCATGGCCGAGCAAAAGCCGTCCATTCTCGCAAAGCTACAGCGCGGAAAATCGCAGGCAGAAACCGAGCGGCGCTGTTTCCGTGTGCTGGGGGACTATCTGCAAATCTTGCAGGACTGGAAGGCGCATTGCGCCCCGCAATCGCCGGAGGACGGCATCGACCCGCGCTATGCGGAGGCCTGCCATATGCTCGAGCGCATCGGGAATATGCTGGACATCCTGACCTATGGCACGCCGCAGGAGCGCGCCGAGGTGGTGGCCGACTTGCAGAAGGACGATCGGCTGGCGCGGATGGAGGCGCGAAACCGACAGATCAGGGAGGAATCACATGGAACGAAATGAACCGCCGCGCTGGATGCAGGACAAGCACTTCAACGAGGTGCTGTTCTGTGAGGACTTTCTGGCAGAGTATCCGATGGTCTGCGTCGGCGGCAGCTTTTTCACGGTGGAGGGCCGCGTTGCTGATGAAGAGGGCATTCGCAAGCAGATCTATGAGATGCTGCGCCCGCACTTCACCAGCGGCACCGCCCGCCGCGCCACAAGCCTGCTGGAAACGCTCAGGCTGGAGGCCTACACGCAGGAGCTGCCCATTCAGGAGGATCGCATCCACGTTGCCAACGGCACACTGTTTCTCAATGGTGAGTTTCGTGCCGAAAAAGAATTCTGCCGCAACCGGCTTCCCATCCGATATGACCCGAGCGCGCCGCAGCCGTTGACCTGGCTGCGGTTTTTGTCTGACCTGCTGGAGCCGGAGGACATTCTGACCCTGCAGGAATACCTCGGCTACTGCCTGATTCCGACGAACCGCGGGCAGGTCATGATGCTGCTCAAGGGCAACGGCGGCGAGGGCAAGAGCCGCATCGGCGTGGTGATGCAGAAAATGCTCGGCAGCAACCTGAAAAACGGCAGCATCGCCAAGGTGGAGCGCAGCCCCTTTGCCAGAGCCGATCTGGAGCACGAGCTGCTGATGGTAGATGACGACATGAAGCTGGAGGCGCTGCAATCCACGCACTATCTCAAGTCCCTCATCACTGCCGAAATGCCGATGGACTTGGAGCGCAAGGGCGAGCAGAGCTATCAGGGCAAGATGTACGTCCGGTTTCTGGCCTTTTCCAACGGCGATCTGGAATCGCTCTACGACCACTCGGACGGCTTTTACCGCCGTCAGCTCATTTTGTCAGTGAAGAAAAAGCCGCCGAACCGGGAGGACGACCCCTTTCTTGCGGACAAGCTCTGCGGCGAGATCGAGGGGATATTCCTCTGGTGTCTCGAAGGTCTGCGGCGCTTGCAAAGTAATAACTTCCGCTTCACCGAAAGCTCGCAGACGAAAGCAAACCGTGAGGATGCGCGCCGCGAGGCCGACAATGTGCTGCTGTTCCTGCGCTCTGAGGGCTACATCCGCCTGAAGGCCGATAGCGCCATCCCCTCCGCCGCGCTGTACAGCATCTATTGCCTGTGGTGCAGCGACAACGCCTACAAGCCGCGCTCCGCGCGGACGGTGAGCATGACGCTCAAGAAGTACGCCGATGAGTTCGGCCTGGAGCACGACAACCACATCCAGAACGCCCTCGGCAAGCGGGTCAACGGCTTCTGGGGTATCGAGGCGCTGGTCGCGCCGCCGGTTTTATGAGCTCAGACACGAAATTCTCCATCCCATCCATCCCAAGCATCCCCAAAACCCCGGATGGATGGGATGGATGGGATAGATGTTTTCAAGTTTACCGACGAAGGAGGATGCAATGGGAAGAATCTATTATAAGGAACTGCCGCTGTTTCACATCTATGACAGCAGCCTGACTGGAAGTCAAAAGCTGCTGATGACGCTGCTTTTCATCGATAACGCCTACGACATTTACGAACTCAGCGCGCTCGCCAAGCTCCGTGTCGAAGATGTGATTTTTGATTTGAAGGAGCTGAAAAGGAGAGGGTATTTTCAAGAGCGATAAGAACCGGAAAGAAATTTGCGAGGCGGCAAAAGGATTCTGCGAAACCGCGCTGCTCGGAATCGTGTACCGGCTTCACGGATGCGCGTGGGGCTGCGCGGTTCCCTGCAAGGTCACGCGGTTCCGGAAAGTCGATACCCCTCACTTATGAAGAAGGCATCGACCGCCGCTTTTCCAGCGGATTTCAGGAAAACAGAATATTTCACCACACAGCGAAGCAGGTTTTCGGAAATCGAAACCCGCTTCGCTGTTTTCATAACGAAAAAACAGGAGGTTTTTATGAGCATCAAAAATGAGATCAAATCGCAGATCGTCCGCGCCGGTTTTACCATGCAGGAGATCGTTGACCGGCTGGCCGAGGAATATGACTGGAGCGACAGCGTCTCCAACCTGTCCGCAAAATTGCAGCGGGAGAGCATCCGCTACAAGGAGGTCGTGGAGCTGGCCGATGTGCTGGACTGCGACATCGTGTGGATGAAGCGAGGGGCGCGCCGATGAAAGCACAGTACGCCATTCTCCGCTTTGCCAAATATAAGGGGCCGGAAATCGGGCATATTGAGTCCCACAACGAACGCACCAAGGAGAAATACGCCAGCAATCCCGACGTGGACACGTCCCGCAGCCACCTGAACTTCCATCTGGTGACGCCGCAGCGCAAGTACCGCGCCGAAGCGGAAAAGCAGATCGCCGAGGCTGGCTGCCGCACGCGGTCGGACAGCGTGCGCGTGGTGGAGGCTCTCGTGACGGCCAGCCCGGAGTTCTTCAAGGGCAAGAAAAAGGCGGAGGTCAAAGAGTATTTCACCGAGGCGCTGGCGTTCATCGAAAAATATCAGGCCAAGGGCACGATCATATCTGCCGTGGTGCATATGGACGAAAAAACGCCCCATATGCACCTTTGCTTCGTCCCGTTGACAGCGGACGGGCGGCTCAGCGCCAAGGAGATCGTCGGTAACAAGAAGAAGCTGACACAGTGGCAGGACAGGTTTTGGGAGCATATGGTCAAGAAATACCCCAATTTGGAACGCGGCGAGAGCGCCAGCGAAACCGGGCGCGACCATATCCCGCCGCGGCTATTCAAGGAGGCCGTGCACCTGAACCGAATGAAGGAGCAGATCATGGCGATTCTGAACGACACCAATCCGTTCAACAAAAAGGTCAAGCTGGACGAGCTGGAAGCGCTGCTGGGCAAATACGTTCCCGGCGCGGAGGCGCTGCGGACGAAACTCAAGAAATACGACACCGCTTATAAGGCGATGGCCGCCGAGAATGCGACGCTCGAAAAGCAGCTGGGCGCTGCCTCCAAGGAAAGTGTTCTGAAAAAATTGGAGATTAACGAAAAGCTCCGGGAGCTGGACGAGCTGCACCGCATGGTGGATGGCATCTCGCCGGAGATTTTACAAGCGGCGAAGCAGGTGGCCGCGCATAAGCAGCAGGAAAGATGAGGAAACTAAGGTTGTTAAAGGAGGTCGGTTCTATTTGGAGATGAACGTCAGGGACGATCAGAAGCTTGTTGAAATCTGGCTGACGAATGCAGAAAAAATTGACCCCGTCCTGCGGGAGGGGCTGAAGGAAATTTACGCCAAGTATAAGACGAAGAAATACATGGTTGCCGTGTTCGAGTCCGGCAAGGGTGATCTTTATAAGAACACGCGGGATCTGCTGCTCTTCAACCGCCGCCGCAGCGCCGAAAAGGCCGTGCAGCAGGCGAAAAAGCAGCGGGCCGTGGGTATGGAGCGATGAACCTCGGGCGGAAGAGAGAAATCTCTTCCGCCCTTTTCTTTTTTTGCCCTTGCAAAGCTTGAAAACATCATGTACAATATTATCTAAAATAACGTGTTTATCAAAAGATATGTGTGGTTCATGCTTACCGCCAGAGAAACGGAGGGAAACGCAAATGGAACATGAAATGATGGAGCACAGTGAAATTCTCCTGTACAGCGATGAAAACGGAAAAGAATTTGTAAACGTTGTATTTATGGATGAGACATTCTGGCTGACGCAGGTTGGCATGGCAGAATTGTTTGACTCCAGTAAGTCCAATATCAGCGAGCATTTGTCACACATTTTCGAGGAGGAAGAACTGGACAAAGGATCCTGCATGAGAAAATTCGGAATTTCCGAATTTTCTACGAAGCCCACCAATTTTTATAACCTCGACGCCATCATCGCCGTGGGTTACCGCGTGAACTCTAAGAAGGCCACGCGCTTTCGTCAGTGGGCGACGAAGACACTGAAAGAGTACATTCAGAAGGGCTTTGTGCTGAATGACGAGCTGATGAAAAACGGCCGTCCGTTTGGCAAGGACTACTTTGACGAGCTGCTGGAGCGCATCCGGGAGATCCGCGCCAGCGAACGCAGGGCCTATCAGAAAATCGCGGACGTGTTTGAGCAGTGCAGCTATGACTATGACAAAAACAGCGAGACCACGAAAGCCTTTTACGCGTTCGTGCAGAACAAGCTGCACTACGCCGTCACCGGCAAGACTGCCGCGGAGCTGATTTCCGAGCGGGCGAACTTGGACAGCCCCACGATGGGACTTACCACATGGAAGGGCGCGCCGGATGGGAAGATTCTGAAAAGCGACACGCTGGTGGCGAAGAACTACCTGAACGAAAAGGAGCTGTCGCGCTTAAACCGCCTCGTGACCATGTTCATCGACTACGCCGAGCTGATGGCAGAGGATGAACAGCTGATGAGTATGCAGGACTGGCTGAACGAAACCGACCGCTTTCTGACCAACAACCGCCGAAACGTGCTGGACGGAAAAGGGCATATTTCGCGGGAAGCGGCGGCGAAAAAGGTCGGCGAAATTTACAATGAATTCCGCAAGAAGCAGGACGCCGAATACATCTCCGAATTTGACCGGCAGACGGAAAAATATCTCAAGGGTGAATGACCATGATTGAAACATTTGACATTGCGGGTTATGCCCGCATTTCTGTGGATGATGAGCAGGAGCAGAAGAACATCTCCATCGAGAACCAGAAGGCCATCATCGAGGACTATGTAAAAAACCACTTCCCCGGCAGCACGCTGACGTTTTTTGAAGACCGCGACCGCTCCGGCTACACGTTTGAGCAGCGCGAGGGCTATCAGGAGATGCGCCGGGGACTCATGTCCCACAAGTACGATATTCTCATCATCAAGGACTTTTCCCGCTTCTCCCGCCGCAACAGCCGCGGGCTTGTGGAGCTGGAAGACCTGCGCGACGCGGGCGTCCGGATCGTCTCCATCGGGGACGGCGTGGACTTCCCCAATGACGGCGATTGGCTGAAAATCCAGTTCCAGTTTCTCGTGAACGAGATGCCCGTCACGGACACCTCCCGCAAGGTGCGCAACGTCATCAAGCGGCGGCAGAACGACGGCGAATGGATCTGCGCCGCACCCTACGGCTATCTCGTGACCGAGGACAAGCAGTTTGAGATCATCCCCACGGAAGCCGAGACCGTCCGCAGAATTTTTGACCTTTACAGCAACGCCGGTTGGGGCTACAAGAAAATCGCCAACTATCTCACCGATCAAGGCGTTCCCACGCCGCGCATGTCCGAGCGGATGCGCAAGGAGGCGGCGGGCAAGAAAACGAAACGGGAAGCCAAAAACGCCTGGGCCATCGCCACGGTGCAGGGCATTCTGGACAACGATTTTTATATCGGCACGCTCCGGCAGGGCAAGTATACCCGCGCCAAGATCAACGGCAAGGAGATCAAGCGCAACGACGACGAGCATATCGTCATTGAAAACCACCATCAGGCCATCATCGACTACCGCACCTTCGCCATTACCATCGCTTTGCGGGAAAAGCGCAGCCGCAATAACTATCGCGGCGTCAAAATCAACGACAATGTGTACTCCGGTTTTTTGCAGTGCGGCGACTGCGGCAGTCCGATGTTTGCCATGAGCCGGAGCGATTTAGCGCCCGCATACACCTGCGGCACGTACCACCGGCGCGGCCTCAAGGGCTGCACCAGCCACCATATCCGCGTTGACCGGCTGGACGAGTTGCTGAAAAGCTATGTGCGGAAGCTGGCGGACAGTTCTGCCGCCATGCTGGAACAGCTCAACGAGGAGCTGAAGCGCGAGAACGATCAGGTGGCGGAAACGGAGCAGTCTGCCGACAATCTGGCAGCGGTGCTGGCCGATCTCACCGAGGAGCTGAAGGTCACGAAGCGCCAGCGCATCCGGGAGATTATGAAAAAGCCGGAGCAGGAAGCTTCCATCGAGGCGCTGTATGACGAGATGGAAGCAGACCTGCAAAAAAAGATCGACGGCATCCACCATCAGATCGACCTGCTGTCCGACAAGCGCAACACCATCATTCAGGTCAACCGCGTGGCGAAGACCGCCATCGACGTGTTCCGCGATATTTTGGAAAAGGATAAGCTGGAACGGAATGATCTGGAACTGCTGATCGACAAGATCCTCGTCTATGAAGATCATCTGGAGATCAAGCTCCAATCCGACATCGACACGCTGCTGCGCTGCGGGACCCTCCCGGCGGAAACGGAGGATGCCGCAAATTTTAAGTTAGGCACGGAAAATATCGAAAGCACGCTGATCCAGTCCTCTAAAAATCATGAGGACAAGGTTTTCCGTGCCAATGTTATCAGCAACGGCGACCCGTTGGAGATCTACACCACCCGGGAGGGGGAGGTCATCTTCAAGAAGTACTCCCTCATCGGAGGGCTGGAGGACTTCGCCGCCCAGTTCTGCGACACGCTGAGCCGCAGCACCGACTTCACCGCCGCCGTTACCGACCGGGACGCCGTCATCGCCGTGGCAGGCCCCGGCAAGCGGGAGCTGCTGGGCAAATCCGTGTCCGACCAGCTGGAGAAGATCATGGCCGAGCGCAGCCTTTACCACTTCACCGGACTGGGGGCCATGCCCCGGGTCTGCGGGGACAACGAGACGTTCACCGCCGCCGTGGCCGCCCCTGTGCTCTGCGAGGGCGATGTGCTGGGCGCGGTGCTGTTCGTCACCGACAGCGGCCGTCTGGCTGGAGACACGGAGTGCAAGCTGGCACAGACCGTGGCCGCGTTTCTGGGCAAGAACATGGAAAGCTGAAAGCAGGGCCTCCGACAGAAGTCGGAGGCCCTGCTTCTATTCCGATCACACGGCGCTCAGCGCTTGCCGCCGCCGAAGCCGCCCTTGCCGAAACCGCCGCCGCGACTGCCGCCGCTGCGGTTGCCGCCACCAAAGCCACCGCCGCCGAAGCCACCGGGTCTGCTGCCGCCGGAGGGACGGCTGGGACGGCTCTGGGGCCGTCCCAGC
>ERZ857965.4196-NODE-4196-length-10101-cov-2.966056_pt1 | contig 10101 bp, 10 predicted proteins | sample MGYA00519758_ERZ857965 | MGnify/ENA primary metagenome ERZ857965 (study PRJEB31778, sample SAMEA3449381) | human gut metagenome | biome: human gut; feature: human-associated habitat; material: faeces | place: United Kingdom | collected 2010/2012 ...
CAATACTACGATTTACAACACGGCGCTTTATATGAGATTGAGCCGGGACGATGAACTGCAAGGAGAAAGCGGGAGTATTCAGACACAACGCATGATGCTCCGGCAATATGCCGCCGAGCATGGCCTGAATGTCATAGATGAATATATCGACGATGGATGGTCTGGAACGAACTTTGACAGGCCGGATTTTCAGAGAATGATTGATGACATTGAGGACGGGAAAATCAACTGCGTTGTTACGAAGGATTTATCCCGCTTAGGCAGAAACTACATTCTGACCGGCCAATACACGGAAATCTACTTTCCCAGCAAAGGCGTCCGCTATATCGCTGTCAATGACAATGTGGACACCATCAACGGAGAGAATGAGCTTGCCCCATTCCTCAACATTCTGAATGAAATGCACGCCCGCCAGACCAGCAAAAAGGTAAAAGCGGCCATGCGGACACGGTTTGCAAATGGCGCACACTATGGAGCCTATGCCCCGCTGGGCTATGTCAAAGACCCGGATAAGAAAGGCCATCTTTTGATTGACCCGGAAACAAGGTGGATTATCGAAAAGATTTTTGACCTTGCCGTTCATGGCCGGGGAGCCGCCAGCATTACACGGATTTTGGTCGAAGAAAAAGTGCCTACTCCCGGCTGGCTGAATTTCCAGAGATACGGCACTTTCGCAAATATCTATGCCGGAGCGCCGGAGGAAAAAGCCTATGCGTGGACGATAGCGCAGGTGAAAAGTATTCTGAAAGAGGAAACCTATATCGGACACAGCGTCCACAATAAGCAGACCAACATTTCATTCAAAAACAAGAAGAAAGTACGCAAGCCAAAAGAGGAATGGTATCGTGTGGAGAACACCCACGAAGCGATTATTTCCGAAGATGTGTTCCGTCAAGTACAGGAGCAGATTTGCAACAGGCGCAGACGGCAGAAGAACGGCACAACACAGATATTTTCCGGGCTGGTAAAATGTGCGGACTGCGGCTGGTCGCTGGCCTATGGTGTGAACAGCCAGAACAAAAATCCCTATGCCCACTACCATTGTAGCAAGTACGGGCAAGGATTGCACCAGTGTTCCATGCACTATATCCGCTATGATGTGCTTTACGCCTATGTCCTTTCCCGTCTGCAATACTGGTCTGTGCTGGCACAGCAGGATGGGGACAAACTTCTGAAACGGCTACTTAACGCCAGCGACAAGGAACGCAATACTGCAAGGAAGCGGCAGACAGCCGAACTGAAAAAGGCGGAAAAGCGCAAAGCAGAAGTAGACACCCTGTTTGCAAAAATGTATGAGGACTGGTCTGCCGGACGCATTACAGAATACAATTTCAATATGCTGTCCGAAAAGTATCAGGGCGAACAGCGAGAATTGGACGCAAAAATTGAACGGCTTCACGAAGCGATGGAGGCCGCCGCCCAGACAGCGGTTGACGCTGAAAAGTGGATAGGTCTGATGAAACAGTATGTCAATCCCACAGAATTGACGGCTGAACTTCTGAATACGCTGATTGAAAAAATCCTTGTCCATGAAGCGGTCAAAAGTGAGGACGGAAGCCGGGAACAGGAAGTGGAAATCTTCTACCGCTTTATCGGCAAAATCGAATGACACATCTTGAGATACCCAACAATATCTTTAACTAAGGGAAACGGGCCAGTCCTATCCCGATTTTCAACGGTTGGTATTGTTGAGTGACTTCTTTGGCTTGACGTTAGATGAACTCGTTAAGGACATTGATGTGCAGGAAGTCCGGGAAAAAAACTTAAATAGCGAAAGGCTAAATTCCATATACAGTGATGTGGAAAACGCCAAGAAAATCATAAAATGGGGAGCTATTATCGGAGGCGGCATTGCCACTGTTCTTCTGATTGTCGTGGTTGTTTTGATTTTTAGCTTTGTATATTGACAGTCATACTTTAAGAAAGGGTATGGGGCATGGGCCAAGAATATTTATTGCAAGTGCAAAATGTAACGAAACGGTATGGAGAGAAAGTCGCCTTGAATGATTTTTCTATGGATATTTGTCCGGGCGAAATTGTTGCACTGATTGGAGAGAATGGTGCTGGAAAAACAACGCTATTAAATATCATTTGCGGATACAGCAAACCAAGTGCCGGTCAAGTGAAGTATAAAGGGAAAAATATCGTTGCAAACCCATTGATAATACGAGAATTTGGCGTTTTGATTGAACCGCAGTTTTTGGATTATATTTCTGCGGAGGAAAACCTACGTTTGCTTTCACAACTGACTAACCAAAAACAGGACACACGGATTAAGGAACTGCTTGAAAAGACAGAACTTTATAGCAGCCGTAAAAAGAAAGTCAAAGAATTTTCTTTTGGGATGAAGCAGCGGCTCGGTCTATGCCAGTGTTTACTTACAGAAGTCGGTTTTCTGATTTTAGATGAACCCTTTGTTGGCCTTGATCCAATCGGCAAGGAGCTTTTCAAACAGACCATTTTGGATATAGCACATAAACAGAATGTACCGGTGTTGTTTTCAAGTCATGATTTAGATGATGTAGATGAAATTTGCGATAGAGTGGTTATGATTTCAAAAGGCAACAAGCAGTTAGACCAGCCACTTGAACATAAGCAAACTTATACCGTAAAGATCGAACGCACGATTTCTGATGATATAAAGCGGGCACTTCTTGAAAAATGTAGCGATTTACGTTTTTTCGAGGATAAAATCATGTTTCAGGACGAAACACTTATTATAGACATTCAGAAGATTTTGCTGCAAAAAGGTCATTATATTTGTGGTTTCTCCGTCCAAAAAAATAATCTCAAAAGCCTGTTTGGAATGGAGGGATAAGAATGAACACTCTCGCAATTATCACGAAAATAGAATTAAAAAAACTATTCCAAAGAAAAGATTCGTGGCTCATGTTTACAATTTTGCTTGTGCCAATTTTATATTCCGTAGGTTTAGCTTCTAATTCAGATGTTATCACATATACAGGTGCAGGCAATATAACAGCAATAGGCTTTGCCAGTGCAATGTTTCAGATGAGCCAGTCTATGTTCATTTTCAATGTGATTTTATCCGCAATCATTGGAAGAAGTTTGGCATCAGAAATTGAGAATAAGAGTATTCGCTTATATATAAATCGGATCGGTATCCGAAAATTGATATATGGAGGCAAGGAATTAGCACTGTTAATTTTTTCGGTATTCATAGATTTTTTATTGATCCTAACGAGTATCGTATTTTATTATGCTGTGCTTGTGCGTAATCCAAAAGTTGCAAGCGGAATATTCTATGATAGTAATATAGGTATGGAAGTCGCTCAAATCATTTGTAATTGTATGTTTTGGCTGATAACGATTTTTCTCGTAATGCTAATGGCAGCAAGGTTAAAGACACTTGTATGTGTAGGCGTGTATATGATTCTCTATATCATAATGAATTTGATGTCTTATATAGACGGGATAAAATATCTTTCGCCATTACACTATATCGTTGCAGCTTCCTCAAATAGCCCACAAATCGCGTTCTCCACAATACTTTTTTCCCTTTATGCGATTTGTATGGGGATATTGTTTACACACATTGGTATTCGCAAGATTGAAAAAATGGATTTGTAAGCAAACTGCCGGACGACGGCAAAAGAAAAAAAGCCGTCGTTCAGCAGACAATCACCATGCCATAAAGACATTACGCGGCGGCTTTGAGAAGTCAAGGCCGCCGTTTTCCATGGCGGCTCCAAAGAGGCGTCAGGATGGAAAAGACCATTATTATTCGAATAATGAATCCCACAAAGGCACAGGATGCCTTGCTTCAGCGGCTCATGCAGGCATTTCGGGCAGAGCATATTGAGATTCAAGAAAACACTGATTTTACTTTATTGTCTGGAAATCTGCAAATCGACCCGCAGCGCAGGCTGGTGTGGCAGGCCGGTCAAGCGGTGGATTTAACGCCAATGGAATTTGATATTCTGCTCCTGCTGGCCCGCCGGCCAGGGCAGGTGTTCTCCGCCAGGCAGATCTACGAAGCCGTCGCCTCAGACTCCTTTGACGCCAGCTGGACGGGGATCTCCAGCATGGTCTATAAGCTCCGCCGCAAGCTGGGGGCCGGTATTATCGAAACAGTGCGGGGCCACGGCTACCGGATGCGAATAACAAAATAGAGGGATACGGCACTGGAGTTATGGCTTTGGTGCCGTATCCCTAAGACTTATATCAGTTGAGTGGAGGAGATCAACAAAGGAATGCCATTATCAAATTGATTTTACAAGGAAGCAAAATTATATTAGCTTTAATGGTGAAAGCCTTTGTTTTTCGGGCAGTTGCGTTATTGTTAATCTATGTTGCTTGCCGTATGCGAGCTAATGTGTTACTTTGGATTTACCAAAGCAAAGGAGTGTAACGCACAATGTTTGGAGAAAACTTAAAAACTCTCAGAAAGCAGAAAGGTTTTTCACAGGAAGAATTGGCAACAAGGCTCCATGTAGTCCGACAGACCATTTCTAAGTGGGAGAAAAATTTATCTGTTCCCGATGCTGATACTCTTATCCGGCTGGCTGAAGTATTGGAAGTGTCTGTCAGCGAATTGCTGGGGGCAAAAATTGAAAATGAAAATGCCGCCAGTGATGTCGCAGAGCAGTTGTCGAGGATAAATGAGCAGCTTGCAATCAAAAATCGCCGCTCCCGCCGTATCTGGAAAATCGTTGCCATTATATTGGCGGCTATAGTTTTAATAAACATTTTCATTGCCGTGTTTTTCAGCGTTCCTACCCTCAATGAAGGCATTCAGAGCAGTCAACCAGAGATAACCGACCAAGCACAAATCATAGAGGAATGATTAGTAAAACCGGCCGAACTATTCAACGATAAAATGAGCACTACCTGCAAAACAAGCTGATCTGGGCTATCCTAAAGAATAGAAGGCATTTTCACCCTGGCTACATCCTGCTACCACAGTAAAATTGAAATCTGAAAGCATAGATGGAGACGCCTTTTCTATATCTTCACGCTTTGTCACTCTTTTTCTGGCTTGATTTTGCGTACTTCCGCAACGGCCATGCGTACATTATACGGAATTGTTTTTCGGGTTAGTAAGATGCTCATTAACCAAACCGACGCAGATCGTTGACATATTTTATATATGGATGGACTTCGATATTCTGCTTCTGTTTGTCCGCCGGCCAAGGCAGGTGTTCACTGCCCGCCAAATCTATGAGGCCGTCGCTGCGGACTCCTTTGACGCCAGCTGGACCGGGATCTCCAGCATGGTCTACAAACTCCGCCGCAAGTTAGGCGCCGGTATCATTGAGACGGTGCGGGGCCACGGCTACAAATTTTGCATCAAGAATACAGCCAAATAATATCAGGAACGCGCAACGGAAATTTGAAGTCCGTTGCGCGTTTTTGTAAAAAATAACTTCTCTCCACCTCAACTCCACCTTTCTATGTTACACTACTCTTGGAGGTGTCATAATGCCGAAAAAGATTTTAGTAATCGAGGATGAAGAATCCATTCGCAATATAATCCGAGCCTTTTTGGAAGACGCCGGCTATACCGTGTTTGTAGCCGGGGACGGTCTGGAAGGAGTCAACAAGTTTCACGAAAAAAATCCTGACCTGGTTCTGCTGGATCTGATGCTTCCTAAGATGAATGGCTTTACCGTATGCGAGATCTTGCGGAAAGAAAGCCGAACTCCCATCATCATGCTCACCGCCTTGGATGATGATGACAGCCAGTTGAAGGGTTTTGATGCCCTGGCCGACGACTATATTACCAAGCCTTTTTCTATGCCGGTGGTAATGAAACACATTGAAGCGGTATTGCGCCGCACAGAACCGGCTGCATCGGAATCTTTGGTCATCCGCTATAAAGCACTGGTTTTGGATGCGGATAGTTTCTCTGTCCAGGTAAATGGGTCACCTGTGTCCCTCACGACCCGGGAATTTGAAATACTGAAATTTTTACTGGAAAATCAGGGGCGGGTCTTTACACGCGACAACCTCCTGGACAGGATATGGGACTACGATTATGTGGGCGATGAAAAAATAATTAACACACACATCAAGAACATCCGCAAAAAATTGGGTGTTGACTATATTGAAACCATCAGAGGGGTGGGATATAAGATTGAAAAAGAAAATCAGTGAAAGCATTCAAATTAAGACTTTTCTCAGTATGCTTGCGCTGCTGATCGTGAGCTGCGTCCTTATTTATGGGTTGGTCATGTTCTTTTTGCCGAGGAATTACCATGCCGAACTGCAAAGCCAGGTCACAGCAGATTTCTACGAACTGGTCGAGATCATCGAGCAAAATGGCTGGGAGTCAAGTACAAATTCAATCCTGGAATTTGCCTTAAAAAACAACGCTTCTGTCACGGTTACTGATGGGGCTGGGGAATCTGTATTTTCAGTGAATTCGGTCAATTTGGCAAGTACCGAAAATGTCGTGCCGTCAACTGATTCTACTCCCTCTATGAGCTGCTCTTCTGCTTTTCAGGATGGCGGGCAGGCGTATCAACTGTATGCCAATATCGCTTTGATCGCAGTATCGCAGTCCTATGGTATTCTTCTGCAGCTCCTCCCCCTCATTGTGGGAATCATTCTGGTGGTGTCCGTCCTTGGGGCGATGATTTGCTCCCGGTACTATTCCAAGCCGCTGGTCAGCATCAGCAATGTGGCAAAGCGGATGACCACCTTGGATATGACCTGGAAGTGCGAAGTCAACCGAAAGGATGAGATCGGTGTTCTGGCTGCCAGCCTGAATGAGATGTCCCAGCGGTTGAGCGACGCGATGGACAGTTTGAAGGCAGCAAACTGGAAGTTACAAAAGGACATCGAGCGGGAACGCGAGCAGGAAAAGCAGCGTGTGGAATTCTTCACCGCCGTATCCCATGAACTGAAAACTCCCATCGCCATCATCAAGGGGCAACTGGAGGGCATGATCTATCAGGTAGGCGAATACAAAGACCGCGATACTTACCTGCGTCACTGCTTGAAAACCACCAATGACATGGAGGCACTGGTAAAGGAGATTTTGTCGGCGGCTCGGATGGGCGGCAACGATTTCCACCTGGAGCGCACCGACCTGGACATCAGCCAAATGCTGCGAAAGGTCTGCCAGCAGTTCCGGGGCCGGATGGAGGACAAGCAGATCGAGCTTCGCATGGACATCCAGCCGGAATACCACTACCAGGGGGACCGGCGGCTTATGGAGAAAGTGTTCACCAATGTGATCGGAAATGCCGTGGCATATTCGCCAGCGGGGGCTGTGATTACTGTCACACAAAAGGACGAGGTGTTTTCCGTGGAGAATACCGGCGTCCATATTGCTGAGGAAGATTTGGAGCGTATCTTCACTCCCTTCTATCGGGTGGACAAATCCCGGAACCGGAACAGCGGCGGCAGCGGCCTGGGGCTGTATATCACTAAAACCATTCTGGATCACCATGAAATCATCCACAACATGGTTAATACGGAAAATGGCGTGAAGTTTACGGCATTTCTGTGGTAAATAGTACATTGGAAAATAGCATAAGACTTTATAATTATTATGACGGCATTAACTAACCATTAGTGCCGTCATTTTCTATGTAAGTCCTGTTAAAGGGCATGGGAAATGTGCCGGGAAAGTGAAGTTAAAAATATTTCACTTGGAGGTCTTACATTATGAAAAACAAACCTATTAACTTGAGCGTCTGGATGTTCTCGAAAGTTGTTCCTGCTGCTTTACTGTTCTTGTATTACGGGATGTGTAGCTGGGATGGGTATGATCCCACTCTCCGTTATCTGCAAGCGGTGTCTTTGGTTTTGGCGGGCGTTATCGTTCTGAGGCAGGTATCCTACGCTAAGAAGAAAAAACTCTTTGATGAGTTTGCGCGGGAAAATCTGAAAACCACAGATTCCATTTGCCTGAAAATCGCTTATGCGCTTATGGTCATTGCAGTGCTGGCCTGCGTATTCGCAGATTTCTCCGGGATTATCGCCGGGTACTTTGTTGTGGGTGGCATCCTCTTGTTGACAATCGTTAGAGCCGTTATCTTTGCGGTGATCGACAAGAAAGGGATGTGATACACTATGCTGAAAACGAAAATCAAAGAGTACCGGGAAAAAGCAGGTTTGAAGCAAAGCGAATTGGCGGAACTGGTTTCCGCCCGGCGGGAAACGATTGTCCATCTTGAAAATGGGAGATATAATCCGTCCCTAAAATTGGCTATGGATATTGCAAAAGTGTTTCATGTGACAGTCGAAGATTTATTTGAGTTTGTAGATGATTAAAAGTGGGGTGTAGGGCTGTGAAGCTGAAAAGAATTGTTTTCTCTTGTCTTTCAATAGTAATTTGCCTTGCCATGTTTACAGGGTGTAGTAACACTGAATCATTTGTACAAGCAGATTTATCTTACACACAATCCGACATTGGAGCTATTTCGGTACCCAATGATGTACAAGTGGTCGGTCTTGGCGAAGCAAGTCATGGCGTATCACAATATCATCAAATGAAAGCTGATGTATTCAAAGCATTGGTGGAAAATAATGGGTGTCGAACCTTTATCATAGAGGGGGATTTTGGTGGAGCCCTCAAGGTAGACCAATATATCAATGGCGGCAGCGGAAGTGCTGAAGAAGCAGTTGCAGAGATTGGCTTTGCTATTTATCGCACACAAGAAATGGTAGATTTAGTAGACTGGATGCGTTCTTACAACGAAACGGTTTCTCAAGAAGAAGCGTTGCATTTTTATGGTATGGATGTACAGCGATTTGATAATAACAAAGAATATCTATTTTCAGTTATTGAACAAACTCATCCAGAATTAGGCGCAGAATATTCAGAAGTTTTTGAACAACTCACAGATGAACAAAGGACTTCTTTAGACGAAGCCACATTAAATAGCGCAAAAGAGAGTCTTTCGGAATTTATTGACAAACTGGATGCTGTTGAAACCGATATTGTAGAGAGTTTAGGCCAGCCCGCTTTTGATTTCGCAAGAGAATGTGCAAAGACCATTTATGCTTGTTGCGAGGTGCAGTTAAGTGATAACTATAATGCTACCCGCGACCAATATATGTACGAAAAGGTAGAGTGGTTCTTACAGCATGGCGATAATAGCGTTTTGTTTATCAATGGGCATAATGGTCATATTGGAAAAACCTCTGTTGCAGGATATACATGTTTAGGAGAATTGCTATCCAACAATCTTGGCAACGGATACTATTCCATTGGAACAGATGCACAGAAAACGCAGTTTAACTCGCAAAAGGATAATGGAGAGTTTGAGGTTGTAGAAGTAAGCAATTCAAATGATTTGAATAATCAGTTTTCTGGTGAAGATAGCAGTCAGTATTTTGTCGATTTTGCCACAGCCATTTCTGATGAAACATGGGGGCAGATTTTGAGCAGTGAGCAGTCAATTACTACGCTCAATGTTAGTTTGTCCGGTATGCAGAAAATGCTGAAATCCGCGTATACAGTAACGATTACTCCTAAAACAACCTTTGACGGTATGATTGTTTTTCAATCTGTTACACCTTCAACGATACTTAGCGAATGAAGATAGCAAGGAGTGCTGTCGCCCCACACTTTTATTCAGAGAGAGGGAATTATTCATGACCTAAGATGGAGGCTATGCTATAAAGTGCATATGTGTTTCATGTTACGGGAGCAATGAAAGCATTGCTTGACCATTTTGCTTACCGATGGATGCCACACCGCCCTGCTCCTGAAATGTTTGGGAAGCGGGCAGTCATCATAACACAGTGCTTGGGTAGCGGAGCAAAATCTGCAGCGAAAGATATAAAGCACAGTTTATCTTGGTGGGGAATTTCCGAGATCGGGATATTTACTGGGGCGTTGATGAGCGATATTGTTTGGGAAAAACTTTCTAAAAAGAAACAAACTAAACTCACAGGAAAAGTTCAAAAACTATCCAAGAAGTTTGCACATATGGATTACACAAAATCCGCACACACGAATTTGATTACGAAAATTAAGTTTTTCTTCTGCCGTATGATACAGAAATCCATACATAAATCCGACCCCGAACACCTTGATGGAAAGTATTGGGCGGAGCAAGGTTGGCTCGATGGCGGTAAACCGTGGAAATAGTGAGGGGACAATATGGAAAAAATAAATTCTGA
>ERZ857965.4198-NODE-4198-length-10098-cov-4.994125_pt1 | contig 10098 bp, 6 predicted proteins | sample MGYA00519758_ERZ857965 | MGnify/ENA primary metagenome ERZ857965 (study PRJEB31778, sample SAMEA3449381) | human gut metagenome | biome: human gut; feature: human-associated habitat; material: faeces | place: United Kingdom | collected 2010/2012 ...
CTGACCCGCATTGCCCGCATCAACGACAACATGTGGGCGGAACTGTTCCTGTGGAACAAGGAAAACCTGATCAGCGAGATCGACCAGTTCGATGCGGCCCTGCGCGAAATGCGCAACGCCCTCGTGGCCGATGACCGGGACAAGCTGGAAGAGATGTTCCGCCTGTCCACCCAGCGCCGCGCTGCCTTCGACAAAAAGCTGCCGTAAAACAAGGGAGGTACTCCGCCATGCCCAAGCAGGAAGGACAAAAGACCAAGCTCCTGGCATTGCTGCACATCTTTGAGCAGAAAACCGACGAAAACCACCTGCTGAACGTGCCCCAGCTGGTGGAACTGCTGGAACAGCAGGGCATTCTGGCCGAGCGCAAGAGCATCTACAGCGACATCGACACCCTGTGTGCGCTGGGCTACGACATCCAGCTGCGGCGCGGGCGCGGCGGCGGCTACTGGATGGCCAGCCGTGCCTTCGAGCTTTCCGAGCTCAAGCTGCTGGTGGACGCTGTGCAGGCCAGCAAGGTCATCTCGGCACGCACCAGCAAAAAGCTCATCCGCAAGCTGGAAGCCCTGTGCTCCGAGTACGAGGGCACCCAGCTGCAGCGTCAGGTGTATGTGGACGGCCGCCCCAAGGCCGACAGCCGCACCTTGCTGTACAGCATCGACGCGCTGCACACGGCCATCAGCGCCGGGCGGCTGGTGCAGTTCCGCTACAAGAACAACAGCACCTGGACGGTCAGCCCCTGGCAGCTGGCCTGGGAGGGCGGCTGCTACTACCTCATCGCCTACCAGGATGAAAAGGATCCCGCCAACATCCGCAACTACCGGGTGGACCGCATGTCCTACGTCAAGGTGCTGGACCGCCCCCGCCGGGGCAAGGAGGCCTTTGCCGCCTTCGACCTGCCCAGCTATCTGCGCAAGCATTTCAACATGTTCGGCGGGCCGGAATACCGGGTGACCCTGCGCTGCACCGCCGACCTGGAAGCCGCCATGCGGGACCGCTTCGGGCAGGACACTCTCTTTTTGCCGGAAGCAGACGGGTACTTCCACTTTGATGTCCCGGTCTGCGTGAGCGACCAGTTTTACGGCTGGGTCTGCGGTTTTGGCGGCAAGGTGGAGGTCACCTCCCCCGCCGAAGTACGGCAGGGCCTGCACGACATGGTGCAGGAGCTGGCCGAGCAGCACAACTGATCCAGAATCAACGAACCCCCGGCAGGCCGCAGCCTGCCGGGGGTTCGTTCGTTATAAATAATTCTTTCTCATTCGTCAAATTCCAGGTCGCTGGGCAAGATCAGGTCCAGCGGGGCGTTGGGCTCTGCCACAAGGCGGCGGCTCTGGTTGAAGATGGCCTTTTCCAGCGTGTTGCGGGCCAGGCGGCCATTGCCGGCGGTGCGGCTGTCCAGCGCCTGACGGCGCTTGTAGTAGCCCAGCAGCGGGAACGTGCAGCTCTCGGCCAGACGGTAGCCCTTGCCTTTGGCCAGCACGGTGGTAATGTCCAGCAGCTCGTCGGCGGTGTAATCCGGGAACTCCACCTTGTTCGGGAAGCGGCTGGCAAGGCCGCTGTTGGCGGTGAGGAACACTTCCATCTCTTTGGTATAACCGGCCAGGATCACCACCAGTTCGTCGCGGTGGTCCTCCATGCCCTTCACAAGGGTGTCGATGGCCTCCAGCCCGAAGCTGTCCTGTTCGCCGCGGTACAGGCTGTAGGCCTCGTCGATGAACAGCACGCCGCCCAGTGCACTCTGGATGACGCTGTTGGTCAGCGGGGCAGTGTGGCCCGTGTAGCGGCCCACCAGGTCGCCGCGGCTCACCTCCACCAGTTGGCCGCCCTTGAGCGCCCCGATGGCCTTGAGGTACTTTGCCACCAGCCGGGCGATGGTGGTCTTGCCGGTGCCGGGGTTGCCGGTGAAGATCATATGCATGGACAGGCTGGCCGTCTTGAACCCGGCGGCGGCGCGGCGCTGCTGCACCTGCAGGTTGTCTGCCAGACCGAACACATAGTCCTTGACCGGGGCAAGGCCCACCAGCGCGTCCAGCTCGGCGCGGATCTCGTCCACAGCACCGGTGTACTCTGTCGGCAGCAGGCTGAACAGGTCTGCCGGGGCGGCCCCGTTCAGGGCAAACTGCAGCCCCTCCGGCACGGCAGTCAGGGCCACGGTGCCGGTAAGGGCCGTATCGGTCTGCAGGCAGTATTCGCTCAGGGCGCGGAAGATGCGGTCACAGCACAGCTTCAGACCGGCCGCGCCCTTCTCCTTGGAGCACTGGGCGGCCACATAGTCCCGCACGTCTGCCCCGGCGGTAAGGGTGAGCCTCAGCCGGGTGCGCACCTTCTGGGCCAGCGCGTTCAGCTCCTGCGCCGCCATAGCAGCCAGATCTTCCCGTGCAAAGGCGGTGGTGGTACACACGTCCCCCACCGCCGAGACAAAGGGCGCACCGAACTTGTCGGCCAGCACCTCCCGGCCCTTGTGGGAGAAGAAGATCAGGTACTTGCCGCAGGGGTCGATGCGGCTCACCGCACCGGGCGCCAGCGCGGTACCGGCATCCACCAGAATGCCCTCCTTGTTGACCAGATACCGGCTGGACAGCGGTGCGCTGCCCTTGGTGGCAAGGTCGGCGATGGTTTTTAAAAAGCCGGGGTAGCAGCTCTCGTAGTGCTCAAAGATCAGGATCTCGCCGGGGGCGTGCAGAGCGGCATACAGGTCCTGCAAAAACAGCTTTTCGGACCCGGCATCCGGGTACAGGGCCAGGTCCAGCACGGCGGTCTTATCGCTCTGCAGCAGGCCGCGGGCCGCCATGATGCGGGCCGTCTCCTCCAGCGCAAAGTGCCGCCCGGTGCCGGGCGCACCGCTCAGCAGGATCACGTTGCGGGCCGCCGGAGCCTCGGTGCCCAGAACAAAGGGCCGCCGCATGGCCCGCACCACACCGTCCACAAAGGCGTCCTGCCCCAGCACGGTCTTTTTGACCTCGGTCGCCAGCCCTTCAAAGCTGCCCAGATGCTCCGGCTTCGTGTCGGCGGTGCCTTTGGCCAGCAGGCCGTCATTCTCCATGTCCCGCAGCATCTGACGGCTGTTTTCCAGCGCCGTCTGGGTGTCGGCATCCTGCTTTTTCAGCTGGGCATTCTGCTTTTTCAGCAGCTCGTCCAGCTGTTTCTGCTGCTCCAGAAGGGCCGCGTTCAGGTCCGGCAGGCCCCCGGTCTTTGCCTTTGTGTCCGGCTGCGCAGCTCCGGAACCAAATTTCACGCGCCCGCCTGCGCCGAATACGCCGTTCATAAGGGATTCCCAATCGTCGGTATATGCCATTGTGCGGCCCTCCCTGCAGTTTTCTTCCAGTATAGTGTACCCCGGCCCGTTTTGCAAGGGATTTTGCCTCTTGCAAAATCCACGCCGGTTGTTTACACTACAAGTGTGTGAAAGTGTGTAAATCTCACAAGAAGGAATGAAGGAATGGGTACTATGACACCGGCACAGCGCCGCGCCCTGTACGAGAGCGCCCGCTTTGCCCGCGAAACCACCTATAACGGCCCGCTTGGGCCGGAGTACACCCCAGCCGGCACCCGGCTGCAGCTGTGGGCCCCCACCGCGGAGCAGGCCGCGGTGAACCTGTACCGCAAGGGGCACGACAGCCCCTGCATCGGCACGCTGCCGCTGCAGCGCGGCCCGCAGGGCGTATGGAGCATCTGGCTGCCCGGCGACCAGCATGGGCATTACTATACCTTTACGGTCACGGTGGACGGCGTCGCACGGGAGACCGGCGACCCCTACGCCCGCGCTGGCGGCCTGAACGGCCTGCGCAGCATGATCGTGGACCTGGCCCGCACCGCCCCTGCCGGGTGGGAGCGGGACGTGCGCCCGGTGATCCCCCCGGCCCGGCGGTCAGTGTGGGAGGTGAGCGTGCGCGACTTTTCGCAGGATGCGGCCAGCGGCGTGCGCCCGGCCTGGCGGGGCAAATTTCTGGCCTTTACCCAGACCGGCACCACCCTGCACGGCGACGGCATCCACCCCACCTGCCTGAACTACCTCAAGCGGCTGGGCGTGGGCTATGTGCAGCTGATGCCCATCTTCGACTTTGGCAGCGTGGACGAGGCAAAGCCGCTGCTGCGGCAGTACAACTGGGGCTACGACCCCACCAACTACAATTTCCCGGAGGGCAGCTACTCCACCGACCCCGCCCGGGGCGAAGTGCGGGTGCGGGAGTGCAAAGAGATGATCGCCGCCCTGCACGCGGCGGGCATCGGCGTGATCATGGATGTGGTGTATAACCACATGTACCGCTACGAAAACGTGCTGAACAACACCGTACCGGACTACTTTTTCCGCCAGAATGAGGACGGAAGCCTGTCCAACGGCAGCGGCTGCGGCAACGAGTTTGCCAGCGAGCGCCCCATGGCCCGCAAATATATGATCGACTCTCTGCTCTACTGGGCGCAGGAGTACCACATCGACGGTTTCCGGTTCGACCTGATGGGCCTGTACGACGTGGACACCATGAACGCGGCCCGTGCCGCTTTGGATGCCCTGCCCGGCGGGCGGGATATCCTGATGTACGGCGAGCCGTGGCAGGGCGGCGGCAGCCAGCTGCACCGGTACGAGGCCAACAAGGCGAACCTGGCCATTCTGAACGAGCGCATCGGCATCTTCTGCGACGACACCCGCGACGCCATCAAGGGCGGCTGTTTCAATGCCCGGGAGCCGGGCTATGCGGAGGGCAAGCCCGGCAGCTTCTGGGACGTCGGCGGCGCGGTGGCCGCCTGGTGCCGCAGCGACCGTTTGCCACCCCACGCCCCCAGCCAGATCGTAAGCTATGTGTCCGCCCACGACAACTTCACCCTGTGGGACAAACTGCTCTGCGTGCGCTACGAGCGGCCGGAGTTCACCGCATCTGACCCGGTGGCACTGGCCCAGAACCGGCTGGCCGCCGGCATCTGCCTCACCAGTTTCGGCCTTCCCTTCCTGCAGGCGGGCGAAGAGTTTGCCCGCACCAAAAAGGGCGTGGGCAACAGCTACCGCTCTTCCCCCGCCCTGAACCGTCTGGACTGGGCCCGCGCCAGGCAGTACCACGCCCTGGTGGACTACTACCGGGGCCTGCTGGCCCTGCGGGCCGCCTTCCCGCGGCTGGGCACCACCGACCGCCACGCCCCGGAGGCGCTGCAGTTCTTCTCGCTGGAGCAGCCGCTGGTGGGCTGGACCCTGCCCGCTGCCCCCGGCGACGGGGCCTGGTGGCGGGCACTGTGTGTGTTCTACAACCCCACCGACACCTCCCGCGTGGTGCCGCTGCCCGCCGGGCAGTGGAAGCTGCTGAGCGACGGCACCTCTTCCAGCCTGTGGCGGGGCGAGAGCCGCACCTATGAACGGGAAGCCCTTCTGATGCCGTACAGCGCCACCGTGTTCGGAGCCGTATAAACAACAAAAAAACAAGGGCAGACTGCTTTTCGGCAGTCTGCCCTTGTTCTATCGGATTTTTAGCTGTTGGACGCGGTCTTTTCGCCCAGCGTAACATTGACCGTCTGCATCTGGCCGTCGCGGGCCACCGTGATGGCCAGCGTGTCACCGGCTGCATGCTTCTGCATCAGGGTGCCCAGATCATCCTTGGCGGCGATCTCCGAGCCGTCCACGCTGACGATGCGGTCACCGGCCTTCAGACCGGCCTGATCGGCAGGGCCGCCCTTGGTCACGTCCACGATGTAGACGCCATAGGCGTTCACGCCCAGCTGCTGTGCCGTCTGTGCGTCGGTCACAGCCAGGTAGGTGATGCCCAGATAGGGGCGGCCGGTCACATAGCCGTTCTCCAGCAGCTCCTGTGCCACCTTGATGGCATCATTGATGGGGATGGCAAAGCCCAGGCCCTCGGCATCGCTGGAAGAGGATTTTGCGTTCACGATGCCGACCAGCTCACCGTTCATGTTGAACAGGCCGCCGCCGGAGTTGCCGGGGCTGACCGAGGCATCCATCTGGATCAGGGACATGGTGTTGGTGGAGTTGGTGCCCTGGATGGTCACGCTGCGGTTCAGTGCGCTGATCATGCCGCCGGTCACGGTGCCGCCCAGCTCACCCAGCGGGTTGCCCACAGCCATCACGTTCTGACCCACCTTCAGGCTGTCGCTGTCGCCCACGGTAGCGGGGGTCAGGCCGTTGGCGTCGATCTTGATGACCGCGATATCACTGGTGGTATCTTCGCCCACCAGCGTTGCGGTATAGTCCTTATCATTGATCGTCACGGTGATATTGGAAGCACCGTCCACAACGTGGGCACAGGTGAGGATGTAGCCATCCGAGCTGATGATCACGCCGCTGCCGGCACCGCTCTCCACCTGATTCTGGCCGTACCAGGACCACTGGGAGTAGACCACCTGCTCGGTGGTGATGACCACCACGCTGGGGCTGACCAGATCTGCCACCTGTTCGGTGGTCAGGCTGCTGCCGGACGCCGAAGCCGAGGTGATGGAGCTGTCACTGCCGGAAGAGCTGCTGGAGCCGGAGGGAGCCACCTGCTGGATGACCACCTTGCTGCCGTTCATCTGGGAGCCGACATAGCCGCCTGCAAAGCCCATGACTGCGGCCAGCACCAGTGCCACGGCACTGCGTGCCACCTTGCCGCCATTGACGTGATGCTTTTTCTTTTTGGGCGGTTCCGGCTCCACCGGCTGCCGGGGCGGCACCTCGGTGGGAGGCACCGTGCTGCCGGAATCCGGGACGGCAGACGCCTGCTGCGGCTCCGGCTCGTTGTTGTACTGGTTGGCAGTGTTCATGCCGCTGCTGCCCACATTGGGGTAACCGGTGCCGCCTGCCGTGTTATCGGAAGAGGAATAGTTGTATTCCCATTTGTTCTCATCCATATTGATACTTCCTTCCCTGAAAAGGCTCTGTCTCCGGGGAACTGCGCCCCCTGGAACTGTTCTTATTGTATACACCAATTGTGAAAACCAATCGCATGTGCCGTGAAGAAACTGTGAAATGCGGTCCTGCCGTTTTTTCTTGACAAGAACGCCCGCAGTTGCTATTGTAACAGCAGAAAAACCTGCAGAAAAGAGGAGACTGCCGCATGGAACTGCGCCGCACGGAAACGGGCTTTGCCCTTTATAAGGAAAAGGAGGTCATCGGCCATTGCACCCTGCACCCCGCCGCACAGGGCGCGGCCCTTGCCGCCCTTGCCATCGACCCGGCATGGCGGCGCAAGGGCTACGGCTCCTACCTGTTAAAAGAAGTATTGCGCAGCTTTGGCGGTTATGACCGCGAAGCCGCCACCGTGTTTACGGCACCCCTGCCCGCCGACTGCGCCGAGATGGCCTTCTGGGCCAAATTCGGCTTTGCGGCCGAGGGGCCGCAGCTGGTGCGCCGCCGCACCCCGGACCTGACCGCCGTCAAATTCGTGCAGGACTTCCTCGCCGCGCGGCTGGTGCACCCGCGCCTGTGCGTGGACGCCACCTGCGGCAATGGCGGCGACACGGCCTTCCTGTGCCGTCTTACCGCACCGGAGGGCCGTGTGCTGGGCTTTGACATCCAGCCGGAAGCCATCGCCTCCACCCGCGCCCGGCTGGAACAGGCCGGGGTGCCCGCCGGGCAGTATGCCCTGCACTGCGACAGCCACGCCCATCTGTTACAGTATGTGCAGCCCGGTACGGCGGATGCCGTGATGTTCAACTTCGGCTGGCTGCCCGGGGCCGACCACGCGGTGTTCTCCACCGCCGACAGCAGCATCCCCGCATTGCAGGCGGCATTGCAGGCGGTGCGCCCCGGCGGCATCGTGAGCGCCATCCTGTACAGCGGGGCGGTCATCGGCACAGACGAAAAGCAGGCGGTGCTGGCCTGGCTGCGGGCACTTCCGCTGAAAGATTTCACCGTTCTGGTGTGCGATTTTGCCAATTGGGCCGAAACCGCCCCTCTGCCCTGCTTCATCCTGAAAAAATAACGAAAGCCCTTGCATTATCGCGCGTTTTCGTATAGAATAAAGTGCGTATGTGTAAAAATATGTTTTCTCCGCTCCCGCACAGCGGGAGCGGAGAAAACTTCACCCCCCTTCTAGGAGAATTTCAGATCTATGACAAATCGTGAAGAAATCGAGCGCCGCCGGACGTTTGCGATCATCAGCCATCCCGACGCCGGCAAGACCACGCTGACCGAAAAGCTGCTGCTATACGGCGGAGCCATCAACCAGGCCGGTTCCGTCAAGGGCAAGCAGAGCGCCAAGCACGCTGTTTCCGACTGGATGGACATCGAGAAGCAGCGCGGTATTTCCGTCACCTCCTCGGTGCTGCAGTTCAACTACGCCGGCAAGTGCGTGAACATTCTGGACACCCCGGGCCATCAGGACTTCTCGGAGGATACCTACCGCACCCTGATGGCGGCGGACTCCGCCGTCATGGTCATTGACGCCGCAAAGGGCGTCGAGGCCCAGACCATCAAGCTGTTCAAGGTGTGCACCCTGCGCCACATCCCCATCTTTACCTTCATCAACAAGATGGACCGCGAAGCCCGCGACCCCTTTGAGCTGATGGAGAACATTGAGGAGATCCTGGGCATCAAGACCTACCCCATGAACTGGCCCATCGGCTGCGGCAAGGAGTTCAAGGGCGTGTTCGACCGCAACACCCGCAAGGTGCTGGCCTTCTCCAGCGACGGCCGCGCCAACGGCGTGAAGAAGGTGGAGGAGACCGAGGCCGAACTGGGTGATCCCGCACTGGACGAGCTGCTCACCCCCTACCTGCACCAGCAGCTGGTGGATGAGATCGAGCTGCTGGACGGTGCCGCCGAGGAGTTCGACCTGGACAAGGTGCTGCGCGGCGAGCTGAGCCCCGTGTTCTTCGGTTCGGCCCTGACCAACTTCGGTGTGGAACCCTTCCTGGAGAACTTCCTGCGGCTCACCCCCACCCCGCTGGCCCGCGTGGACAGCCTGACCGGCGAGTCCGTGGATCCCTGCCGTGACGAGTTCTCGGCTTTCATCTTCAAGATCCAGGCCAACATGAACAAGGCCCACCGGGACCGGATCGCCTTCCTCCGGGTGTGCTCGGGCCACTTCGAGGCGGACAAGGAGGTCTACCACGTCCAGGGGAAGAAGAAGCTCCGCCTCTCCCGGCCCCAGCAGCTCATGGCCGCCGAACGGGAGATCATCGAGGAGGCCTACGCCGGGGACATCATCGGCGTCTTCGACCCGGGGATCTTCTCCATCGGGGACACCCTGTGCTCCCCGGGAAAGAAGTTCCGCTTTGACCCCATCCCCACCTTCGCCCCAGAGCACTTTGCCCGGGTGCGGCCGGTGGACACCATGAAGCGCAAGCAGTTCCTCAAGGGGGCCGAGCAGATCGCCCTGGAGGGCGCCATCCAGATCTTCAAGCTCCCCTACACCGGTATGGAGGAGGTCATCGTAGGCGTGGTGGGCACCCTGCAGTTCGACGTCTTCCAGTACCGCCTGCGCAGCGAGTACAATGTGGAGATCCGCATGGACACCCTGCCCTACGAGTTCCTCCGGTGGATCAAGGAGCCGGTGGAGTTCCATGAGACCGACCTGGTCCTGGGCAACGACACCAAGCTGGTGGAGGACTACAAGGGCAACAAGCTGCTGCTCTTCTCCTCCTTCTGGTCCATCAAGTGGGTCACGGACCACAACCCCCAGCTGGTCCTCACTGAGTTCAACGAACGCACCGACGAGGAGGACTGACCTCCCCGCCCCACCCCCCAACGGGAAAAGGAGGAGATTCTATGAAACCTTTGATCATCGGCATCGCCGGCGGCACCGGCTCAGGCAAAACCACCTTGGTCAACCGCCTGCTGGAGCAGTTTGGGGAGGACATCAGCGTCCTGCCCCACGACAGCTATTACGCCGCCCACCACGAACTCACCCTGGAGGAGCGCCAGGCCTTAAACTACGACCACCCCGCCTCCTTTGACACCCACCGGATGATCCAGGATCTCCGAGACCTGAAGGCAGGCAAGGCCGTCCAATGTCCCGTCTATGACTACACCATCTACGACCGCACCGACGAGACGGTGACCCTGTCCCCCAACAAGGTCATCCTGGTGGAGGGCATCCTCATCTTTGAGAACAAGGAGCTGCGGGACCTGCTGGACATCAAGATCTTTGTGGACACCGACGCCGACGTGCGCATCCTCCG
>ERZ857965.4200-NODE-4200-length-10094-cov-2.097520_pt1 | contig 10094 bp, 9 predicted proteins | sample MGYA00519758_ERZ857965 | MGnify/ENA primary metagenome ERZ857965 (study PRJEB31778, sample SAMEA3449381) | human gut metagenome | biome: human gut; feature: human-associated habitat; material: faeces | place: United Kingdom | collected 2010/2012 ...
CATCGAGAAAATAAGAACCACTCTGGCAGAAGAGTTTGAAGTAGACATCGACGTCATCCAGCCGGATGCACCGTTAATGGAAACTCTTGAACTGGACAGCCTGGACTTGGTCGATATGGTGGTACCGGTAGAAAAGAACTTCGGCTTCAACGTAACCGGACAAGATTTTGCGGGTATCAAAACCTTCCAGGACTTCTACGATCTCGTTATCACCCGTATGCAGGAAGCCAAGTAAATATGTCGACGTGGAAAGGCAAAACCCGGGGAGGAACATTCGGATACTTATTCTTTATTTACCTGATTAAGTATCTGGGCATTACTGCCGCTTATATATTTCTAAGTCTGGTAGTATTGTACTTCGTACCGTTTGCTCCGAAAGCCACTAAAAGCACCTGGTTTTATGCCCGCCACATTCTGAAATACAACCGAATACGCTCTTTGGGTATGTTGCTGCGCAACTATTACCGGTTAGGGCAAATCCTGATTGACAAAGTAGCTATTGGTAACGGAAAAGTCGATCAATACCGGTTTGAGTTCGAACGGTATCCGGAATTTCTGCAATTGCTGAACAGCGAACAGGGAGTAATTATGATTGGTGCCCATGTGGGAAACTGGGAAATAGGCGTTCCTTTCTTCGACGATTACGGAAAGAAAATCAATATCGTGATGTATGATGCCGAACATCGTAGAATCAAAGAGATATTGGAGAAAAATGGTCAGGACAAGGATTTTAAGATTATCCCCGTCAACGAAGATAACCTGACACACGTTTTCCGTATTACCGAGGCGTTAAACAAGAAAGAATATGTATGCTTCCAGGGCGACCGTTATCTGAATAAAGAGAAACTGCTGACAGGAACACTCCTGGGACAGAAAGCTCCTTTCCCTGCCGGTCCTTTCTTGCTTGGTTCGCGAATGAAAGTTCTACTTTGCCATGAGAGAGCCGGGCAGAACCTACCGTTTTCATTTTATAAGGACGGAACCAGTCATACGAACCAAAGAAAAGAAAGCAGAGATCGCTCTGCTCGAACAATATACGGCCGCTTTGGACCAAATACTGAAACGCCATCCGGAACAATGGTTCAACTATTACTCATTCTGGAAAACCACGAGTGACGGTTCGCCCTCCAAAGGATTGAAATAAAGATATAACAAAATAAAGATGCAACAGAATCAATATGATAAGGAACCGTTGACCGCGGTAGAGGCACAACGCTTGGCACAAGAAATAGCTTTCGGGCCCATCGTGTTTCAGGTATCACGCCTTATGCTCAAATTCGGTATTTTCCAGTTACTAGCCGACGAACGTGCAGGCATGACACAAGAAGAAATCAGCAAGGCTTGTGGCCTGTCTTCTTATGCAACACAAGTTTTGCTGGAAGCCTCATTAACGATCGGTACCGTATTGCGGCACGAAAACCTTTACCGCCTTGCCAAAGCCGGATGGTTCCTGCTCAACGACAGGATGGTACGTGTCAATATGGATTTCAACCACGATGTCAACTATCTGGGAATGTTCCATCTCGAAGAGGCTCTCACCAACGGACGTCCCGGAGGGCTGAAAGTATTCGGCGAATGGAGCACTATCTATGAAGGGCTGTCAAGCTTGCCCTCACAGGTACAAAAGAGCTGGTTCGGTTTCGATCATTATTACTCGGATTGCTCGTTTGACGAAGCTTTGGCAATTGTTTTCGCCCGTCATCCCAAGACTTTACTGGATGTGGGAGGTAATACCGGTCGATGGGCGACCAAATGCGTAAGCTATGACGATGCAGTGGAAGTAACTATTATGGACCTTCCGCAACAATTGGAGATGATGCGTCAACAAACTAAAGACCTACCCGGAGCAATGCGTATTCACGGGTATGGCGCCAATCTGCTCGATCCCGAAGTACCTTTCCCGACAGGGTTCGATGCTATCTGGATGAGCCAGTTCCTTGATTGTTTCTCGGAAGAAGAAGTAACCAGCATACTGACCCGTGCAGCCCGTTCTATGAGTGGGGAGAGTCGCCTCTATATCATGGAAACTTTCTGGAACCGGCAAAAGTTTGACACAGCCGCTTATTGCCTGACACAAATCAGTCTTTATTTCACAGCCATGGCAAATGGTAACAGCAAAATGTATCATTCGGATGATATGGAACGGTGCATCAAAGCAGCGGGATTGGAAGTTGAAAAGATAGATGACCATTTAGGAATGGGACACAGCATTGTACAATGCAGATTGAAATGAACAACAGGGAAGTTATCATACAAGGAGAAGGAATACTCAATTTGATTCCACAGCGTCCGCCCATCGTGATGGTGGACAGTTTCTTTGGTATCGAAAAGAATCATTCTTATTCCGGACTGACTGTTACTGCTGATAATATTTTCTACGAAACCGGAAAACTGCAAGAGGCAGGAATTATTGAACACATCGCTCAATCAGCAGCGGCACGTATCGGATTTCTTTATACCCGGCAGGGTGAAAAAGTACCGTTAGGGTTTATCGGCTCGGTAGACAAACTTAAAATCTACGATTTGCCAAAGAACGGGATGAAACTATTTACGGAGATTACCGTTGTACAGGAGGTATTCGACATTACATTGATTTCTGCACAAGTGAAAGTGGAAGACAAGCTGATAGCTGAATGCAGGATGAAAATATTTATAAAAAAAGAATGAAACGGAAAACGAATCAACAGGTTGCAGCTTTGACTAACCGGACTACCTTCAGAGTGCGGTTCAGCGAAATAGACTCCATGCAGATTGTATGGCATGGTGAGTATGTGCGCTATTTTGAAGATGGAAGAGAAGCTTTTGGCAAACAGTATGGTTTGGATTATATGAGTATTTACCGGGAGGGATACATGGTTCCTATCGTGGATTTAACCTGTCAGTTCAAACAATCACTATCTTTTGGTGAAGAAGCGATTGTCGAAACGCGCTATATTGCCTGTGAAGCAGCCAAGATAAAATTTGAATACATTATCTACCGGGCTACCGACCAGAGTATAGTAGCCACCGGAAGCACCATACAAGTGTTCCTGAACCTGAATAAAGAATTGGAGCTTATGAATCCTCCGTTTTATCTGGAATGGAAAAAGAAATGGAATATCCTTTAAATATATACATCACAGCCCATACGCTGATTAGTTCGTTAGGTTTCGGCATCCCGGAAAACCTGGAAGCCATCCATAACTACCGAAGCGGAATCCGTATGCAAGAAGCCGGCCTAATTTCCGATCATCCCCTATTGGCGGGAATGATTGATTCTGTGGAATTGGAAAAACGGGCGAAGCTGATGCAGATTACGGATTATACCCGAATGGAGCAATTATTCATACTGGCTATCCAAGAGGTTATTTCTCAATCGGGAGCCGACTTGCGGGAGCCGGATTGTACCTTGTTATTATCTACCACTAAAGGAAATATAGATTTATTGAGTGAATTACCTGCTGACAGTCCGGTTTTTCTTTGGAAAACGGCGGAACGAATCGGAGATTTCTTTGGAGCGACAAATCAGGTAGAGGTCATCTCCAATGCCTGTATATCAGGAGTCTCGGCACTAATCGTCGCTAAGAGATGGATAGAATCAGGACGTTACAAACGAGTGATTGTGGCAGGTGGGGATATTCTTTCTCATTTCATTACCAGCGGCTTTCTATCGTTTCGATCTGTCAGCGCACACCTTTGCCGACCATACGATATACAACGGGATGGATTAAGTCTGGGCGAAGCCTGTGGAGCTGTTCTTTTAGAAACTCAAGGAAACGCGAATCATATTATTCTCTCCGGAGGAGCAATCAGCAATGACGCCAACCATATATCCGGTCCTTCCCGAACAGGGGACGGTTTAGCTCTAGCCATTAATCAGGCAATGGAAGAAGCCGGAGCACTCCCCGAAGACATTAGCTTTATCAATGCACACGGAACAGCCACGGTTTACAATGACGAAATGGAATCCAAAGCCCTCACACTGGCTCATCTGGAACAAGTGCCCGTCCATAGTTTGAAGCCCTATTTCGGCCATACCTTGGGAGCATCGGGAATCATTGAAAGCATTGTCTGTATGCACGAACTGAAACAAGGCATCCTGTTCGGCACTCCGGGTTACGAAACGCCGGGAGTTCCTATGCCGATACCGGTCTATGCCACCCACCGGAGCATCCCGATGAAACATTGCGTAAAAACCGCTTCGGGATTCGGCGGATGCAACGCAGCCATTGTCTTATCTTTACCGGAATATACTCCGTTCAAAGATGAGGACAACACCTTGCCCGAAATCCGATGTACACGGGAGGTTCGTATTGAAAACAGTTCTGTCTTCATAAACAACGAACTTATTTTTCATTCCGAAGAACCGGATTTCGGCACATTTATACGTGATACCTATAAAAAAACAGGCGGAAACAACCTGAAATTCTATAAAATGGATGACCTTTGCAAATTGGGATATGTGGCCGCCGAATACTTGCTGGAAGGTAAGACATTCGCTCCACTGGAAATGGGGATGTTACTTGCCAATGCCGCTTCCTCTCTGCATACGGACATCAGACACCAGCAACTGATAGACCGGGAAGGAGACCAGGCAGCCAGTCCGGCTGTATTTGTTTACACACTACCCAATGTAGTGTCCGGCGAGATTTGCATCCGCCACAAGATACAAGGGGAAAACACCTTTTTCATCACTGAAGCCTATCAGCCGGAAAAACTGGAAAGATACGCACGTATAGTCATGCAAAAAGGGAAACTGAACTATTGTATCATCGGGTGGTGTGAATTATGGAAGAACACCTATAAAGCAGTATTTAAACTGATTGAAAAACAATAAAGAATATGGAAGAATTGATTGAGAAATTGAAAGTTGAATTAATAGAAGCATTGAATCTGGAAGAAATCACTCCGGAGGACATTGACAGTGAAGCACCTTTATTCGGAGATGACGGTCTGGGCCTTGACTCGATTGACGCATTAGAGATTATCCTGATTCTGGAAAGGAATTATGGAATCAAGATAGAGAATCCTGCCAAAGGCAAGGAAATATTCTATTCGGTACGTACCCTGGCAGACTACATCACCGCCCATCAGAAATGAGGAAGATCTATGTCACCGGTCTGGGAGTGATTTCGGGCATAGGGAAAGGAGTGGAAGAAAACCTGGATTCCTTAAAAGCCGGGAAACACGGTATGGGGAAAATCACCCTTTTCCCCACCGCACTTGACGTACCCGTGTCCGAAGTAAAACAGAGCAATGAAGAATTAAAGAAACTCCTGTCCCTTCCATCCGGCAAGACGTATTCACGTACAGCCTTGCTGGGCTTGTGGGCAGCCCAAGAAGCGGCCCGTGATGCGGAACTCGATTTCACTTCTCCCCGTATCGGGCTCATTTCTTCCACTTCCATCGGAGGAATGGATGCAAGCGAGCGGTTTTATGCCTCTTTCCGGGAGGATAACCGAAAAGGAAGATTACGTGATATTATCTCCCATGACTGTGGAGCCAGTACCGAAATGATAGCCGCTTATTTAGGAGTGAAAGGAATGGTGACCACCCTCAGCACCGCCTGTTCTTCCGCCGCAAATGCCATTATGTTAGGGGCACGCCTCATCCGGCATGGTCTGCTGGACGCTGTCCTTGTAGGCGGAACGGATGCCTTATGCCGTTTCACGCTCAACGGTTTCAATTCATTGATGATACTGGACAAAGAGCACTGCCGTCCTTTCGACCGCACACGTGCCGGACTAAACCTGGGAGAAGGAGCCGGATACCTTGTTCTTCAATCTGATAAATCCCTTACTAAAGCTCCTTATTGCGAACTCAGCGGTTACGCCAATGCCAATGAAGCCTACCACCAGACAGGAAGTTCCCCCGACGGAGACGGGCCTTTCCTTTCCATGAGTCAGGCCATAGCCTCTGCCGGGCTGACAGCCGGAGCCATAGACTATATCAATGTACATGGTACAGGCACTCCCAGCAACGACGCTTCCGAAGGGAAAGCCATCCGGCGTATCTTCGATACCCGTATTCCACCTTTCAGTTCGGTCAAGGCTTTCATCGGTCACACCCTGGGAGCCTCGGAAGGAATAGAAGCCGTATATTCCGTACTCTCCATCCGTCACGGACTGATTTACCCTAGTCTGAACTTCCATCTGTCCGATGAAGAAAGCGGTCTCATTCCTGAAACGATTTTCAGGTCAGGACTTCCCATACGGCATGTATTATCCAACTCCTTCGGATTCGGCGGAAACAACTCATCTCTCGTATTTTCCACTCTAAACAGATAGCGTATGTGCCCAGTATACATCAACCGTATCGCCTCTATCCATGCGGAAAGCAGCAATGAAAAGCCTTATTTCTCCGCACAGGAACCTGATTATAAAGAAATGATCACCAACGCCAATCTGCGGAGGCGCATGAGCCGCATGATCAAGATGGGAGTAGCCTGCGGACTGGAATGTCTGAAAGATATCCCGCCGGAAAAGGTAGATGCCATTATCACCGCTACGGGACTGGGTTGTCTGGCCGATACGGAAAAGTTTATGAACGCCTTGATGGATAACCGGGAACAGATGCTCAATCCCACCGCTTTCATTCAGTCCACCTTTAATACGGTGGGTGCCCAGCTAGCTTTGCTACTCAAAATACATGCTTATAATGTGACGTATGTACACCGTGGTTTAAGTTTTGAAAGTGCTCTGACAGATGGCATCATGAGTATTGCCGAAGGCAAACAGCATGTACTGGCAGGTGCTATGGATGAAATAACCCCTACCAGCTACATCATCCAGCAGCGTTTAGGACTGTTGAAAGGAACGACAGCCGGTGAGGGAGCACAATTTTTCCTGTTAAGCGCACAAGAAGAGGAACAGCCTTTTGCTGAACTGAAAGGGGTGGACACTTTTATCACCCGGATGAGTGTTCCGGAAATCAGTAACAGGATGCATCATTTTCTAAAATCTCACGGGCTTGCACCCGAAGACATTGACTGGTTTATCAGTGGCAAGAACGGGCAGGAAGCAACAGATGCCGTTTATACAGAGCTGGAACACAGTCTGTTTCCTCATGCCCTGCATAGCAGCTTTAAAGAACAATGCGGAGAATATCAGACTGCTTCATCTTATGCTCTCTGGATGGCGGCAAAAGCCTTGAAAGAAGAAGCTTCATCCCGTTACGCATTGATTTATAACCAATATCAAGGTATCAATCACTCAGTCATCTTAATCAAACGATGCACATCCTAGCTTCTGTAATCATCATAGTAAGCATCATGGCCTATTAAAAAGATGCTTTTAAGATACTGAAAACAGGAATAATGCTTAACTTTATCCCTCATAAAATAAAAGTAGTAGAAATAATGAAGAAAATAACTGTTACGAATATTGATATATCCATATCTGTAAGACCTGATAATAATGATTATATCTGCCTGACAGACATGGCACATTTCAAAGACAGAGAACGTACTAACTACATTATACAAAACTGGATGCGTCTACGTAGTACGATTGATTTTCTAGGGTTATGGGAAAAACTAAATAATCCAAATTTTAAAGGCATCGAATTCGATGCTTTTAAAATGGAGAGTGGAACAAACAGTTTCACCCTAACCCCCAAACAATGGATAGAAAAAACTAAAGCAATAGGGATTATATCCAAGCCCGGACGATATGGGGGAACTTTTGCCCATAAAGACATAGCTTTTGAATTCGGGACTTGGCTCAGCCCTGAATTTAAACTATATCTCATCAAAGAATACCAAAGACTTAAAGAAGCAGAATCACACCCTTTATTAAGTGAATGGAACGTAAAAAGAATACTTAGTAAAGTAAATTATTCCATACATACGGATGCAATCAAAGACTTTATTATACCTAAAGTAGAAGATTTCAATCAAAAACTTGTTTATGCCGATGAAGCTGATTTGTTAAATCTCGCATTATGGGGATGTACCGCAAGACAATGGCGTGAAGCAAATCCACAATACGCAGATAAGAATATCAATATCAGAGATGTAGCAAGCATAAATGAATTAGTCGTATTATCGAATATGGAATCCTTCAATGCAGAGTTAATCAAGCGTAAGGTGGACAAGTCTAAAAGGTTTACTCATCTTCGGCAGATGGCCAAAGAGCAATTAGCACACTTGAATACGATTGATACCGAAAAAAAGTTCAGAATACTGACAGATAATGACAAACAATTAGAATAATCTCTACAAGATCATTTATTAAAGTATCACTCAATCATCTTAATCAAGCAATGCACATCCTAGTTTCTGTAGTCATCATAGTAAGCGTCATGGCCTATTTCTTTTACGCTTCTTACAGCATCCGTGCCTGTATTTACATGCGTGTCTTCTGTTGCAAGAAAACCGAAGAGAAAATCATAGCCATCACTTTTGATGACGGGCCCGATCCGATACAGACCCCCAAAGTGCTGAAAGTGTTAAGAGAAAAACACATACCGGCCTGCTTTTTTTGCATCGGAAACAAGATAAAAGGCAATGAAGAACTGCTCCGGCAAATCATCAAAGAAGGACATCGTATCGGGAATCATTCCTTCTCCCATTCCGGCTTTTTCCCTCTCTATACCTTCAAACGGATGTGCCATGATTTAATTACCTGCCAGCAAGAATTGGAAAAAGTGACCGGCCAACCGGTCCGATGGTTCCGGCCGCCTTTCGGAGTGACCAATCCTACCCTGGCTAAAGCAGTGCGCAGGCTGGGATACATCCCCATTGGTTGGAACATCCGCACACTGGACACTCAGCAACCCACTCCTGAAAAAATTATCAAACACATCAAGAAACGGCTCGTTCCGGGCTCCATCCTTCTGCTACATGACCGGATGCCCGATAGTGACAGGCTGCTGGTACAAGTTCTGGACTTTATAGAAAAAGAGGGGTATACGGTAGTAGCGTTAGATAGGCTGATAAAGGACATGACAAAATAAATTTCTTCTATATTTTCAACAGCAACATCACCAAGTTCCAGAAACGAGACCTGGTTCACCCTTCATGATCAAACTGATAAAAAGATAACTTCGTCTTACGTAAAACATAAAATTCTTCCGCCACTTCATTCCACTCATTACCAACAACTTGCCGTGTAAAAAAGTCTGTAATACCCCCAAACCGGTATGTAAGCGATGGAGTGGAACATTCACCCGTTATTTGCAAGAGAAGCGCAGATATCAGATTAAATCTGACAGGATATGCTGTACTTTCGTTCAACTTAATAGGATGTCAGTGTGTAAACTTCCGATATATACTGTTGCTTCACCAGTGTGAAACGGTGGTTTCACACTGGTGACAACAGCTCTTCACACAGGTGAAAACCCATCTTCACCTAAGTGAAAATCATATCCTACCGTTCTCCTTACAAGAATTCCAACAGACCTTCATCCTGCATAATGACGCTTTCTGCCAAACTGACTCCGACAGGGAAAACGGATAAACCGTTTCGAGGGGATACAGGAGGATTCTTCACTATAAATTATTGATTAACAATAATATGCGGTGATGAAACAAAAAAGTATTGCAACGCAGAAATATAACTTTTTTATTCATTATAATTGCCCATGTGAACGATTGTAGAAACAGGTAAAAATCGTAAATAAGCGATAAAGGTATGAATGGTTTCCCAAAATATACTATCTTTGCTTCCCATTACAAACGGATAAACCTCTATAAAGTATGACCTACATGAAAATACTTTTGCTCTTGATGTTCTGTACAGTCCTGCCGATGCAAGCCCAACAGATGAAGAAACTTACTGATTTGAAAGATTTTGAAGCCCGTCTGCTGCAAGAGGCTAAAAATATAGAGTCCATCGAAAGTAATTTCACTCAGATAAAATATCTGGATGTATTCGATGAGAAAATAACCTCAAAAGGAAAGTTCTATTATAAAAAGAGCAATAAGATATGCATGGACTACGCACAGCCCATGAACTACCTTATCGTGATCAACAACAACCAACTGAAAATAGTATCGGACGGAAAGAAAAGCATCATGGACCTTCACTCCAACAAGATGATGAACCAAATGCAGGATATGCTTACCGCCTGCATGGTGGGCGACCTGTCCGCTGTGGTCACCGGTATCCTGCTGA
>ERZ857965.4211-NODE-4211-length-10060-cov-2.976312_pt1 | contig 10060 bp, 7 predicted proteins | sample MGYA00519758_ERZ857965 | MGnify/ENA primary metagenome ERZ857965 (study PRJEB31778, sample SAMEA3449381) | human gut metagenome | biome: human gut; feature: human-associated habitat; material: faeces | place: United Kingdom | collected 2010/2012 ...
GTTCCTCCAGCGACATCTCTTCCCATGCCCGCTGCTTCTCCTCGATCATCTCTCTCCGGCTTCTGCCTTCCATCACGATCACGCACTCTCCACGGGGATCCTCCCGCCGGTAATACTCCAGTGCATCCTCCAGCGTTGTAAGAAACGCCGTCTCATGTTTCTTCGTAAGCTCCCTGCAGATCGTCACCCTCCGGTTTCCGAGCGCAGCCACCAGCTCTTCCAGCGTCCGTACCAGCCGGTGCGGTGCTTCATAAAGAATCGTCGTTCTCGTCTCCTCTTTTAACTCCTCCAGAATCGCCTGTTTCTCCTTCTTATCCGTCGGCAGAAAAGCCTCGAACGCAAACCGTCTCGTCGATAACCCGGAGATCGTAAGCGCCGTGATACACGCAGCCGGACCCGGAAGCGAAGTGACCGGGATCCCTGCCTCATGGCACATCGCCACCAGTTCCTCTCCCGGATCAGAAATACCCGGTGTTCCTGCATCCGTGATCAGGGCAATCTGCTGTCCCTGCTGCATCAGACCGATCAGATAATGACCTTTATCGATCTTGTTATATTCATGATAACTGGTCATCGGCGTTGAAATCTCAAAATGATTCAACAGTTTGATACTGTTTCTCGTATCCTCCGCCGCGATCAGATCTACTTCTTTTAGCGTCCGGATCACACGAAAGGTGATATCTTCCAGATTGCCGATCGGTGTCGCACACAAATACAATTTTCCTGCCATAGTATCGGTATCCTCCTATCTTCCATCCCCGTAAATTTCCCGGATTTCCTGTGTATACACGCCCGGCTTTTCATATACGATCAGCGGTTTTTCCACCGTGATCCTGGAATTACCTCCCAGAAGCCCTTCGATCAGAACCATATTCGGCTCCCGGTCCACATACGGATACACCAGACGCATCCGCTTCGGTTCCAGTTTGTATTGCATCATCAGTCCCATGATCTCTGCCAGACGAAACGGTCGATGCACCATATAGAATCGCCCCCGTGGCTTTAACAGCTGTGCCGTCTGAGAGATCACATCCTCCAACGTACACAAAACCTCATGTCGTGCAATTGCCTTGGGCAGATGAGGATTGGTCAGACCGTGATTGCCATGCATATACGGAGGATTGCAGGTAACTACCGAAAAAGAAGCCCTGCCAAAGATGGCAGTGGCTTCTTTGATATCTCCCGTTCTGATGGTAATCGCATCCTCCAGATGATTATACACCACACTGCGCCCTGCCATCTCGGCACTCTGCTCCTGATCTCCAGACCGGTAAAATGCTCTCCCTGCGTCTTTGCTTTTAACAGAATAGGGATAATTCCCGTTCCGGTTCCCAGATCCAACGCCTGTTCCCCTTTCTTCACCCTGGCAAAGTCAGACAGCAGCACCGCATCGATACCATAACAAAAATCCCTGGTATTCTGGATAATATGATAGCCATTTTGCAGATCATCCAAACGCTCATTTTCCTTCAATGGGATATTCATCTTTTTCTCCTGTCATTATTCCAGTTCCTTCATCATCTTCTGCTCTTCTTTGGAAAGCTTCATCTTCTCTTTCCGGCAGCATCCTCTGGAACGGAATTTTAACTCTTCTACTTTATACTCACGGATCTCTTTCTCATCGTTGACATCCATGATCACTTTTACCAGCTGACGAAGTACATTGACACTCTGTACCTCACCCTTGATACCTTCCGGTGTCATTACCTGATCTCCGATATTCGGCAACTGTTTGTTCAGGTACTCGTATGTCTCCTGCTCATTTTTCAGGCAGCACATCAGACGGCCGCAGACACCTGAGATCTTGGTCGGATTCAGTGACAGATTCTGCTCTTTCGCCATCTTGATCGATACCGGAGCAAATTCTGACAGATAGGTATGGCAGCACAGAGGGCGACCGCAGATACCGATACCTCCGAGAATCTTCGTCTCATCTCTCACACCGATCTGACGCAGCTCAATACGTGTTTTGAAGATCGCCGCCAGATCCTTTACCAGTTCACGGAAGTCGATTCTTCCGTCTGCGGTAAAATAAAAGAGAATCTTATTGTTGTCAAAGGTATATTCCACATCGATCAACTTCATCTCCAGCTGATGTGCACGGATTTTCTTGACACAGACCTGATATGCTTCTTTCTCTTTTTTACGATTACTCTCTTCTTTGGCATCATCCTTCTGTGTAGCCATGCGGATCACATCTTTTAAAGGCTGTACCACCTGCCTGTCGTCTACTTCTTTCGGACCCAGTACCACTGTGCCGTATTCCACACCGCGGGCTGTCTCCACGATTACATGATCTCCCGGTTTCATCTGAAAACTCTTCGGATTGAAATAATAAATCTTTCCTACATTCCGAAACCGGACACCGATAATTTTTACCATTCTAGTTCTCCCTGATTGTCATGAAGAGCAGTTCCATAACCAGATCAAAATTTACATTGGAATGCAGACGCTCTCTGGCCTTTCCTATGGCATCTATAATATTCTCTATACCCTCATAGGAACTTTTCTTTGCTCTTTCTTTAATATAATTATACTGGTCTTTAAATATCAGACCATCTACTTCTTTTGTCGCCTTAAACAACAGTACATCCCGAAACCACATGGTAAACAGATCCAGATAATCGTAAATATTCTGTTTTTCCGCTGTCAGTTCTTTGATCATATCCACCAGTTCGTACAGTTCCAGCTCATTGCTCTTTCTGAGAAGTCGGAAAGCTCTCTCCGCCATCTCGGCAAATTCCGTAGATTCTGCGATCTGTTTTGCTTTCCCGATATTTCCCTGGGCAAATGCCGCGTCGATCTGCGCCTGATAATCCGGCAGATGCATATGCTCCATCAGATATTCTTTCACATCACTCTCTTTCACCGGACGCAGATTCAAGGTCACGCACCGGGAAGAAATCGTAGGAAGCAGAGAATCCGCATTGCTTGTCAAAAGCAGGATCACCGCATAAGCCGGTGGCTCCTCGATGGTCTTTAACAATGCATTCTGCGCCTGCAGTGTCAGTTTTTCCGCTTCGTTCAGAATATAGATTTTATAAGGACCTGTATAAGGTTTGATGGATACATCATCAATCAGCTGGATACGAATATCCTCGATACCGATAGAATTCGGTTTCTCATGTGTGATCGTAATAATATCCGGGTGATTTTTGCTTAACGCTCTCTTACAGGAGTCACATTCCATACATGGATCTGTTCCATGCTTTTCACACTGCAGTGCCATGGCAAATGCAGAAGCCAACATCTTCTTTCCTGCTCCTACCTCACCGTTAAAAATATACGCATGTGAAACTTTCCCCATCTGAATGGCATTCTGTAAATGATTTACAACATCATCATGTCCGATAATCTCATGAAATCCTGCCATACAATCACCTCCTGTGTTCTTTTGTTTTCTGTGGTAATCTCCGGTTTTATCACCACAGGCTTCCACAGCTGCTTTTTTCACAATATCTCTGCGCAAAAGAATACTATATTATATTGTACTCTGTCTGCGGAATATCATTATTATAGCACACTCCTTAAATACTTTTCAATCTCAGAGTAGCCTCCCGCCCCGTCCATATTGGAAAATCTATGGGTGATTCCTGCCTGCCGGATCTTTTCCTCACTGAAATCCTGTGCATCTGCCAGAAATCTCCGGCACATTTCTTCATATTTCGGTGTTTCCTGCGTCTCTTCCCTCGCGATCGCCCGCTTCAGGCGTTCTCCGTCTTCCACTTCTATATAAATGGGGCGGATCTTTTCCTCTCCATAATATGCCTTTAATTTTTCATAGGATTCCAGTGTTCCGATTCCCAGATAGCTTTTCTCTTCCAGATTCATATTATCCGCCGTAAAATACCGCCACAGCCCGTAAACCGTCTCATACCCCCGGTCTTCGATAATCTTTCCCTCTGCTTTCAGTTTCTGAAAATCCTCTTCCGTCACAAAATGGTACTCCCTGCCATCCAGTTCCCCGTCCCGGATCTGGCGGGTGGTGTAGATCACCAGACGTTCCAGAGAAAACTCCGGATTTCTTAAAAGGCGCTGATAAATCGTATCTTTTCCCGATGCGCTCTTTCCCATAATATAAAACAATTTGCCCATAATCAGCATTCTCTCTTTCTATTCACTCCCATCTATCTTACCAGACCACCGGAAACTCTTCCAGATATTTTAAACATTTCTTAAAAGAGTTTAGAAATCCTTTATCTCATTTCCATAAAATGGACACAAACTCCATGTATACTTATAGTATCAAAACAAAGAGGACGGCGGATGCAGATGATGACAGCCAGAGCCGGTAACAAAGACTGAACATCGTTACCGGAATGTTTTACAAACCCTGTGACTGTCGGACCTCGACAAAAAACAATTACCTTTTATATAGATTCGTGCAGCTGTTTGCACCAGCTGCCAAAACACTTTTTCATACTGCCGGGGCACAAAAACCCCGGCCCTCCCTTTTCTAATTATTGTTATACAATGCAAGTAAAATGAAACTGCCGCAGGAAGTTAAAATTCCTGCGGCAGTTTCGTTTCTCAATCGTAACGATTCAGTACCCTCGCGAAATACTGCCTACTGAATCGTTACTCTCAACCTTTATATTGTATATTTACTCTGTGCAATAATATCTTACAGATATTTTTTCAGGACATCTACTTTATCCAGTTTTTCCCACGGCAGATCCAGATCATTTCTTCCGAAATGTCCGTAAGCTGCAGTCTGTTTGTAGATCGGTCTTCTCAGATCCAACATCTTAATGATTCCGGCCGGTCTCAGATCGAAGTTTTCACGGATGATCTCTACCAGTTTTTCATCGCTCACTTTACCGGTTCCTGCAGTGTCTACGTTGATGGAAGTCGGATGTGCCACACCGATCGCATAAGACAGCTGGATCTCACACTGGTCAGCCAGACCTGCTGCTACGATATTCTTTGCAACATAACGTGCTGCGTAAGCTGCGGAACGGTCAACTTTGGTGCAGTCTTTTCCGGAGAAAGCTCCACCACCGTGACGACCATATCCACCGTAAGTATCTACGATGATCTTTCTTCCTGTCAGACCACTGTCACCGTTTGGTCCGCCGATTACGAATCTTCCTGTCGGATTTACAAAGAATTTGGTATCTGCATCTACCATCTCTGCCGGAAGAACCTCATCAAAGACATATTTTTTGATATCTTCGTGGATCTGTTCCTGTGTTACATCCGGATCGTGCTGTGTGGACAGTACGACTGCATCCAGACGGTATGCTTTTCCGTTATCATCGTATTCTACAGTTACCTGAGATTTTCCGTCCGGTCTCAGATAAGCCAGTGTGCCGTCTTTTCTTACCTTCGTCAGCTGTCTGGTCAGTTTGTGTGCCAGAGAGATGGCCAGCGGCATATATTCTTCTGTCTCGTTGGTTGCGAAACCGAACATCATACCCTGATCTCCTGCTCCGATGGCATCGATCTCTTCGTCAGACATTTTATGTTCTTTTGCTTCCAGCGCTTTGTCGACACCCATAGCGATATCGGTGGACTGCTCGTCGATGGCTGTGATCACACCACAGTTCTCTGAATCAAAACCGTATTTTCCTCTGTCATATCCGATCTCACGAACGGTATCTCTTACGATTTTCTGGATATCTACATATCCTTTTGTTGTGATCTCACCCATAACCAGTACCAGGCCGGTGGTGATCGCTGTCTCGCAGGCTACACGGCTCATCGGATCCTGTTCCATCAGTGCGTCCAGGACTGCATCGGAAATCTGGTCACAGATTTTGTCCGGATGGCCTTCGGTTACAGATTCGGAAGTAAATAAACGTTTTTCCATTCTCATTCTCCTTTTTCTTTTGGGGTTTACCCCTGGGTGCTTTTCTCCCGGGTTTATCGTTCAAGATAATGTCATATCGCATTTTCTTTCCAACGTATAATCTAAAAATGAGCCCGCCAAAAGCGGACTCAATACTTCGATATATCAAATCCCCTTATTGTTCGATTACTCGCTCAGGTAGGCACCTTCCGTATCCGGGGTTGCCGTGACTTCACAGATCCTATGTATCTCCATCACTCTGAATAAGAGAAAAGCTTTCTATACAATTTACGTCTAATAACATAACGCAGTTTTGCCTGTTCGTCAAGGGGGAAACGGTGTCAGGCACCATAAAATTTTTATAAATAGGTCAAATCTTGATTTTCATCCATTTTCCGCTCCGAAACCGTATGCCGCTTAGCATCAGACGACAGAACTGATCCGCTACGATACCCATCCAGATTCCGTAGATTCCCCAGCCAACAATATAGCAACATATATACGAAACAGCCGTTCTCACAAAGGTAACGCTGATGGTAGAACTGATCATGGTGTACACCACATCACCCGCACCGCGCAGTGCTCCGGTGAATACCACCTGACAGATCTGGAACAGCACGATCACTATCAGAATCCGGCTGATTCTCACACCGATCTCCACGATATGTGCTTCTGCAAAGAACAGTCCGAACAGCCACTTTCCACAGAACAGATAGAACATGGACATAAAAACAGCCATCACAAGTGCCACTTTTTCACAGGTCATTCCGTGTCGCTTTGCCTCCTGCGGTTCTTTGCTTCCGAGACTCTGCCCGATCAGTGCCACGGCTGCCGCCTGCATACCATCACCGAAAGAGAACGACAGACTCAGCGCATTCATTCCCACCTGATGTGCCGCCATCGCCGCCGTTCCCATGTCAGCCGCCATCACAGCGGTTGACATAAAACCGATACGCATCAGAATCTGCTCCACGAATGTACTGCTTGAAAGTTTTAAGATTATTTTTACCGATTCGAACCGTTTCCACAGCCCTTCTTTTATAACATACGGAATACTGAGGAAAGAATCCTTCCGAAACAGTGACATTACACTGATCGTACACCCCACAACCGTTCCAAGCACCGTCGCCAGTGCTGCTCCGCGGATCCCCAGCTTAGGGAATCCAAGATGACCGCCGATCAAAAGATAATTTCCAATAATATTGACGATGCTGGATATGGTGTTGGTATACATCGCGATTTTGGTGTTTCCTGCCCCTCTCTGTGCAGCATTGATCACCATGGATATAATATTAAAGATCATCCCACCCATAATAATCTGAAAATAAATCACCGCTCCGTCATGGGTATCCGGTGCGGATCCACACTTTTCCATCAACCATCCTGCCAGACTCACACAGGCAACCGTGATGACCGCGCCGAAGAGAATCGTAAGAAGGATTGCCTCTGCCAGCGTTTCATTTGCTCTTCTTTTGTCTTTTTCTCCTGTTCGTCTGGCAACAATCGCGGCAATCGCCACGTTCATCGCAAAAAATAAAGACAGTCCGAGGAATTTTGGCTGTGTCGTCAGTCCCACCGAAGCCACTGCTTCCGAACCGAGTCCACTAACCATATAGACATCGATCATGCCCGCCAGCGAGATAAAAAAAGACTCAAAGACTGCCGGCCATGCGATTTTCAATACTTTCGTCAATTCCTTTTTCTGTTCCACCCATCCGTTTTTCCGGCTTTCACCGGATACCGAGTGTCCTTCCATCTGCTCACTCCTTTTCTTTCTCATGTACTCTCGTTCAAAATTCAAACACTTCCGGAAAAATAATCGGAATAAAATAAGTAACAGAAGCTCTTTTTCTACCGATTGTTCAGTAGCAAAAGAGCTTCCGCTTTTCGCATGCATCTTCGTCACTTTCCCACAGAGATACGATTATTTACGTGATCAATAAACCATGGGATCTTTTGATCCGTGATCCTGCCACACAATCTGCATTATAATATCCTGTCTGCTCTTACAGCTTGTCTCCTCTACGGATATAACCCGGTTTTTCCGGCTCTGCAATAATCTGATTGCTGTGGATCAGTTTCGCATGTTTGTCAATGACCATATTTTCCACATGCACATCTTTGCCGATCACTACGTCTGCATTTACCACACAGTTGCGGACAACCGCACCTTTCCTGATCTCACATCCACGTCCAATGATTGAATTTTCTACCGTTCCTTCTATCAGACATCCATTGGAAATTACGGATGATTTTACATTGCTGCCTTCAAAATACTGGGTCGGGCAGGAATCGTTGGTTTTGGTATAAATTGGCCATTCCGGATCGAAAAGTGTCTGTGCAGCCTTGATATCGATCAGATCCATATTGGCATTGTAATAGCTCTGGAAATCTGTGATGGAAGCGAAGAAGCCGCGGTGGGAAACTCCTCTTACATCCAGCTCATTATGCAGCTCATTGATAATGTCTGCAAGAGTAAAGGCTGAAGAAATTGCCTTTGCCTTGCGGATCAGCTCGATAAACAGATCCTTCTTCATAATGTAGGTGTCCATGAAAATATTGCGGTTTTTGGCATTTCCGTGGTTTGGCTCAATGGAGAGCACACCCTTTTGCTTATTCAGATTCAGGATATTACAGTTCAGATAAGCATCCTTCGCATTGTCTACTGCGTGATAAAGCAGGGTAATGTCAGCCTCAGACTGGATATGCTGTTCGATCAGCTTGGAAAAATCAGCAGTATAAACCATGTAATCTGGTGTGATTACCACATACGGATGATGCATTTCTTCGATGCATTCCATATTTTCGTAATAGGAAGCAATATCGGTGTTATAGATATTGTTTCTCTGGTCGCTGTCAGTGAAAAGAATCTGCAGCCGTCCGCTCTTTGAGTTAATGTTATAATGACGTCCGGTGCCGATATGGGAAACCAGAGTCCGTGGTTTCTCTTTCACGTAGATCTGGATGCGGTCAATGCCGCTGTTGCTCAGGTTGGAAATCGGGAAGTCGACCATACGGTATCTGCCCAGGAATGAGAAAGCTCCGATTGGACGGTAGTCCTCAAGTCCCTCTACACGGATGTTTCTGGATGATGAGTTTACAATTCCAAATGCTTTATACATATTATTCGGCCCCCTTTACTCGTTTCGCGATCAGCTCGATGTGCTCACTGTCAGCACTTCCTACAAGAGCACCCTTGCCGATGTTTACGCCATTGGCAACAAGGGCACGTATTACGACAGCACCATCTTCCACAATAGCACCTGGCATAAGTACGCTGTCAATTACCTTTGCACCTGGTCTTACCTTAGCGCCGGTAAAGATTACAGAATTGGTGACCTCGCCTTCAATTACACAGCCCTGGGTTATGTAAGCGTTCTGGATCCTGGCCTCTGTGCCAATATACTGCGGAAGTGCGGTTACATCTTCGGTGTAAATCTTCCAGGTAAGGTCGCTTAAATCCAGCTCATTATCCGGGCTGAGAAGATCCATATTTGCCTCCCAGAGAGAATCTATGATTCCAACATCCTTCCAGTAGCCCTTGAAGCGGTAAGCGAAAAGACGTTTCTCATCGCCAAGAAGAGTAGGGATGATGTCCTTGCCAAAGTCATGGTTGGAATCCGGGTTCTTCATATCTGCAAGAAGCAGCTTGCGAAGAAGCTTCCAGTTAAAAATATAGATACCCATAGAGGCAAGATTGCTCTCAGGTACCGGCGGCTTCTCAACAAACTCAGTGATACGGTCTGTCTCGCCGTCAGTGTTCATAATACCGAAACGGCTGGCTTCCTTAAGAGGAACCTCAATAACGGCGATAGTAGCATCTGCCTGTCTCTCTTTATGGAAGGCAAGCATCTTGTCATAATTCATTTTATAAATGTGGTCACCGGAAAGTACCAGAAGGTATTCCGGATCATACTGATCTATAAAATCAATGTTCTGGGAAATCGCGTCGGCTGTTCCGCGATATACGTCGAGTCCGGTGTCTGCTTTCTCACGAGGCGGAAGTACATATACACCGCTGTCCTTGGAATCCAGTCCCCAGCGTCCGCCAGCTGCAACATAACTGTTCAGCTCAACTGACTCATACTGTGTCAGTACGCCTACTACATCGATGCCACTGTTGGCACAGTTACTGAGGGGGAAATCAATGATACGGTATTTACCGCCGTAGGAAACTGCCGGTTTAGCCACTTTGTTGGTAAGATCGTGAAGACGGCTGCCACGGCCGCCAGCCAGAATCATTGCTAACATACTGTTCTGTTTCATGGT
>ERZ857965.4222-NODE-4222-length-10037-cov-3.181326_pt1 | contig 10037 bp, 9 predicted proteins | sample MGYA00519758_ERZ857965 | MGnify/ENA primary metagenome ERZ857965 (study PRJEB31778, sample SAMEA3449381) | human gut metagenome | biome: human gut; feature: human-associated habitat; material: faeces | place: United Kingdom | collected 2010/2012 ...
ACTGCCTTTGCATACGGATCCAGTAAAATATGCTTTTTATCAAACAGCAGACCTTCCTTTGGTTTCCACGGTCCATCCAGTCTGTACGCATATTCAAATTCTTCAATATCCAGTCCGAATACCATCATGGAAAATACATCCCCGATCCGGCAGTTTTCCGGAAATGGGATCACCGCATAAGGTTCCGGTTCCTTTCTGTGAAACAGAAGAAGTTCACATGTCACAGCCCCTTTTGAATGCACTGTAAAATTAACTGCCGACTGAAATGCAGTCGCACCCTCATCACGATACAGTCCGGGACAGATTTCAAATCCATTTACATTTTCTGTCGGAACCCATCTTGGCATCATTTCTTCCAGCATTTTACCAGCTCCTTCCATGTCATGTTTTCAGTATAGCACATTTTTCCGTTTACACATCTTTCCTTTCTGTATATAATATAAAGGATTACATATTTTTTTGCAGCAGACTCAAGGAGGTTTTTTATGACTGCACAGCATCTATATTATTTATTTCAGTGCTTCTTTATATATGCCTTTTTAGGCTGGTGTACAGAAGTTGCGTTTGCCGCTTTTAAAGAACGTCGTTTTGTCAACCGTGGATTCTTAAATGGCCCGATCTGTCCGGTATACGGTTTCGGCGTGGTTGCAGTCATTCATTTTCTGACACCGCTTCGTTCCAACCTGCTCCTGCTATATCTCGGAAGTGCTATTCTTGTTACTGCAATCGAATGGCTGACCGGGTTCATTCTCGAAAAGGTTTTCCATAACAAATGGTGGGATTATTCTAATATGCCGCTCAATCTGAATGGATATGTGTGCCTTTTGTTTTCTCTGATCTGGGGAGTGTTCTGTGTTTTCATCGTAGATGTATTCCATCCACTGATTGACACACTGCTCTCACACATTCCTTTCCTTGTCGGTATCATTCTTGTATGTATTCTGGTGATTGCCGGACTTGCCGATCTCTATGTAACAGCATCCGGTATCCTGAAGCTCAACAAACGTCTTGAAAAAATGCAGGCCATTGCAGACGAACTTCATCAGATTTCCGACAAGCTTGGTGAATCAATCTACAAGCGTACCATTACAGCTATGGAAAAACAGGAAGAGTTCAAAGATACTGTATCTGAGAAGCAGGAAGAATTTAAATCTGCTATTTCCGAAAAACAGGAAGCAATTTCAGACACCCTTGCCGATGTTTCTGACGAAGTAAAAGAACGGATTGCTCTTCTTCGCAGAAGCTACCTGGAAAATGTCAAAGCAACTTCTCATATGCAGAAGCGTATCATGAAAGCTTTCCCGAAAATGCAGAGCCGCAATTACAAAGAATCCTTTGAAGATCTTAGAAACAAACTGAAGGAAATGTCTCTCAAAAAATAACAGGCTGTAAAAAATCCATCTGGTTTTCTTTTAAAAAAAGAAATCAGATGGATTTTTTATCTTTAAAATTATGATGTGAGTGTCAAAAGTAAATTTTGCCACTCACTAATGTTTCCTCTTGATCTTGTCCAGATACGGAATCTCGATTGGATCGATTGCATCAAGTGGCTGTTCTTTATTGATCTTCTTTTTGCGTGTGTGCTTTTTCAGAAGTGCACCACCCCGGTTATAAAACCAGAAAGAAAAGATCAGAAGTTTATTGAATTTTCCAATTTTGTCTTTTGTCGTCTTCGTGTAATACTCCCCACCGGACTGGATCTCTCCTTTTTCCCTGATCTGCCGGATCAGATCCAGCTCTGTCTCAATCCGTACCGGAAATTCCGTATACCCCATGCCGACGCAGTCCAGCTTATGCGCATCACTTCCTCCGGTCCCCGGTTTTCCATATTTTTCAGCAAGATACTTCGCCCCTTCATTGGACTGTGGTGGCTCACATGCATTGAAAGTCTCTATAAAATCAAATTTTTCAATCAACTCCGGAGATTTCTGCCATCTTTTCGTATTCGTAAAACTCAAATACTTTTCCCCACACGGATGTGCCGGTCCACAGATTCCTCCATTGTGATGCACAAAATCAATCAGCAGCGAAAGCGGAAGCCCTCTCAGCTCCAGAAGGCGCATCTTTACTCCCTGTGGCATAATGATCAGAATGTGCCCCGCATCCAGTGTATCATACTCTATTCCTTTCAATACGACAAAATCTTTGTATTTTCTCCCTTTGATCGTATTCTTCCAGTGCCGATATCCATTATAGGTGTCATGATCTGTAACCAGCATTCCGCCAATGCCTTTAGACTGCAGCTTTTTAATAAATTCTTCAATCGGCACTTTGCTGTCAATTGATCCTTCTCTTACATGACAATGCATATCTATCTTCATATTTTCATCTCCAGATCTTATATCGTTGATACTATTTTTATTATACCTCTTTTTTTATAACGCTGCAAGAAATACCGGTTTCTTCCAGCCATTCCTGATCAGATACAAAAGAGGATGTATCACATTCTGATACATCCTCTCATCCATCTTATCTATTCTTCATCCTCGTCATCATCATCCAGATCGATCAGCATGGTTCTTGCCATCTCTATTTCTTCTTCTTTTGATGTTTCTTTCTTGATCGCATTTGCTCTTCGAACCTGCTTCTTGTTGATCTCACTTGACTTCATGATAAACTGGATCACGATTCCGATAAATGTAATCACAATCGAAATGATCCACATGAAAATCACATTTTTCAGACCTGCCAGATCATAGATCATCATTCCTGCTCCAAAACCGCCTGCTAATGCCGTCACAATAATCACAAACGGTTCAAACCAGATCATCGCAAGGATTGCGAAAATCAGTCCGACTGCTCCGCAGACTGCCAGCATGATCCAGTTTCCCGCATTTGTAATCGCAAGTACTGTGCCAGCCATTCCCAGAAAGCATACCCAGAAAGCTCCGAATTTCTTAAATACACTGTTCAGTATTGCAAAAACCAAACCCGCAACACCGGCTGCGATCAGTACCGGAACAACTTCCAGTCCCATAAGATATGTCACGGCAAATCCAAGCAATGCCCCTGCAACGAATCCAATCACTGCATTCCAGACACGGATCAGCTTCAAACCTAAAATTCCAATGAAAACTGATATAACAATTGATACCGCCGAAACAATCACGGCTTCTTTTCCTGCTATAAATACCGCACTGTTTCCCATGATATCCTTCAATACTATACCTATTGATTCCATCCTAATCTCTCCTCCTGTCGTACTTTCCTGTTGTTAAGTCAGACGCTTATTTTGATGAAGAGTCTGAAGATGTATCTGTATCTTCGGTCGTGCTCTTAACCGTTACGCCCTGATCAGCAAAACTGATCGTATTCCATATTTTTTTATGTACTTTAATATCCGTTTTCTTTTTCCATTTCTTACAAATTGACTGATACTGGTCACTCTTTCTCTGTGATACAATGGACTCTTTCTTGGTATCCGTTGCATCACGGTCAAGAAGGCTGACTACTTTTGCAACATAATAGCCATTGTCTGCTTCGATCACGTCTGTTACTTCGCCTTCTTTTAACTTATCAGCAGCTTTGATCAGATCTTCGTTTGGCGATGTCGTATCCGAGTCAAATGTCAGATCGGTGGCTGATGCACCTACTGCTGTTGCAAATACAGAAAAATCTTCTGCCGAAGCCGCATCTTTCTGGAAATCTTCTGCTTTCTTTTTCACTTCTGCTTTTTCGTCATCTGACATATCTGTCGACTTTCCATCACTGCCCGTTGTCTTTGTAGAGAACAGCACATACTGCATTTTCTTCTGTGCTGCTTCCTCATCGGATACATTCGTATCTACATCCACAGTCATGGCAGTTTCCATCTTCTTCTGAAGTGTCAGAAGTTCCAGTACTTTCTTTACCGTCTTTTCATCGCCCGATACTGCATCTTTTGCAGCACTGTCATTGCTGTCAGTAAATTTCTTCGCAGCATCCTCGATGCTTTTTTCCTCATCATCACTTAGCGAAACTTTATAATCATCCTTGTGCTCATCCAGAATATACATTTCTTCCAGAGAATCCATGATTGAATCCTTATAATTCTCTTCGTAAGTCTTTCCGTCTGTAACTTCTTTTTCCCAAAAATCATCTCCCAGATAACTGCTATATGTTGTTTCAAACTGCGCCTGCTGATATCTTGCAAAAAAGTTCGCCACATCTGCAGTCACTTTCTCATCTCCGACTTCTACCACTGTATCCTGTCCGTTAAACTTGCTTCCACATCCGTTTAAAGATGCAATGCAGGCAACTGCCAGTATACAGGCAACCACTCTTTTTTTCATTTATAAAATTTCCTCCTTGATCTTCTCTCCATTGTACACACTTCTTCACTATGCACTCGTATAGTATATCTTTTTTTTACCTTACTGGCAATCTTTTTCATAAAAAATACACATTATTCTTCGACAAGTCCCTGTATATCTTCGACAATTTTTCCTGCATTTTCAAGAATCTGCTCTGCTTTTTCTTTTTTATTTTTCCGAAGTTTACAATAAATAAAATATGGATTTTCTGCATCTGTCTTAAATGTCAGTTCTCCCTTATATTTTGCCAGCAGTTCCGGAATCTTTGCTACATTTACCCTTGCCTTCTCATACATGGTAAATTTGTATTCATCGCCTTTTTGCTCTACCGAAATTACATAAGCCGCATGTGCTTTCGCCTTCAGCTGCGCGATCATCAGAAGCTGCTGCACCTTGCGTGGCGGATCGCCGAAACGGTCAATCAGTTCTTCTAGCATATCTTCCTGTTCTTCTTCTGTCTCAATTGCTGCGATCCGTTTATAGATATCCAGCTTCTGATACTCATTCGGAATATAAGATGCCGGAATATAAGCATCAATATTCAGATCCACGGTTGTCGCATAGGTTTCTTCCGGGATCTCTCCCTTCAGGTGACGGACTGCCTCACTTAACATCTTACAGTAAAGATCGTATCCCACTGCATCCATATGTCCATGCTGTTCCTCCCCAAGCAGGTTTCCTGCCCCACGGATTTCCAGATCCCGCATGGCGATTTTTACACCAGAGCCAAGATCTGTAAACTCACGAATTGCCGAAAGACGTTTTTCTGCAACCTCCCGGAGCATTTTGTCTCTTCTGTACAAAAGAAATGCATATGCCATACGGTTCGATCTTCCAACTCTTCCACGTAGCTGATAAAGCTGGGAGAGTCCCATCCGGTCTGCATCATGGATGATCATGGTATTGGCATTGGAAATGTCAAGACCGGTCTCGATGATCGTCGTCGATACCAGAACATCAATTTCTCCATTGATGAAATCGTACATAATATCTTCTAACTTGTGTTCCCGCATCTGCCCGTGTGCATATGCCACATTTGCATCCGGCACAAGTTTCTGGATCTTCGCTGCCATTTCAGCTATATCCTGGACACGGTTATAGACATAGTACACCTGTCCCTGGCGGGAAATCTTTCGATTGCCTCCCGGATCATCTCATCATTCTCCTCCATCACATAGGTCTGGATCGGCATCCGGTCAATTGGTGCTTCTTCCAGCACACTCATGTCACGGATTCCGATCAGACTCATATGAAGCGTTCGGGGAATCGGTGTTGCCGTAAGTGTCAGAACATCAATATTTTCCTTCAGCTTTTTGATCTTTTCTTTATGCTGTACTCCAAAACGCTGTTCCTCATCAATGATCAGAAGTCCCAGATCTTTAAATGCCACATCCTTACTCAATACCCGGTGGGTTCCGATGATGATATCAACCTGTCCCTTTTTCAAATCTTCGATCGTTTTTTTCTGTTGTGCAGGTGTGCGGAAACGGCATAACAGATCCACCCTTACCGGAAATTCTTTCATCCGTTGCACAAAAGTGTTGTAATGCTGCTGTGCAAGAATCGTAGTAGGGACCAGATAGACAACCTGCTTGTTCTCCTGCACTGCCTTGAATGCTGCCCGGATTGCAATCTCTGTCTTTCCAAATCCCACATCCCCACAGATCAGACGGTCCATGATCTTTGGACTTTCCATATCCCGTTTTGTTGCCTCGATTGCAAGCTGTTGATCCTCCGTTTCCTCAAACGGAAACATTTCTTCAAATTCTTTCTGCCAGACCGTGTCCTTTTCATAGACAAATCCTTCTTTGGACTGCCGTACTGCATAGAGTTCCACCAGATCTTTGGCGATCTGCCAGACTGCTGTCTTTACCTTGCTCTTCGTGCGATGCCATTCCTGTCCTCCAAGTTTGTTAAGTTTCGGCTTTTTAGCATCTGCACTGGCATACTTCTGGATCTGGTCAAGCTGTGTGGCAAGAATATAAAGATTTCCACCATCAGCATACGAAATCTTCATATAATCCTTTGTCACCTTATCAACTTCTATCTTTTCAATTCCCCGGTAGATTCCAAGTCCATGATTCTCATGCACTACATAGTCTCCCGGTTTCAGATCCGAAAAGCTGCTTATTTTCTGTCCATCATAACTTTTTCGTTTCTTTTTCTTCTTTGTCTTGCCAAAAATATCTGACTCAGATATGACAATAAATTTAATCATCGGGTACTCGTATCCGACTTCTATATGCCCGTAGCATACCATGATCTCCCCTGGATTCACTTCACGTTCCTGATCCTCACTGTAAAAACTGCTCAGATCATAATCACGTAGATCCTCTGCCAGACGTTTTGCCCTTGTTCTGGATCCAGAAATCAGAACCGCCCGGTATCCGTTCCTTTTCAGTCTTTTGAGATCCTGTGTCAGCATCTCAAAGCTGCTGTTATACGGGTTAACGCTTTTTGCCTGGATCCCAAACCGCTTTTTCACAAAAAATGGCTTACATTTCATTTCCAGAGCACACATCCCGATCATACAGAATTTGTTCAGAAATTTTATAATTTCATCAGTCGTAAAAAATTCCGGAGCTTCTTCCATTTCCCCGGTCCTTTCCATTTCTTCTGCACGGTTCTCTCTCGCTTTTTCCACTTCATTTTCTGCCAGACGCCCTTTTTCCAGAAGCCTTGCTGGTTCATCCAGGAACACCAGTGTGTCCTTCGGATCAAAGTAGTTGATAAAAGAAACTTTCCGGTCACTTCCCAGTCTGTCATCTGCCGGATAAATAACGATCTGTTCCAGATTCTCTACAGATCTCTGGCTGTCCACGTCAAAAGTCCGTATTGAATCCACTTCATCTCCCCAGAATTCAATACGGATCGGCAATTCCTCGGTAAGTGGGTAAATATCAATGATTCCACCACGAACTGCAAACTGCCCCGGACCATCCACCTGAGCTTCCCTGTCATATCCAAGTTTTATGATCTTCTCCTTCAGCGATTCAAATTCCAGCGCCTCCCCATTGGAAATGGTCAGAATGTCCCCTTTTATTTCTGCTTCCGATGGCAGTTCATCCATGAATCCGTCAATCGTTGTAATGACCGTAACCTGACTTTTTGCCTCCATCATCATCTGCAAGGTTTCCATCCGCTGTTTGACCAGCTGTTTTCCGTGGATATCTGCCTGATAAAAAAGGAGATCCTTTGCCGGATAATAGCTGGTATTTTCATTTAAAAAACGATATTCTTCGTATATTTTTTTTGCTTTATCTTCACTGGAAAGAACGATCAATGTATGCCCATAACCTTTTCCAAGCGCATACATCAAATGCGTTTTCTGTGATGTCACACACCCGGAAAGAAGCAGCATGCCCGGTTCCCGTCCACGCTCTTCACAGATTTCTTCAATCTCTGCCAGTTCAGATAAAGGAGCCGTAAGTGCATGCATCGCTTTTTGCCTCCTCTTATTCTTTCTTTTTCTGGTTATATTCGTTCATTGCCTGATCGATTGCTCCCTGCATGATCAGAGCAGAAGCTTCACAGGCAAGATCATATCCTTCTTCCATAAGTACACGGTCCTCTTTGGAAAATTTTCCAAGAACATAATCAGCAAGATCATATCCTTTCGGTTTTTCTCCCACACCTACCTTGATCCGTGGAAATACACTACTTCCTAAATTGGCAATGATATTTTTGATTCCGTTATGTCCACCGGCACTTCCTTTTCTGCGGATCCTGAGTTGTCCGACTTCCAGACTGATATCATCATAAATTACAAGAAGTTCTTCTTCGGGATCGATCTTGTAATATTCCACCAGACTACGGATACTCTCTCCACTCAGGTTCATATAAGTCTGCGGCTTCACAAGAAGCACTTTCTGTCTCTCGATCACTCCTTTTCCGATGAGGGCACGGTGTTTTTTAGTATCGACTGCTATCTGGTATTTCTCCGCCAGGCGGTCCACCACATCAAATCCAACATTATGTCTTGTCCCCTGATACTTTTCATCCGGGTTTCCAAGTCCTGCAATTATAAACATTCTATTCACCTCTGCTTTTTCTCTTTCCTGATTCTACTAAATCCTTTCTCTTTTGTCACGCATTTCTCATGCATAAACTATTTTTTCTTTTCATATAGTTTATTAAGCGGCATAACCTGCCGAAATTCCATACTGCCTAAGGAGGTCCTTTATGAATTCCAAAACAAAAATCATCGTACTTCACATGAAAGAAATTATCTATACTGTTATTTTTGCCACTTTAGGTATTCTCATCCTCTGCCTTTTATTCTTTATGTTCTCCGGAGACCGGCATTCCTCTGTATCCGACAAAAAATATACTCCCGGCGTTTATACCTCTTCTTTTACACTCGGAAATGAAGATCTGGAACTGGAAGTTTCTGTCTCTGACACCTCTATCAATTCCATCCGCATTTCCAATCTAAGTGAGACGGTAACTGCCATGTATCCTCTTCTTCAGCCATCTCTTGAGAATCTGGCTGACCAGATCTGTAAATCCCAGTCCCTTGATCATCTTACACTTTCAAGTGACAGTCCCTATACTTCTCAGCTTCTTCTCAACACCATCCGTGATGCGCTCAAAAAAGCTGCGGCAACCAACTGATGCCGCAGCTCTTTTCCTTTTATTAACCTTCCACGATCAGATACTGTCCGTTCGGAAGTGCGAATACTTCTGAAGCCTCTTCCAGCTCTTCATCACTCATACCACTGATGTCCGCTCCGCTTTCATCCAGATAATCTCTCACATCCTTGATAGAATCTACAACAACCGCCATACAGTCTTCCAAAAACGCTTCTGCCTCTTCCAGTGTCTCTGCAACCGGCTCATCAAAAAGCTGTGACTGCATATTCAGGAATGTCTGCAGACATTCTTCATCATACTCATACATACAGGCAACCCTCCCTTATCTTTCTCACAGAAAAATTTTCTCATCTGAACTATAAATAGTTAAGCAATTCTTCAGCATGTGCAATTGTTGCATCTGCTCCTGTCTCCACAAGAAGTTCTTTGGTCCGGAATCCCCATTCTGCTCCGACTGTAAACATACCGGCAGCCTTCCCTGTCTTCATATCTACATCCGAGTCTCCTATGTATATTCCTTCTTCCGGCGATACCCCTAATTTATCAAGTATCCACAGAAGTCCTTCCGGATCCGGTTTCTTCGGAAATTCACCCGACTGCCCCTGAATATGGTCAAAATATCCTTTTCCAAATGTACTTTCCACTACATCGATCGCCTGCAAATGTGGTTTGTTGGAAAATACTGCAATCTTTATTCCCTTCTTCTTCAGTGAATCTAACATCTGAACAACACCATCATAAGGACGTACATGGTACATACAATTTTCTCCAAAGATTCTGCTGTACACTTCCATACCTTCTTCAATCCTCTTAAGCTCTGTGTCTCCGGACGCACGAAGTGCACGTTCCATAAGGCATCTGGCTCCATCCCCAACGAAGCTTCGGCACTGGTCTTTGGTAATCGTCTCAAGTCCCATTTCTTCTAACGTCTTATTCGTTGAATAAGTCAGCGAATCCAGCGTATTTGTCAAAGTTCCATCCAAGTCAAAAATACACGCTTTATACATTGCTATTCTCCTGTTCTTCTGTTCTATGATTATAATAGTATGAACCTTGACAAATTTCAACTGGAAATCTCTATTTTTCTATTCACTTCGCAGATATTGTCGCATAGCCCTGAGTGCATTCTTTTCCAGGCGGCTTACCTGTGCC
>ERZ857965.4226-NODE-4226-length-10026-cov-3.029987_pt1 | contig 10026 bp, 6 predicted proteins | sample MGYA00519758_ERZ857965 | MGnify/ENA primary metagenome ERZ857965 (study PRJEB31778, sample SAMEA3449381) | human gut metagenome | biome: human gut; feature: human-associated habitat; material: faeces | place: United Kingdom | collected 2010/2012 ...
CCTTCTGTCTTCAACCCCGCCACGAGGGTGTTACCCCCCCCCCAGAGGTGTCCAGCTATTTCTGTGCTCAGCATTCATCAGCTGAATCGGGATATCTTCTTTTATCTCCAGCAGACATTCTATCAGCAACGGATTGAACTGTCCGCACTCTCCTGTGACGATCATTTCAATCGCCTTTTCATGTGGAATCGCCTTTTTGTATACACGCTCGTTGGTCAATGCATCATATACATCTGCAAGGGAAACCACCTGTGCTGAAATCGGGATCTCGTCCCCCTTTAAGCCGTCCGGATAACCTTTTCCGTCGTAGCGCTCGTGATGCCAGCGACAGATCTGTTCTGCAATACGTACCAGCGGTTCCTCCTGATACTGTTTCAGATCTTGCAGCATCGACCACCCGATCACGGTATGCTTTTTCATTTTTTCATATTCTTCCTGCGTCAGCTTTTCGGGCTTATTTAAGATGGCTTCCTCAATGCCGCTTTTGCCGATATCATGAAGTGCCGACGCCAGTGCGATCCGGTTTAAGTCTCCCCATGTCATCTGGTATCGATCCGTTTTCTGCATCAGCTTTTTCAAAAGAATCTTCGTCAGTATTCCGATATTCCGGACATGCTGTCCGCTCTCTCCGTTTCGGCATTCTACGATATGACTCAGGATATTGACCATAATTTGGTTGTTTTTCTCTTTTTCCTGCATCTGGCCTGCAACCAGGTCGATCAGCTTGCGCTGCTTTGCATACAGCTTGATGGTATTATATACACGTTGGCGAACAACACTTGTATCAAAGGGTCTGCTGACATAGTCCGAGACGCCCATCTCGTAGGCGTGACGCACGACCGGGTCGGAGTCCTCGCTGGAAATCATGATGACCGGAATATCTTCGATGAGATGTTCTTTATTCATCACCTTCAAAACACCGAGTCCGTCCATTCCCGACATGATGAAATCCAGTAAAACGATAGATATTTCTGTCCCGTATTGATGCAGCAGCTCCAGACACTCCTCGCCGCTGGATGCTTCTATAATGTCAAACCTATCCTTCAGCATTTCGAAGAGAATCTCCCGGTTGATCTTGGCATCATCCACAACGAGGACAAGCTCTCTGCCGGAGTCGCGTTCCAGCCTTTCTCCGACCTCCTGACGGATTCCCTCCGTACTGCTTTCTGTCACAACCTGATTTCTATGCTTCTTTGCCTGATACATCAGCCGATCCGCACGCTCCAAAGCGGTCCCCACAGTCTCTTCCACCGTCGTTACTCCTCCGATGCTCACAGAAAGGGAAATACCCGGATAGCCGTCCAAAGTGGTCTGATGAAGCTGTTTTTGGATCTGGTTGAGCTTTTTGTCAAAGGCGTCCTTCCGGATCCCGGGCAGTATCAGCAAAAATTCGTCCCCGCCGTAGCGGATCAGAAAATCTGTTTTTCGGATATGGGATAAGATCACTTTCGCAGCGCTATTGAGTGCAAGATCCCCCACATTGTGTCCGTAGGAATCGTTATAATATTTAAAATTGTCCAGATCCATCATGGCAATGCCCACAGAGCCCCGCATATTTTTGATTTTTTCTTCGTAATAACGGCGGTTGAGTACACCTGTCAGCACGTCTCGATAGAGCTTCTCGTTATAGCCTGCCAGCTGATCAATCAGATATTGCTTTTCCTCCAGATCCGTCAGCGCATCCTCATCCAGACGATGCACCAGCTCCATTACGCAAGGCTTTCCATCTATTTCCAGATATCTTGCGATCACCTGATAGATGTCATTCCCCATAATCTCCAGCTTGCACTTTTCTTTTCTGCTTCTGACTGCCTCCAGTGCAACACAATACTTACAGGGAGCCGAGTATTTCCACAGTTCATAACAATGGCAGCCTTCCCGTGCATCGGTCTCCACCGGTTCTGCTTCCATGCCATCGTTTCTTCGCAGCAGTTTTTCCCCGTCCAGGAGCCTCACGATCGGAAAAAGCGTGCGGAAACATTTCATTTCTTCCTGAATCTGTTCTTTTGTTATGCTGACTTCCTGATTCATTCTTTTTTCCTCGCTGCAATATATTACATTTCATTTATTATATTGCGTTTTTTTTGACTTGTCCATATATTACGTTTTTTTGCCTTGTCCATCCCCTCGTGCCTTGGCACATTCTTTTTTGTATAGAGACGCTGTTTCCTACACGAAAAAAGGCGGAAGCGCCAGATACCTGACAGCTTCCACCCGATTTTTTCTATATTCTGATTGACGTTCACATTTATTTGCGTCCCTGCAGCGCCTGTGCGATATCTTCTCTCATATCGATAACCGCCTGTCTGGATGCGTCCGCATAGTTAGCCGCACCAAACTGTGCATATTTTTCCTGCTGATATGCTGCAATGATGCCGCGGGAAGAGTTGACAATCGCGCCAAGTCCGTCTTCATTGAAAAAGTGGACCAGATCAGCGCCCTTGCCGCCCTGTGCGCCGTAGCCGGGCACGAGAATGTAGGACTTCGGCATCACCTTGCGCAGCGCCTTGCCCATTTCAGGATAGGTTGCGCCAACAACCGCACCAACATTGCTATATTCGCTGCCCATGCACTCGCTGCCCCATTCGGCAACCTTTTCACCGACGATTTCATACAACGGTCTGCCGTCCACCAGACGATCCTGGAACTCACCACTGCTGGGGTTGGAGGTTTTTACCAGCACAAAAATGCCCTTATTTTCTTCTTTGCAGACCTTTATGAACGGATTGATGCCGTCGGAACCCAGATACGGATTCACCGTTGCAAAATCCTCGTCAAAGGGTGCATAACTCTTTTCTCCCACTACTACTTTTCCGAGATGGGCAACCGCATAAGCCTCAGAAGTGGAACCGATATCGCCGCGTTTTACATCGCCGATGACAACCAGACCTTTCTCTTTGCAGTATGCGACGGTCTTCTGGAATGCGATCAGACCTGCTACGCCGAACTGCTCATACATGGCGATCTGCGGCTTTACTGCCGGAATCAGATCCGCTACTGCATCCACGATGCCCTTATTGTACTGCCAGATCGCTTCTGCAGCGCCCTTTAACGTCTCACCGTATTCCGCAAAAGCAGCTTTCTGAATCTGCTCCGGAATAAATTTCATCATCGGGTCCAGTCCGACAACAATCGGGGCATTTGTCTTTTTGATATTTGCAATTAACTGGTCAATCATATCTTTTTCTCCTTTTTGTTTTCCTGGCTTGCGTCAGTTTTCCAAGCTTCTGCTATGGTATCACATTCTGCTTCGGGCAACAAGTCCGGCGATGGGGTCTTCGATCAGTTTTTTGGAAAGTACCGCACCTGCGCCGGTCAGAAGCAGCGCCAGAATCAGAAACGCTGCGTTCGGCAGTCCGATCTGTACCCGTACCATGCCGAGCCCTTCTAAAATGACGGCATGCACCAGATAAATCTCATACGAATACCGATCCGTCCACAGCACAGCATCCGAAATCCGACCTCCGATTCCTTTCCTGCAGAACCGAAAGCCGCTGCCTGCAAGCAGTAACATGCCAAAGCACCACGACCACCAAATAAACGAATCCGTCTGCGCCCTGCCAAGGGCCAAAACTACACCTGCTGCCGCAATCATGCCGATATAGACAAGCAGCTGCGCGCCGATACGCCTTCCCGCCTGATGGATCTCCCAGACCAGCATACCGAGCAGAAAATAATGCAGGTAGTAAAAAATCATCATGTAATCACCGTATCCGGTTTTTACCCACAAATACCGCAGAATCAATGCCAGTACATAGCAGAAAAACGCGCTCGTACAGCCGCGGATCAGGCGCACAAAGACCGGCACAAGCAGATAAAATGCCATAAACAGGCTGATCGTCCACGTTGCGCTCAGGTTTCCCCAGAAATCATTCGGCGCAGGGATCACGCTGTTTGTCAGGAAAAAATACCGAAGCCAGTACAGGCCCTGCGGGTCTGCCGGAATATCCTTTAAAATCAGCCCGTGCAGCAGGATGTTATAAAGGATCACCCCATAATACAGCGGAAGAATCCGCACCAGACGTTTTTTATAATAGGTCAGCAGTTCTTTTTTTCCAGCCGTCGGGAGCTTTCTGTCACAGCAGGCGAGATAGCCGCTGAGGACAAAAAAGAGATACACACCCGCCGCTCCCTGATTGGCAAGCCACGCGGCTTTTCCCGTCGCTCCCAGCCTCGGTGCAAGGTGGGTGATAAACACTCCGATACAGGCAAGCGCCCTCAGAAGCTGAATGTGTTCGTATTTTTGTTTCATATTCTTCCAATGCTCTGCATCAAAAACTGGAACATCGCTGCGTAGGTTGCCCCATCATAATGCAGTCCGTCTGCCTGCGTGGTATATCCGCTGCCCGCCAGAAACGCATACAGATTCAGCCGTCCGATTCTGGCATCGAGCCGGTTGTTTAACTGGTTGTTAAAATATTCCACCGCCCAGTTGCGCTTTCCGTATTCGTTATCCCCGACCGGACCGACCGAAGCAAAGTACACCGTCGCACCTTTCGAAATCCAGTCCTGTGCGTATCGGTTAATCGTCGCAATATAATCATTGTGTCGTGATAAGTCATTGACGCCGTAATTGAGAATAATCACTGAGCCGGGCGTCACATACTGGTCGACGTCCTTTTTCGCCTGGGCGCTGGAAAGCCAGTCCACGCCACCTCCAAAGCATGCCACAAAGGCCGTACCAGGCCATGCTGCCGTTCCACCGACTGCATTCGCCATCTGTCCCGTGCGGGAGTCTCCGACGAAGATGACGTTGCCGCTGCCCGCCGGAATGGGGGCTTTCTGCTCAGCCTGCGCCTGAGCCAGTGCCGCCTGCTGTACTGCTGCCTGCTGCATTGCTGCCTGCTGCGCCAGTGCCGCCGCTGCTGCTTGGGCCTGTGCCGCCTGCTGTTTCACCGCTTCCGCCTGTGCAGCAAGCGCTGCCGTCATCGCTACATCCACGCAGACCGGCTGGCAGGCTGTCTGTGTGATATAGCCGATCGCATTTCCATAGACAATCTGGTACATGCCACTTTTCCCGCTGCCGGTCTGCCCGCATACGTTGACCGTCGTGCCGGCCGGTAAAATACCAAGTGCTGCAGAGGTTTTATCCGCCTGCTGCGTCACCGTTTTTTCTTCCCCGACGACTGCTGCCATCGTAACCGGCGTCACTTTTTTCCCGGATGCTGCCTGTGCCGTCATCGATATCGACAATCCGAGACAAAGGCACAACGCCAGACAGCAGATACGGGCGATCGCGCCGCCAAAAACCGTTTTTCTGATTTTTACACGTTTCTCCATAGTCATTCCCTACATTTCTTTCTAAGCAGCCATGCGACTATACTGTCCTGTCCGTGTGTGGGACTACCGCGTCTGCAGAAATACCGCTTCCCGCTGTGCCTTTTCATCGTCCGGATACAAAGCAAGGTACTGATCCATCGCAAGCTTCGCTTTATCGTACTGCCCAAGGTATTCATACGCTACCAGTTCGTTGAACATCAGCGACTGCGTCGCCGTATTGCCCTCTACTTCCAGCCCCGCCTGGAACGCTGCAAGCGCCGCTTCATAATCGCCGCCCTTTAATTTGCAAAGCCCGAGCTGATTGTACAAAGACGCGTCCGGCGTTTTGTTCTGCAGGTAGGTGTTATAGACACTCGCCGCATAATTGTAGTCACCGAGTGCCTCATAGGTCTGACCGAGCAGGGACGCTGCTTCCGCACCGCCGTTTTCCTGCGCCTTTTCCAAAGAGGTACGGGCCTGCTCATAATCGCCCAGGTAGTAGCTGATTCTGCCGAGATCGAAATCCGAAATCCGCTTCCTGTCGCCGTCCAGAACATTTTCCAGATAGGATTTTCCAAGATCGTCCTGTCCGTATTTGCTGCAGCTGCAGAAAATATCAATCCGGATGTCGTAATCGTTCGGCGCAGCCTCAACCGCCTTATCAAAATCGGCTTTCGCAGCGTCCGTACTGCCCTGCTCCAGCTCCATGGTTCCTTTTAAGTACCAGGCGGTCTTTTCCCCGGGCTTCAGATCCGTGATTGCCTGATAAACATGGATCGCTTTGTCGACCTGTCCGTTCCGATAATAGGCGGTCGCCAGATAATAGTTGATGTCATAATCCATCGCATCCGGACGCGGGCTGCTCTGCCCCAGCGCCTTTTCAAAGCTCGCCGCTGCATTCTCATAATCCGTCATGCCCATGTAAGCCAGCCCCTGCCCTCTGTAAACCTGACGCAGATCCTCTTTATTCAGGGCTGCCGCCTCGAAGCAGGTCAGCGCGCCCTCATAGTCCATCTGCTCCACCAGCGCAATTCCCTGCGAAAGATTATCCTCCTTCGCAGCACCGCAGCCGGTAAGGAGCGCGCACGCCAGAAGCGCCGTCGCAAACACAATGCAGATCTGTCTATCCTCTCTGTCTTTTTGTTTCTCTTTCTTCACGTTTCCTCCAGTCCGTACGCAAAGCCCTTGTATGCCGTTTTATTCCTGCACCAGAAGGATTTCATCCATGCGGACCCCGCTCTCGCCAAAGAACAGCGTCAGCTGGTTTTCCCCGCTTTCCGGGAAGCTTATCGTTACCGCACGCTCTATGATCTTGTTGTCGGTTCCGTTAAAGGTCGTCGTCTGCTGCAGGACGCCGTTGACAAAAATGGAAACCGGCAGCTGCGCAAACGGATTTTCTCCGGAATGCATTTTAAAAATCATCTGATAGCTGCCTGCTTTGGAGACGTCCAGCAGATACCCGGCGCGCACGCCCTTCTGGGTGCTCAGCTTTGTCAGATCGAGCTTTGTCTCTTTTTCTACTTTCTGGCTTGCGATCACATTTCCTGCCATCGCATCCTTTGCCGGATTGTTAATTTCTTCACATACATCAAATTCCCGATCACAGAAACGGTTCATCACCGGAGAACGCATCAGAAAATGACAGATATTCTTTGCATTTCTGACCAGCTGTCCTCTTGTGAGTCGTCCATCTGCCAGGCCCTCCATCGTGTTGTCATTTGCAGAGTTCGAAGCAGAATCCGAAACAACCATGTAAACGTCGTTCTGGGCGCGCACCATCGGAATCGTATTGCTCTGGGAGCCTTCCTCGCCTTCCTCGTTCATCTTCGCCCACCAGTCGGTCATTACCACGCCCTGGTAGCCCCAGTCTTTCCGCAAAATCGTCGTCAGCAGGTCGTAGTTGCCTGCTGTCCAGATTCCGTTGATCGGTCCGTAGGTAGACATAATGCTGTAGGCATGTCCTTCTTTTACTGCGATTTCAAAGCCTTTTAAATAGATCTCGCGCAGCGCACGTTCGGAAACAACGCCGTTTGCATCGTGCCGCTTAAATTCCTGGTTATTTCCCGCAAAGTGTTTAATCGTTCCGGTCACACCGTATTTTCCCATGCCCTTTAACTGAGCTGCAGCCATCATACCTGCCACACAGGGGTCTTCCGAAAAATATTCAAAGTTTCTGCCGTTTAACGGATTGCGATGAATGTTCATGCCGGGCCCCAGCAGCGTGTCAATCTGATTCTTGCGCAGCTCCATTCCTTCCATCTCATAAAGCTGTTCCACCAGCTCCGGATTAAAGGTGCAGGCAAGCAGTGTGCCGTTTGGCAGGGAAAAGGCGATGGTTCCGCAGTCCATACGGATTCCGGAGGGTCCATCCGAGCAGCCCGCAACCGGGATTCCAAATGCCTTTAAGGAATCCGTCACACCGCCGAATGCAGACGCAATGCCAGGTGTTGCCTTCGGAGAGCACATGCCCTCTCCCCGGACCAGGCATGCCAGATCTTCGTCCGATAACTGTGATAAAAACTGTTCCAGCGTCACCTTTTTATCACAAACATCCGCTAACTTCCAGCCCTGATCGCCGATGCAGGCCTCTGCCTCCGGGCGTTCTGTCCGGATTCTTTCTGCCAGATCGACGCTCCGCAGAGGCGCTGCCTGTTTTCCGATTTCCAGAACCGGCTCTCCGTCTATGCCCTTTTTACCCGTTTCGACCGGAACCAGACGCTCATATGGCTGTACCGGTGCAAGTGCCTCTTCCAGTCTGGAAATGACGCACAGCTCGTCTAACTGCACCTCGCAAACCTTTTTCGCGCTGCGGACATCTGTTCCGACATAGATGCCATAGGCGCCAGCTTCCAGCACCCAACAGGATTTCTCCCCGGTTACACCGCTGTCATCATAGGATGCACTCTTTTCCAGGGAAACGACGAGATTTACCTCCTCCCCCTCTCCTGGCGTAAGCAGCTGCGTCTTGTAAAAGCTGTTTAGATTCCGGACAGGCTTGCCAAGCTTTCCCTGAGGCGGGCAGACATACACCTGCACGACTTCTTTTCCGGCAGTCTTTCCGATGTTTTTAACCAAAACGGTAAGTTCTGCTTTCGTACCATCCGTTCTTGTATTCAAAACCTCCACGGAAAAATCCGTATAAGACAGACCAAAGCCGAAGGGATAGCTTACTTTTTCCTTTGCAAAGGTTTCAAAATAACGGTAGCCAACGTAAATATCCTCTGCATACACATTGCATACAGCATCTCCAAAATTATCCGTAGACGGATAATCCGAAATATCTGCTGCGATCGTATCGCTCAGCTTACCACAGGGGTTCACTGCGCCGGTCAGGATATCTGCCGCCGCGTGTCCGCCCTCCTGACCGCCCTGCCATACATACAAAACTGCCTGGGGCTGGTAGCGGTCCACCCATTTCATATCGATGATATTGCCGACGTTTAACACAACGGCGGTCCGTTTGAATGCGCTGCAGACGGTTTTGATCAGCGCCTCCTCCTCTGCTGTCAGCAGATAGCTTCCCGGCTCTGCGCTGTTGTCCATGTCCTCGCCTGCTGTTCTGCCCAGCACAACAACAGCAAGGTCAGAGGATGCTGCCGCTTTCTGTGCAAGCGCCTCGCTGACCGGCATTTCCTTCTGGCTCCAGGGCTCCTGCGCCCAGCCTTCTCCCATATCAAAGGGATTTTCCCGAATCCAGTCCTGATAAACCGCTTCCAGCTCTTCGTTGACAGAAATATCCTTGCATTCCTTTAAGCTGTCCAGGATATTTGTCACATAGGGAGCATTTACCATACCGCCCGATCCGGTTCCGCTCTTATAATAGGTAAAGGCAATCCGTCCAAACACGGAAACTGTCTCTCCTTTTCGGATCGGAAGTGCCTCTTTCTCATTTTTTAAAAGAACACATCCCTCTGCTGCCGTCTGTCTTGCCAGGGCAGCGTACTGATCGTAATCCAGTGTAAATCTCATAATGTTTTCCTCCTTTTTTTGGTTCCTGCATATGTAAAACAGAGTCCTGCTCCGCCTGCAGCGGGTTGCACAGACAGCACATCTGTTACATTGTTTTGCGCAGTCCTTTGGGATAATGATTTTTTAAAATCCCGCCTGCCAGCTTTCCCCAGCCGAGGCTGTATCCATCTACGCAGACCAGCTGCCAGCCCTTTTCCCCGTCTTTGGAAAGCGTCATGCCGTTGATCCACTGCCTTGCCTCCTGGCTGTCACCGGAAAGGTTGCAGCAATGCACTGCATCTTTGGGCGAAAGCGAAAGTGCCAGCGCATGTGCCGGTTCAAACCGCCCTTTTTTCATCGTGCCCAGATGCAGTCCCGGACGCAGCACCTTTAAGCCTTTTAAAGCCGGCATGTCCTTTGGCGCAAGATAAAGCTGGTCGCCGAACAATAAAAAGATTCCATCAAACTGCTTCTTCAGGCTTTCTCGTTCAAATTCTTTCCATGCAGCAAAATCCTTGGGCGCAATTCCTTTCTGGATTCCATACAGGCTGCGCGCCCGGTATCCCTCCGGCACTTCCCCTGTTTTTTCAAGCACCGCCAGAAAATGTCCTTCTCCATGCAGCTTATGGGGCCAGAGACGAATGGTCTTTTCCATTCCGTCCGGGACGGGCTCGGTTCCCGCCCAGTCCGGTCTGCCCGACTCCATGCCGTCATAACGGTGCGTCTCTTTTATGGAAAATTCCGGATGCCGCAAAAGGAATCGTGCAACACTGCCTTCATCCTCCTGCAGCGCAAACGTACAGGTCGAATATACCAGCC
>ERZ857965.4231-NODE-4231-length-10006-cov-2.901517_pt1 | contig 10006 bp, 9 predicted proteins | sample MGYA00519758_ERZ857965 | MGnify/ENA primary metagenome ERZ857965 (study PRJEB31778, sample SAMEA3449381) | human gut metagenome | biome: human gut; feature: human-associated habitat; material: faeces | place: United Kingdom | collected 2010/2012 ...
TGTTGCCGTCAGAGGTATGATAAGTTTCAAAATCAATGATTACAGAGAATTTATAAAATTACATAGGCTTACTGCCTTTAATCTTGACGACTTTCAAAAACAAATTCGTGACGCTGTAATTCGTTATGTCAAAGATACCGTAACAAACGCACCTGCGGCAAACAATATTCCCGTAATTCAAATAGAAAGCAGAACATCACAAATCAACGATGCGGTTGAATACACTATTTCGGAACGGCTGAAAGAAAATTTTGGAGTAAATGTTTCGGGAATAGATATTAACGCAATAGAAATTGATAAATCGAGCGAAGGTTACAGACAATTAATGAGCGTAACAAAGGATATTACTGGCGCTACCTTAAAAGCCGAGGCCGAGGCAAAAATCAAGAACATAAGCGAAAAGCAACGTGTCGAAATGCAGAATTATGAGGAAACACTCCGTATTCAGCGTGAAGAAGGTCAATATGCACAACACAAAGCAACACAATCCGCAAATATGGGGGCGTTTCAAGTTGAAAAGCAAGCTGAGGTTGGTGTTGCCGGAGCTGAAGCTCTCGGACAAATGGGCGCGAATGGCGCAGGAGGTATTGATTTAGGCGGAAGCACCGGATTTAACCCTGCTGCAATGATGGCAGGTATGGCTGTCGGCGGTGCGGTAGGTCAAAATATTGCCGGAACAATGAATGGAATAATGTCCGGAGTAAATCAAACTATTCCGCCAATCGGAGCAGCAACACCCCCTCCAATCCCGAATGTTTCATACCACATTGCAATAAACGGTCAGGCAGCGGGACCGTATGATATGAACACTCTATCACAAATGGCATTGGCTGGACAATTAACAAGCGCAACACTTGTATGGAAAAATGGAATGGCACAGTGGAGCAGTGCAGATTCGGTTAATGAATTAAAAGGTCTGTTTGGTAATACAATGCCGCCGATACCTAATGAAGATTAGGAGCGATTAAAAAAGTCAAAATTATATTTGCTGTTATACAATAACAAAAAATAAATTTAATTATGAAAGGAATTAAAAAAATGAAATGTAATTATTGTGGAGCTGAATTTGAAGGCAATTTCTGCCCGGAATGTGGTGCAAAAACAGAAAACGAAACTATAACACCGCCTCCTGTTCAAGAGCAAAAAAGTGAAATCAATTATCAGCAGTCTATGCAGGGTGCGCCCATTAAACCGGCAAAAAAGAAAAAGCCATTTTATCTGCGTTGGTGGTTTATTGCTATTGTAGTTTTGGTAATCGGCAGTGTTGCTATGTCGATTGGAAAAGGTGGTAAAAACGGTGGTGCAAACAAAGGAAAATACGAAATACCTAATGTTTTCGGTGTCAATTATGAAGAAGCAACGAAAATTTTAGAAGCAGACGGTTTTGAGGTTAAAGCCGTTGAAACCAATCCAAAAGATATTTTAAATAGACTTTCTTACAAAGTAGATACCTTTGAAAAAGGTGCAGTTTTTAAGATTGACGATTATATACAAAATGGCATAGGTCGCATACAAGATAATGATAATTATTCTGATTATAAGCAAATGTATTCAAATGATAAAAGTCTTGTAATCTATTACGCAAAAGAAGCTTATAGCAAGAACGAAGAAACTTCTACATCTGAGACAGAAAACGGATCTGTTGAAGATGCTGAAAAATCAGACAATCCTGAAAACGATACAAGTGCTACAAGTCAACAATCAAATAAATCTGCCGGTGTTCGCAGTGATTTCAAAACTGCAATGGACAGTTATGAAAAGTTTTTTGATGAGTATGTTGCAATTATGAAAAAATATGCAAATAACCCCGGCGATACGAGCATACTTGCTGATTATTCCAAATATATGGGAAAATACGCTCAAATGATGTCTGACTTTGAAAAATGGGAAAGCGAAGATATGAACGATGCAGAATTGGCTTATTACCTTGAAGTTCAAGGCAGAATAACAAAAAAATTGCTTGAAGTATCACGATAAGGGGGAAAATACAAATGAGAAGTAAAACATTACTTGTATCAAATATTCTTTCTACTATTTATGCAGCCGTGTTATTATATATTTTTGGTGGTGGTATAGTTGCAGCCGGTGGAATGGATTACATTGCTTATTGCAGACAATATTTCAGTTTGGCGTATGAGTTGCTTGGATTCAGTTCGTTATCTATGAATGTTGTATATGCGATAGTCATATTGTTGTTAATACATATTGTTACATTTACACTTGGCGTTCTCTTTGGCTGGATAGGATATTCTGCTAAAAAAAGCGGTTTGGCAAAATTTGCATCTACGCTCTATCTTATCGGAACAATATGCTTTCCGATTTACATTTTCTTTGGGCTTCCTCTTACCATTATCGGATATGTAGGCGGCGGAAAACAAAAGAAAATTAACATTTCAATGAATTAAAAACAACGTTGGGTGATGCAGTTTTTGCATCACCCATTATAGTTTATTTTGCTAAAAACAATTTTTTTGATTAGTGTTTAAAAAGTACTTGATATTTTATGTGATTTATGATATAATACTTTTTGAACACTAATTATTTTTGTTTTGTTTGGAAAGTCGGTGGAATCGTGAACAAAAAAACAATTGCCAAAACCACAATAGAAAATTCAAAAGGTATTGCAAAAACAGCCCAGCTTATTTGTGCAGGATTGAGCAAATCTGATATAGGCAATCTCTGCAATAGTGGATATATTGTACGTGTGCGACATGGATATTATTCACTTGCAGATGCAAACGACACTTCGGAAGAACAGTTGATACAAACATTACTTCCGGAAGCTATTGTATGTGTAGAATCAGCGTTGTTTCATTATGGATATAATGATTTTGCTCCTCGCATATGGACTCTTGCCGTTCCTCGTACTATAACAAAAACAAAACTCCATATGGATGCAATTTTATACAAACCATATTATATTCAAAATAAGCTGTATGAACTTGGAAGGACACTTTCGGATTTCGATGGAGTAAAGCTTCCTGTTTATGACCGAGAAAGAACAATTTGTGATTGTTTCAAATATCGAACAAAGCTTGACAACGAAATTTTTAACAAAGCGGTAAACGCATATGTCGCTGATGATAATAAAAATCTTTCCAATCTTTCAAAATATGCGAAAGAAATGAAAGTATATAAAAAGGTTATGGAACTGATGGAGGTGCTGTTAAATGGCTGATATTGCATCATCTGTACTTGCAAGACTTAAAAACAAATCAAAAGAATCAGGTAGAAGTTATCAGCTTTGCTTGCAACTCTTTTGCCAAGAAGAATTTTTAAGACGTGTAGAAAAATCCAAATATGCTGAAAACCTTGTTCTTAAGGGCGGATTGTTTCTCTATTCTATAACTAATTTTGATAGCAGAGTTACTACAGATGTTGACTTTTTGCTTCGCAGTATGCCAAACACGCCCGACCAGCTTGAAACCATACTAAATGAGATTATTGCGGAAGATACAGGTAATGATTTTATAACTTTTGAAATTAGGAGTGTCACACCTATTGCTGTTGCAAAAAAATATGCAGGCATTGGTGCATCTATAATTGCAAGAATAAAAAATACAAAGACACCATTCGGGATAGATTTCGGTGTTGGCGATGTAATTGTACCGTATCAAGAAAAAAGGAAATTACCCACGCAGTTATCGGACTTTAATTCACCAACTGTAAATACGTATTCAATAGAGACAACTATTGCAGAAAAACTTGATGCAATTCTATCTCTTATGGAATTTTCAAGTCGAATGAAAGATTATTATGATATTTATTATCTTGCTAATAAATTTGACTTTGATGGTGCAATATTGACAGAAGCCCTTAAAAAGACTTTTGCAAACAGAAATCATAATTTCACCATAGAGCAATTTCAACAAATGATTGAATTTGACTCCGATGATGCGATGCAGAAAAAGTGGAAAGCCTTTGCCAAGAAGATTAACACCAAAACGGATGCATTTGAAGTTGTATTAAAAACGATAAAAGTATTTCTATCAGGGCCTTTTAGTGCTGCGGTAGAAAATAAAAAGTTTGATGACAAATGGTCTGCGGACAAAAGTGAATGGATAGAAGGAGGAAAAGACAATGGCTAAAGCAAAAAAGAAACAGGAAGCATTATCGGTTAGTCGTCTTATAAATGAAGTTTTGGTGGCTCAATTAAGTATTCCTTTTCGTCAAATTGTTAATGACACAACATTTTCAAAATATACTGGTTCAAAACGTCCTGATATTTTGATTTCCGAATTCGAGTATGATGGCACCAATGATGAACAATACATTAAAAACCTCGTTGCCTATGCCGAGGCAAAAGATGATTGTAAAGTTGGAGATAAAGATTGGAAAGATGCGTTGAAACAAGGAAAAACAAAAGCTCCAAAATTAGGACTACCATATTTTATTGTAACAAATTGCAAAACTACTTATTTTTACAATGCCAAAACATTAAAACAATTAACTCTTAACGGCAATCCTATTCGTGAATTTCAAACTATTGATATTTATAGACTAATAAAAAACAAATTGTCAGCAAATCCAGAGTTAGATGCAATAAACACCAATGTTGATTCAATCTCAACTATTTCGGAAGCAATTTTTAATAAGAAATTATGGGAACTTGCAGGTGTGTATCGCGGCATCAATTTCAAAGATAATGTGCAAAAGATTGATTTTACAGTAGGCTTTGTTGCACTTGAATACTTTGAAGAAAAAGAGGAGATTGACGGCACCAAAGATGCCTCAAAAGTATATTGGTCTAGTTGTGATGATGAAGTGGCCGAGAAAGTAAAAAATAATCTGAGTGGATATATTAGCCGGTTGGAAGCTGAAACTACTTTTAAAGAGTTTAAAAATGTTATGGAAGTGGTTAGAGTTGCAATAAGTGGTGATGGCAAAAACAAGCCGCTTATTGACGTAGATGATGTAAAACAAATATATAGTATAATTGATTCTATGAAACCTTTGCACGGAACAGGTTTTGATTTGTTTGGTGCTGTTTATGAAATGTTTGCTTCGTCTAAAGAGAAAAAAGATTTTGGAGAATACTTTACAAGAAGACATTATACTCATATATTCTCAAAACTATTATTACAAGACGAAGATGTATATAACGAAAAGAAAGAGTTTTCAATAATAGATCCTGCTTGCGGGACAGGTGGCTTCTTAACAGAAAGCTTTAAGGTTTTGATTAACAACTATGAAAAAAGTGGAACCTTGACGGATGAAGCTAGAGAATTTTTGTCAAAAAAATGCTTTTATGGTGTGGATGTGCGTGATGAAAACATTTCAAGGACTCGACTGAATATGTTCTTGGTTGGCGATGGTCACACTCATATGTATTCAGACAATTCATTGAAACCCACTAGACAACAAGGGAAATCAACTTTGAACAAAAAATATCAGTATGTAATAACAAATCCTCCTTATGGCAGTGGCACAATCAAAGCTGATACAGAAGCTATTTCAACTAACAGAACAGAAATAGCATTTATTTGTAAGGTTATTGACTTGCTTGAAGTTGGTGGTAAAGCTTGTATTATCACTCCTGATGGTGTTTTAGAAAATCCTTCATATAAAAAACTTCGTCAAGAAATACTTGAGAGGTGTGAAGTATATGCGATAGTTTCGTTGCCAAAGTTTGCATTCGCACCATATACAAAAGAAAAAACATATGCGCTATTTATAAAAAAGCGTAGCAGTAAAGTAACTAAAGTGCAGGAGAAGCCAATATGGATGTATATCATTGATAATGACGGACTTGCCAATTCCGATAAGAGATTCCCAACAAAACTTCGTAACAATCGTAATGGTTGGATGCACGATGAAATATCCGGTTGGGTTAGCACAGATGGTATAGAAATGCCAGGCGTTCTTGAAAAAAGATGGTTGTCTTTTGATGATAGCGACAATCCAACCACCTGGATTGATGAAAAAGGTATCGTTCAAAGTGCAAGAAAAGGCGGAAACATTGATATAAGTGTTATTGAAAATGATCACTACAAAACTTTGTTACCAGAGTATTATTTAAGACCTTATTCACCTCACTATATTAGCGAAGAAGATTTCGAAAAAGAATTGAACCAAATTGATGAATGTATAAGGGGGTTGCTAGATGAAATTTCTTGATGTATTTAATGAAATTGATAAAGGTAACTACGCTTTAACAGACGAAGCAATCTATGCCTCATTGCAAAACGGTGACGAACTGATTCCACTATATGGTGGGAACAAAGAGCATAAGACAACAGATAGAAAAATTTCAGTCTCAGCTAAAACAAAAAAAGGCTCCGCAATAAAAATTTTTTCCGGCGAAGGGATAATTATTAGTTTAGATGGTAGTTCTGGAAGCATGACATATAAAAATGGTGAAAGATTTGCTCTAAATCATCATGCAGGATTTATTACACTACGTAAAGATGCAGTTGGCAAGGTGAACCTTGAGTATTTTTCTCTGTTTTTACAGAATTTTTATAGAGAAATGGGGGTAAGTGATGGCTCAAAAACACTATCGTTAGAACAAATTTACTCAGAAGAATTTACCTTGCCACCCTTTGATGTTCAATACAACATCTTGAATTCTCTAAAAACTATTAAAGACAAGCTCGACGTTCTTAGCAAAATAAAGACCCAATATTATAGTTTGCTGAACAAAGAATTAGCTACAGAATATGATGAGTATCAAGTAAAAGACATTGCAATTTCTAATTGTATTGATTATATGAGTGGCAATAGTGGACTTACTGAAGAATTCATATATCAAACATTGCAAAATGATGCTGAAAAGTTTGTTGTTCTTTCAAGTGCTACTGAAGATAATACAATGATGGGAGAAATTCCAAAATGTATTATAAACAATCGCCCTTTAAAAGTTTTTGAAGGAAAAGAAGGTCTTTTAGTCACCCGAAATGGTAAGGCTGGTTATACTAAATATTTGTTTGATGGCAAATACACTATTAACGATCATGCCTATATTCTTTTTGTTAGACACGACACCTCATATAAAATTAATCTAAAATGGTTGTCTATACAGTACAAGCAAGAATTTTTGTCATATGCTTCGAATTCTGATAATGGAACTTGGAATATGACTGGATTTTTCGCCTATACTAAAATAGATATTCCAAGTTTTGAAGAACAATTATCAGTAGTGAAGAAATACGACACCTTACAACAACATATAAGTACAATTGAAAAGATAGAGAGACAATATTTTGAACTTATTTCAAAAGAAATAGCTTAAATATCAATGAATATGAGTAACCCCTAAAGTTTTAAAAGGGGGCAATCCCTCATTTTGTGTAAACCTCAAAATGAGCTCCAAAATGATGATATAATCTAATTAATTTTTGTGGGCTGAAAGCCGGTTTTAGGCTTACAGCCCATAACTATACTATATCATAAAATTGACGGCATGCCAAGGACGAATATCAAAATTTTTTGGAATGGCTGACATATCAAAGGGCGCCCTTGTAAGAGGGCGTGTATTTACCTCTGATAAATGCCCCCTGGACACCAAGACTTCCGTTTTCCTCAAAGCTCGCGCGCACACCCATATATCCGTTTGACTGAGAAAAAATCGTGCCGTAATAGGCTTCACGCGGCATACCGTAATTGTGTTCCGTTATTTTCATATCACTGTTCTCCATACAATCCTATTTTTATCCTCTTGCTTGCAGCATCAGCATTGCATAATATAACGCAAAGTCCTGATCGTTTGCCCACTCGTCATAAAAATTTCCTCTTATGCCGTCGACATAAAACGGCTGCACATACGCACATGAGGCGGAACCGTCCGAGAAGAAAAGACACATACAGTTTCTTATGCAATTTTCGGCATATTTTCTGTATTCCTCATCACCCGACAAAACATAATAGCTGTAATTTGAATACGCCGACAGGCAACTCCAGTAATGCAGTGTATCGACAAAAAGCGCTGCTTTCCCGAACCAATAATCATCCCAGTATCTAATCGGTATTCCATTAAATCTGTAATCGGGCTGCATTCCGTCAAAACGACGAAGCGGGGCCATATGCTGACTTACCTTACCGATATAGCTTTTATCATTTTTTATAATCCCGGCACCCGTAATAAACGTAACGGCGGGAGTTACTATCGTTTGTTCGTAAATAACCTCATGAGGAGGATAATTAAGACCTGTTTTAACCATATTTTCGGCGTGCTTTACAAACAGCTCTTCAATTTCATCCGCCTCTTCCCTTTTCGCTTCCCTCATAACCTCACAAATAAGGCTTGGATTGATTGCATTGGGATAGAAGCTCTCGCCGCCGTCCGAATAAAACCTGCGTACTATTTTAACGAGTATGTCCAAATATTCGTCTTCGCCCGTAAGCTTGTAAAGCTCCGCCATCAGCATCATTACCCAAGGAGCATTATACAAACGCTTTCTTGTCGGATCCATGCCTATATTATCAAATACCTGACCTGTTTCGGTGTCCACAAACTCCCTTTTAACAAACCCGACCCACTTCATAAGGCTGTCAAAAGCCTTCTTATTTTCGTGCGTCTGCAAATACCGCGCAATCAAAAGCCCCATTCCGACGCGTTCTCTTGAAGCATTATGGTCAGCGTGGCGGTATCCGAAAAATTGTCTTTCCTCCTTCACGTCGTATACAAGATAAGCTCCGTCAAGTCTGCTTCCCTCTTTGCTGTACTGCTGCCTGTCAACAATATAATTTATTCTTTTTTCAGCCAGCTCCTCAAGTCCGGGTGCTGCAAAAAGCGCCAGATGCGTTCTCTTTCCATCAACCGTGATTTTAAAAATATGCTCTCCCAAGCGTTCGGGCTTATATTTTACAAATATACGACCTGCTTCGGACGTAAATCCGACAGGCTTGCCGCCGCATTTAATTTCGGCATTGCTGCCTTTAAAATCAAAGCAAAATTCTTCATCACCCATGATTGTGTATTTATCAATATTCAAATCAAGATTTCTGTTATCTCTATCTAATTTTTTAAAGAAATCCTCTGTTCCGGAATGTACAAAAATTTTCCACTTTAATATGTATTCTTCATCGCTGCACAATGATATAAGCTCCGGGTGAACAATTATATTTCCCCTGCGCGCGTGTGTTATTTTTTGATTTTCTCTGTCAATGCTGTAAGCGTCAAGAGAGCCTTCAAGCAGCACCATGCCTATATTCTTATCTGAATCGCCCTGTCTGAGCGCATTTATCCAGCTGATTTCTTCTCCGCACCAGACATGAGCATTGCACTTATTCGTCAGGCTGTATTCTGCCGCATGATATTCGTCACACAGCGGAGTAAAAATTCCTACATCTCCCTTATTGAAAAACATCTCATGACCCGATATATTTTTAAAGGTATACTTTTCTATATAATTACCCTCATCATCAAAGCTTCTCTCAAGTGTAACTCTCAGCTCGTCGTTTGCAAAAACGCTGCAAGCCTCCTCACATGAAATCAGCTTAAAATTATTAAAAAAAGTTTTCGGTTCTCCATGTATTGCGTTAAGCTCACCCCAATGCCTGCTGTGTCCGCACCAATCCATATTATACTGATCGGACTCAATTATCATTGTGCTGACACCGCCTGTATTTTTATCAACCTTTATGTCAAACAATTTGCTTTTCATTTTTAATACTCCTTTTAAAAGTCCCCTATTTCAAATCCGCAATCCAATCCATACCGGCTTCATAGCAGTTTAGCACGTCGCAAAAGCATTTTGCCAGCTTACATTCGGGCGGAATACAAGACATTGCTATGTCAATTATTACGCGCAAATCATCCTCAACAAATGCCACACTCTCCGCAGCAGCCATAAACTGCTCTGCATATACCGAATTTTCAGCATGGTCAAGGCAAGCGTCATTGTAGGCATACGCGCTTGCAAGTTCAGAATTTCCTGCGCTTATCAAACCCCATATCTCCGAACGAATAGGGCAGCCCATACCCTCTTTAAAAAACGAATTGTTTAATTAGGGGCAATCCCTCATTTTGTGTAAACCTCAAAATGAGCTCCAAAATGATGATATA
>ERZ857965.4244-NODE-4244-length-9988-cov-2.303534_pt1 | contig 9988 bp, 9 predicted proteins | sample MGYA00519758_ERZ857965 | MGnify/ENA primary metagenome ERZ857965 (study PRJEB31778, sample SAMEA3449381) | human gut metagenome | biome: human gut; feature: human-associated habitat; material: faeces | place: United Kingdom | collected 2010/2012 ...
ACGCGTTTGTTAAACGAAAGTGCCCACGAGACGCAAAGCTTTTCTACGGAATTACGGAAAGCAAAAAAAGAGCCAACGAACACTTACCACAAACAACAACTTATCTCTTGTGCCAAAAGAAGAAAGATGTTATAATAATATAGCATAATATTTATATATTATAGTTTTAATTTATCAAAAGGGGGAATTTTTTGTGAATCAAAAGAAAGGTGCGCGTCTGGCACTAAAATTAAGTCTGACAGTGGTTATTCCGATTTTTCTGATAACGATTGCCGGAATTTTGTTGAGCGCATATAAACAAAGTGATTTATCTGAAGATTTAGTAAAACGAGAGATAAGCGGTATTGCCAGAAGTTTACGACAGACATATTTGGCAACTGAGGGGAATGAAAAGTTTGTCATGAAGGGGGATAATCTCTATAAGGGCAATACGATGTTGAGTGGAAATTATAAACTGGTCGACCAGCTAAAAAATGAGCAGGAAGTTGAAGTATCATTGTTTTTTGGTGATGTCAGAGAAGTGACAACATTAAAAGATGAATCCGGAAAACGTGAAATCAATACAAAAATGTCATCCGAGGTTTATGATACCTTGAAAAAAGGTGAAGAGTATTTTGCAACAAATGTAGATGTGCTGGGAACGGATTATTATGGCTATTATGTGCCACTCTACCAGCCGGGTACGAAAGAGTTTGCCGGTAGTGTATTCTGCGGACGTACCCAGAATCAGGTGACACAGAGTCTCAGAAATACCATTATATCAATGGCGGTTGTTATGTTGGTGATTTTTTTGGCGGCATTTATTATTGTACTTTTTATGGTGAAAAGTATTGTAAAGAGTATTGATGGTGCCGTGTCAAATCTTGGTAATGTAGCAAAAGGTGCACTTCAGTTTGAGATGAAGCCGGTACTTTTGGAACGAGGCGACGAGGTTGGTGATATTGCAAGAGCGATTCAGAGTTTGATTCATTCGCTCCTCGAGATTCTTACAAACATTACATCTTCTGCGAAAGCACTGGATGGTTTTTCAAATCAGTTTGCGGAATCCTTTGCGAATATTACGGATTCGGTTGACAGTGTAAATACGGCAGTTGAGGAAATTGCTTCCGGTGCGACCAGCCAGGCGGATGAAACGATGAGTGCGAACCAGCAGGTTGCTGAGATGGGGCAGGCGTTGGAGGAGACTTCGGCAAATGTGGAGAACCTTCATGCTAGTTCTGAGAAGATGGAAGAATATAATGAGACCGCCGGTAGTAATCTGGAAGAATTAAATGCGATTAGTGAGCAGACGAAGCAGTCAGTTATTGAAGTACAGAAGCAGACCAATTTAACGAATCAGTCGGCAAAACAGATTAAAGAAGCAACTGAATTGATTACGGATATTGCTGCTCAGACGAATCTGTTGTCCTTAAATGCGAGTATCGAGGCGGCGAGAGCAGGTGAACACGGTAAAGGATTTGCTGTTGTGGCAGATGAGATTCGTGCCCTTTCTGAGCAGTCCCGCCAGTCGGCAGAAAAGATTGTTGAAATTGTGGATACACTTTTGGTGAATTCTGATACAAGCGTTCAGACGATGGGCGATGTAATGGATAAGATTGGTGTTCAGAATGATAAACTTTCGGAGACTAGTCAGATGTTTAATCTGTTGCATAACGAGATTGGTACAGTGGCAGATGCCATTGAGCAGATTCGTAAGCAGGCAGAAGCCTTAGAGGATAAGAAAAATAAAGTTACATCAATTGTTGATGGACTGGCAGCGATTGCGGAAGAAAATGCTGCCAGCACGGAAGAAACATCAGCATCCATGCTTGAGTTTAATGAAATTCTTTCAGTGTGCAATAAAGCGACCGGAGAACTTCGCAAACTGTCAGAAGAATTGGCTGAAAATACAAAACATTTTGACCTTTAAACGCGAAAAAGATGAAATAAAAACGAAAAACAGGGAAACCTTTGTGGCTTCCTTGTTTTTTTGTTTTTCCATTAAAATGACACTTTTCTATCACTATTTTTTGTGATAAAATATGAATCAGGAGGTGTTTATTTGCTAAGTGAAGAAAGAATTCGTAAAATGATACGATTGGCGGATTATGAAAAGGGAATAGGCAGCTCTGATTTGAAGCGGACGCACTATTGGCGGATGGATTATGTGCGTATGCAGATATTGAAGACAATATTGGCAGTATTTGTTGCTTTTGTTTTGGGTATTCTTTTATCGGTTTTGTATCACATGGATTACGTTATGCAGCATGTCTGGGAGCTTCCTTACCGGACGATACTTATTTATGGCGGTATTGTATTTGTGGCGGTGGAGATTCTTTTTGTGATTTTTACTGTCAGAATTGCCGGGCGTGCATATGATGAATCGCGTGCAAGAGTAAAAGAATATTATGTAACGTTGATGGAGTTAGAGGAACTATATGAAAAAGAGGGAGAGGAGGAAACGTTATGATGATGGCTTTGCTTACCCTGAAAAGCAGGTTAAAGGGTTTTTATGAAAAACATTACCGGATTTTGAGGTGCTTTGGAAAGGCTGTTTTGATGATTATAACTTTAATGATTATCACCAGTCAGTTGAATTATCAGGCGTTTCTTGCCAATCACTGGATTGTGCTTCTTCTTGCCGTGATTTGTGCAGTTACACCGGATATGGCATCGCCTCTGTGTGTTTTCCTCGTGACGGAAATTGAAGTATTTCAGGTTTCTGAACTGATTGCGGTTGCCATTTTACTGATTGTGCTGATTTACTATCTGTTGTTTGGACGGCTTGCGAATCGCCAGAGTGTGGTGCTGGCATCGGTTCCGGTGCTGAGTGTCCTTCAGATTAGCTATTTGGTTCCGATTGTGGGCGGCTTGTTCTTTTCACCGGTGATGATTCCGGCATTGATATCCAGCGTATTTTTCCATTTTGTACTGTGCGGTGTGCAGGAATATGCACTGGCGGCATCACGTATGACGCAGGAGAGTACTTTTTTTGAACCGCTGAAGTATCTTTTGGATTATTTGCGGGGAAATTTACTTTTGTACACATTGTTAGCGGCATTTGTGCTGACATTTATTTGTGTGTATCTAATTCGGAGAAGTAAGATACAGTATGCTTCGCAGATAGCAATTTTGGTAGGAGCCATATTAAACTTATCCATTTTGCTTTTTGCTAATATTTTTTTAGAGTTAAATGTGGATTTACTGCCGATGGTTGTATCTATTGTCGTCTGTATGCTGGTTGCTTACATGATACAGTTTTTTCGATTGACACTGGATTACCATGGAACACGTAAGCTACAGTTTGAAGATGATGAATATTATTATTATGTGACAGCAGTTCCGAAGATTAAAGTTGCCGCCGTTGATAAGACAGTGACAAGAATTGTCCCGGACGAGGATGATGAAAATCAGGATTTAAGAAGTGAATTGGAGAAAGAATTGGAAAATGATTTTAATAATTTTGAATAGATTGGAGCGTGTGGCGGATGAACACAATCATTAGTTTTTTTAGGGATTATGTGGCGTGGCTTACGATTCCCGACTTTACGATTACAGATGTGCTTGAAATTGCCATCATAGCCTTTGCCTTTTATCACATTATTTTGTGGATAAAAGATACGAGAGCATGGGTTTTGCTAAAAGGTATGGTGATTCTTGGAATTATTTTTTTAGTGGCACTTGTGTTGGAAATGAATGTTGTGCTCTGGGTATTCCAGAATGCGATGGTAGTCGGAATTATGGCACTTGTTGTCATTTTTCAGCCGGAACTTAGAAATGCTCTGGAGCAGCTTGGAAGAAAAAAGATTTTAAGCTCACTGACCTTTGATAATCAAAAGTCGAAAAATGAGAGATATTCGGCAGAAAGCATTGAAGCCGTGATAAAGGCTGTTTATGATATGGCACGTGTGAAAACGGGCGCATTGATTGTTGTGGAGAAAGAAATCCAGTGTCGCGAGTATGAGAGAACCGGAATTCCGATTGGTGCAAAAATCAGCAGTCAGTTATTAGTAAATATTTTTGAGCATAATACACCGCTTCATGATGGAGCAGTGATTTTACGCGATAACCGGATTGTGTCAGCGACGTGTTATCTGCCACTGTCTAACAATCTGGCAGTGAGCAAGGAATTGGGAACGAGACACCGTGCCGGTCTTGGCATCAGCGAAGTGTCGGATTCTCTTACTATTATTGTTTCGGAGGAAACAGGTTTTGTTTCATTGGCTTGTGATGGTAAACTTTATCGGAAAGTGGATGCGGACACACTGATGATACGTTTGCAGGAAGCTGCTAAAAGAAATCCGGATGAAGGAAAACTGAAATGGTGGAAGGGGCGCAAAAAAGATGAAAAAGAAACTGACCAGTAAATTAATGCTAAAAATTGTATCGGTGATTGTCGCTTTTTTGTTTTGGCTGGTTATCATTAATATAACGGACCCGACGACATCAAAAACATTTTATGATATACCGGTACAGATATTAAATGAAAATGTAATCACATCGGCAAATCAAGTCTATGATATTGTGGATGGTGATACGGTTAAGGTTACGGTAAAAGGAAAACGAAGTTTTGTAGAGAAATTAAAGGAGTCTGATTTTACAGCAACGGCTGATTTGAGCGAATTGTCAAAAGTAAATGCAGTCAGTATTAATGTAAAGCTAAATAAGGAATCAACTTCCAGTGTTGATGTGGATTGGAATAATGCTGTTCTTAAAGTGGCCCTTGAAAAGCGCATCACAAAGAGTTTCAAAGTTGAGGTGGATTACGAGGGTGAATTGAGTGAGAATTACGTACTCGGTGAGATGACAGCAAAGCCAAATATGATTGAAGTATCCTGCGGAGAATCGAAATTCAAGAAAATTGATCATGTAGGTGTTATGGTCAGCTTAAAAGGTCAAAGCGAAGACTTTGATTCTGAATATTCGCCGGTATTATATGACGCGAATGGGGATGCTTTAAATGATGCAAATGTCAGCTTTAGCAATGATACAATTAAGGTGTCAACCCAGGTCTTATCGACCAAGGAAATACCGGTTTATGTGGAGACAGAAGGTGCACCGGCATCCGGCTATCGTCTGGTTCAGACTGATTATAAACCCGAGAGTATCCAGGTTTCAGGAACGAAAGAAGCACTGGAGAAAGAAGTCTCAATTAAGGTGCCGATATCGATTGCCAGAGCAAAAAAGGACATCGAAAAGGAAATTGATTTAAGGGAGTACCTGCCATCAGGGCTGTCGATTGTAGGGGAGACGACGACGGTTTCCGTCCGTTGTGATATTGAGAAGAATGGACAGCGTGTGCTGGGACTTACATCTTCGGATATTGCCGTGAGAAATCTGCCGAAAAATTATACAATGAATTTTGAGCCGGAAAACGGAAAGTATTCCGTAGAATTGTTAGGCGAAGATGCGACGCTGGCGGATGTAAATGTAGGAGATTTAGGAGCTTATGTGGATTTGAACGGATTATCGGATGGCTCGCATACGCTTGAATTAAAATATAGTCTGCCGACCGGCGTGCAGGTGAAAAATAAAATCAAGATTAAAGTCAAACTAAAACGTCAGGAAGGTGAGGTGACAGATGCACCAAGCACACCAACTCCGACAGTGGAGTAGAAACTAAAAAAATCCCGGTGGCCTGCCAAGGAGCAGACGCCGGGATTTTTTTGATATTTTTTACAATGGGATATTTCCGTGTTTTTTATGAATTACATCAATCGAGCGTTTATCTGCAAGCATTAAGATGTCGGCATAAACACGTTCTCTTGTTGCCTCCGGTTTAATGATTTCATCCACATAACCGTGCATGGAAGCAATACTTGGATTCATGAATTTTTCATTGTATTCATCAATCTTTTCGCTGCGGAAAGCTGCTTTTTCTGCAGGGTTCATATTCTTCATCTGTTTACCATACAAAATATCAGCGGCACCATCGGCACCCATAACAGCAATCTCAGCGGTTGGCCATGCATAAACAAAATCAGCACGCAGGTGTTTACTGCTCATTGCGATGTAAGCACCACCGTAAGCTTTACGAAGGATAACATTAATTTTAATTGTTGTGGCCTCAGAGTAGGCATATAGTAATTTTGCTCCGTGGCGGATGATTCCTTTATATTCCTGGTCTTTACCAGGTAAAAATCCCGGCACATCCGTTAATGTAAGAATCGGAATATTAAAAGCATCACAGTAGCGGATGAATCGTGCTGCTTTATCAGAAGAGTCACAGTCAAGGACGCCTGCCATAAATTTTGGCTGGTCAGCAATGATACCGATGACAACTCCTTTAATGCGTCCGAATCCAACGACTACATTTCTTGCAAATTCTTCCTGAACTTCGATAAAGGAGTCTGTATCTACAATTCCGTTAATGACATCGTGGATGTCGTAACTGTGATTGCTTTCTTTTGGAATGATATTTGCTAAATCCTCATTAAAAATAACATTTTCGTTGTATTTAGGAAGTGCCGGACGGTTTGTGTGCAGGTAGCCATCCTCATAGCACGGAGGAATAATTGAAATCAATTCCTTCACGCGGCGGAAACATTCCTTTTCGTTTGGCATATGAAAATGAGCGACACCGCTTTTGGATGCGTGCACATTGGCACCACCTAATTCTTTTGCTGTAATATCTTCGTTTGTTACGCTTTTGATAACTTTTGGTCCGGTAACAAACATCTGGCTGATTTCGTCAATGACAAAGATAAAATCGGTAATACCCGGTGAGTAAACCGCACCACCGGCACAGTTACCGGCAATAATCGAAATCTGCGGAATGTATCCGGATGCCATTGTATTATAGTAGAAAATCTCACCATATCCGGCTAAGGCATTTACACCTTCCTGAATACGGGCTCCGCCGGAATCGTTGATGCCGATAACCGGACAGCGGCTCTCGATTGCCATTTTAATTGCATTGGCAATTTTGAAACCGTGCTGTTTACCAAGAGTACCGCCGATAACGGTGAAATCCTCAGAGTAAATCACGACTTTTTGTCCGCCGATGGTACCGTAACCGGTGATTACGCCATCATAAGGAAATTGTCCCTTTTTAATGTTAAAAGCATCTTCTAAGTTCGTAATGTTCGAGCCAATTTCACGAAATGAATCTTCATCTAGCAGCATGCAAATACGCTCTAAAGCGTGAAGTTTGCCAAGCTTGTGCTGCTTCTCCATATTGTAAGTTGACATTGTTCATTCTCCATTCTTTCTTAAAATATCACTTGATACTACGAAACCTATCATATACCATAAAAAGAAAAAATGTCAATCCTATGTTGGCTTTTTTTGTAGAATAGTTGACGAAATACGCATTTGGGTGCTATAATCAAATGATTGAAAAAATAAAAAGGATGGACTAGAGAATGATTCAATTTTTTAATAATTTCCTAAAGTACAAGTATCTCATGGGACAGCTTGTGAAGAAAAATATCAAGCTCCGTTACCGTCGTTCTTATTTAGGAATGTTATGGACACTGATTGAGCCGCTGCTTACAATGATTGTATTGTCGGTTGTGTTTGGCAGCTTGTTAGGAAGAAACAGTACCGATGCTGCATTTGCAGGCGTGCCATTCCCGATTTATGTCTTGACCGGACGTTTGCTGTATTCGTTCTTTTCATCAGCAACCAACAGTGCGATGCGTTCCATTCGTACAAACGGCGCTATGATTAAGAAAGTGTACGTACCAAAATACATTTATCCGTTTTCCGGCATTTTGGCAAACTTCATTATATTTTTGATTTCGCTTGTTGTACTGGTTGGTGTAATGGTATTTTTCTTAGCAACCGGTCAGTACCATGCACCGATTAACGGTTATATGTTTATGACGGTGATTCCGCTCTTAAATTTGTTTATCCTATCAACGGGAGTCGGCATGATATTATCGACCTTATGTGTATTCTTCCGTGATATCGAGTATTTGTGGAGCGTTATGTTAATGCTCATCATGTATTGCAGTGCGATTTTCTATTTCGCAAGCAACATGAGTGGTGACACACAAAAACTGGTAAAATTGAATCCATTATTTGGCGTGATTGACAATTTCCGCCGCGCCTTTTTTGGACAGCCTTTTGATATGAGATTATTGCTGTATACATCCGTTTTTGCGGTTGGAACATTGGTTATTGGTATGATTGTATTTTATCGGAAACAGGATTCCTTTATCCTGAATATTTAAGGTGTAAGGCAAATTGGAGGTTATTATGGCGAAGAAGTCATTAGCAATGAAAATAGAGAATGTGAGTATGAAGTTCAATCTCAGTTCTGAAAAAGTTGATAACATCAAAGAATATGTTATTAAAATGATGAAAAAGGAATTGATGTTTCAGGAGTTTTGGGCACTCAGAGATATCAGCTTTGAAGTTCAGAAAGGTGACCGTGTTGGTATTATGGGATTGAATGGTGCCGGGAAAAGTACTCTTTTAAAAGTAATTTCCGGTGTGTTAAAAGCCACACAGGGAACGGTTACAACAAATGGCAAGATTGCACCGCTTCTTGAACTGGGAGCCGGATTTGACAGACAGTATACCGGTGCTGAGAACATTTATCTGTATGGTGCGATGCTTGGTTACAGTAAAGAGTTTTTGGAAGCACGTTACGACGAAATTGTAGAGTTCTCGGAACTTGGCAGTTTTATCGATGTGCCGGTAAAGAATTATTCTTCCGGTATGCGTGCCAGACTCGGTTTTTCCGTGGCAACAATTGTTGAGCCGGATATTTTGATTCTGGATGAGGTGCTTAGTGTTGGAGATGCGAAATTCCGTAAAAAATGTGAAAATCGTATTCAGAGCATGTTTGATAAAGGTGTTACCGTCATTTTCGTATCACATTCAACCAGTCAGGTCTTAAGAATGTGCAACAAGGGCATTCTTTTGGAACAGGGCCGTCTGATTGCACAGGGGGACGTCGAGGACGTAGTAAGTGTGTACGAAGCAAAGATGAGTGAGAACGAATAGGAGGAAAAGAAAATGAAAAAAGTGATTACTTATGGAACGTTTGACTTACTTCATGTAGGTCACATTAATTTACTTCGCCGCGCGAAAGCATTGGGGGATTATCTGATTGTTGTTGTTTCCTCAGATGAATTTAACGCCGGCAAGGGCAAAAAAGCGTATCATTCTTTTGAAGACCGCAAAAAAATTCTTGAAGCAATCCGTTATGTGGATGAAGTGCTGCCAGAATATACATGGGAACAGAAGATTGATGATATAGTAAATAATAATGTCGATGTTTTTGTTATGGGAGATGACTGGAAGGGCAAGTTTGATTTCCTCAAAGACTACTGCGAGGTTGTTTACCTGCCGCGTACCGAAGGAATTTCCACAACAAAAATTAAAAATGATTTGAATATGAAAGACTGAGAAAATGATTAAAAAAACAGGCTATGTGCTGTTTGCTTTCTTTTTCTATCTGTTCCGCCTATTACCCATAAATCGGCAGAAAGTATTTTTTGTCGCAACGCATGATGACAGCAAAGAGGGAAATATCGGCATTGTGGCAGATGCTATAAAAAATCAGTTTCCATCCATGAAAATGGTGTATCTGACAAAAAAAGACGGCATACGAAGACCATTTTCGTTTTTCTTTGGAAAAGCGTTTCATATGGCAACGGCAACGGTGATTTTTCTCGATAATGAGTTCATGCCGATGGCGTATATGAAATTTAATAAAAATGTGAAAGTGGTGCAGTTGTGGCATGGAACCGGTACGATTAAGAAAGTCGGCTTGGATTCGGATACCGGGGAAGTAAAAAGACTAGCAAAAAAAGCAAATGAAAATATTACGCACTTGATTGTCAGTTCCGAATGTACGGCAAAATGGTATAAAAGTGCGTTTGGTGTAGACGATGAAAAAATTTTCCCGATTGGACTGCCGCGCACCGATTTGATGTTAGATGAATCTAAGAGGCAGAAGATGCAAGAGCGTTTTTTTGGGCAGTATCCTGATTTGAGGGGAAAGAAAATTACGTTATACGCACCTACCTTCCGAGATTCACAGGTTGAAAATCCG
>ERZ857965.4250-NODE-4250-length-9980-cov-9.568866_pt1 | contig 9980 bp, 6 predicted proteins | sample MGYA00519758_ERZ857965 | MGnify/ENA primary metagenome ERZ857965 (study PRJEB31778, sample SAMEA3449381) | human gut metagenome | biome: human gut; feature: human-associated habitat; material: faeces | place: United Kingdom | collected 2010/2012 ...
ATGATTATAATAGTGGTATTTTACATGGTATTGTTAAAATTGCTTCTAAAATGGGAATTAGTACAATTCAATCTTATCGTGGATCACAAAACTTTGAAGCAATCGGTTTATCAAGTGATTTAGTGAATAAATATTTTTCTAAAACAGTAAGTCGTATTGAAGGAAAAACAATTAAAGATATTGAAAAAGATGTCGAATATAGACATGATCAAGTATATGATCCACTTGGATTAGATGTAGACATTTCATTAAACAGCGCCGGTGATCATAAAGAAAGATCAGGAAAAGAAGAACATTTATATAATCCAGCAACGATTCATAAATTACAACAAGCAACACGTTTAGGTGACTATCAATTATTTAAAGAATATTCAAAAATGATTGATGAAGAAGGAGCACATTTAAACTTAAGAGGTTTAATGCAATTTAAAAAGACAAAATCAATTCCAATTGAAGAAGTTGAACCTGTGGAATCAATTGTTAGAAGATTTAAAACAGGTGCGATGTCTTATGGATCAATTTCAAAAGAAGCACATGAAACAATGGCGATTGCAATGAATAGATTACATGGTAAGTCTAACAGTGGTGAAGGTGGAGAAGATCCAGAAAGATTTGAAACACTTCCTAATGGTGATAGTAAATGTTCAGCTATTAAACAAGTTGCCTCAGGACGTTTTGGAGTAACAAGTGAATACTTATGTAGTGCCAATGAAATTCAAATTAAAATGGCACAAGGAGCAAAACCAGGAGAAGGTGGACACTTACCAGGTGGTAAAGTTTATCCATGGATTGCTAAAACAAGACACTCTACACCAGGGGTTAGCTTAATTTCACCACCACCACATCATGATATTTATTCAATTGAAGACCTAGCACAATTGATTTATGACTTAAAGAACGCTAATAAAGAAGCACGTATTTCAGTTAAACTTGTATCAGAAGCTGGTGTTGGAACAGTTGCTGCCGGTGTTGCTAAAGCAGGTGCAGGTGTTATCCTTATTTCAGGATATGATGGAGGAACAGGGGCTGCTCCTAAAAACTCAGTTTATAATGCAGGTCTTCCATGGGAATTAGGTTTAGCAGAAGCTCATCAAACATTGATCATGAATGATTTAAGAAGCCGTGTTGTTATTGAAACAGATGGTAAACTCATGACAGGTAGAGATCTTGCAATTGCTACTTTACTTGGAGCAGAAGAATTTGGTTTTGCGACAGCACCACTTGTAACAATGGGATGCGTTATGATGAGAGTATGTAACTTAGATACATGTCCAGTAGGGGTTGCTACACAAAATCCTATTTTAAGAAAACGTTTTAAAGGTAAACCTGAATATGTTGAAAACTTTATGCGTTTCATTGCTCAAGAATTAAGAGAATATATGGCTCAACTTGGATTCAAAACAGTTGATGAAATGGTTGGTCGTAGTGATTTATTAGAACCTAAGGATGATGTTAAAAATATTGATTTATCAAAAATCTTAAATAATCCATTTACTTCTAGTAAACATAGTCATCATGAAAAGAATAATGAATATGATTTCAAATTAAATGAAGTCAAAGATACAACAGTTCTTTATAAACAATTTAAAGAAGCTTTAGATAAACATCAAGGTAAAGAAATTGATGTCCATGTTACAAATATCGATCGTTCATTTGGAACACTCTTTGGATCAGAAATTACGAAGAAATATGGAACATCATTAGAAGAAGATACTTTCAAAGTTAACTGCTATGGAGCAGGTGGTCAATCATTTGGTGCTTTCATTCCTCAAGGTTTAACATTACATCTTTATGGAGATAGTAATGACTACTTTGGAAAAGGCTTATCAGGTGGTAAATTAATTGTGGTACCACCAAAAGATTCAACAATTAAACCAGAAGATAATATTATCATTGGTAATGTTGCTTTATATGGAGCAACATCTGGTGAAGTTTATATCAATGGAGTTGCTGGTGAAAGATTTGCCGTACGTAACTCAGGAGCACATGCCGTTGTTGAAGGTATTGGAGATCATGGTCTTGAATATATGACAGGTGGTATGGTTATTGTTTTAGGAAAAACAGGGCGTAACTTTGCTGCTGGTATGTCTGGAGGTATTGCTTATGTCTATGATCCAGATAATACATTCTATGAACATGTCAATAAAGAACTCGTAGAATATAAAAATGTGAAATCACGTTATGATGAAGATCAATTAAAAGAAATGATTCAAAAACATTATCAATATACAAATTCAAATGTTGCGAAAAAGATTTTAGATGACTTTGGAAATGAAGTTGCACACTTCAAAAAAGTTGTTCCTCATGATTATAAACGTATGATGTCACTTATTAGTTCATTTGAACAACAAGGACTTACAAATGAACAAGCAAAAGTAGAAGCATTCAATGCTTTTAAGAAAGGAATGTAGATTATGGGAAAGCCAACAGGATTTTTAGAAATAGAAAGACAAGTATCAACAGAAGTTGAACCATTAAAACGTATTAAGAACTTTAATGAATTTCATAAACCATTATCTCGTGATGAACAATCATGCCAAGGAGCTCGCTGCATGGATTGTGGAGTTCCTTTCTGTCAAAATGGAAAAATGATTCAAGGAATGGTATCAGGTTGTCCACTAAACAACTTGATACCTGAATGGAATGATTTAATTTTCCATAAAAATTATAAAGCCGCTTTAAAAAGACTTTTAAAAACAAATAATTTTCCAGAATTCACATCAAGAGTATGTCCTGCTTTATGTGAAGCAGCATGTACTTGTGGATTAAATGGAAATCCCGTTACCGTAAGAGAAAATGAAAATGCAATTATTGAAACAGCTTATGCTTCCAATTGGATGCAACCCCATCCACCTAAACATCGTATTGATAAAAAAATAGCAATTATTGGGTCAGGCCCTTCAGGACTTGCAGCAGCCGATCAATTAAATAAAAGAGGTTATCAAGTAACAGTCTTTGAAAGAGAAGATCGTTTAGGAGGGCTATTAATGTATGGTATTCCTAACATGAAACTTGAAAAACATATTATTGATCGTCGTATTGAATTAATGGAAGAAGAAGGTGTTGTTTTTAAAACAAATGCCGGTATTGAAAATAAAAAACAAGTTCAACAATTATATAAAGAATTTGAACGTGTTATTCTTGCTTGTGGTAGTAAAAAGGCTAGAGATATTAAAGCACCAGGGAGAGATGCCAAAGGTATTTACTTTGCGGTTGATTATTTAACTGGAATTACTAAATCATTACTTAATAGTCAATTAGAAGATCAAATTTTTGTTGAAACAAAAGGTAAAAATGTACTTGTTATTGGTGGTGGAGATACTGGTAATGATTGTGTTGGTTCAGCTATTCGTTTAGGATGTAAATCAGTTATTCAATTAGAAATGATGCCAGAACCACCTCATGAACGTTTGGATTCAAATCCATGGCCTGAATGGCCACGTGTGAAAAAGACAGATTATGGACAAAATGAATCTATTGCTGTCTTTGGACATGATCCTCGTCTTTATCAAACAACTGTTAAAGAGTTTATTAAAGATGATAAAGGAAATGTAAAACAAGTCGTTATTGTCTCACTTGAATCAAAACAAGTAGAAGGTCGCATGCAAATGGTTCCTGTTAAAGGAAGCGAAAAAACATTAGATGCAGATATTGTTTTAATTGCTGCAGGATTTGTAGGCTGCGAAGATTATGTTGCTAAAGCTTTTGATGTAAAACTTACACCAAGAGGAAATGTGGCAGATGAAAATTACCAAACAAATCAAAAACAATTGTATGTTGCTGGTGATATGCGTAGAGGTCAATCTTTAGTTGTTTGGGCAATTAGAGAAGGACGTGAAGTGGCACGTGCAGTTGATGAAGATTTAATGGGGTATTCTAATTTATAGGATATCAAAATATACTCACAATCATTGATAGAAAACCTTGGGATATTCTCGAGGTTTTCTTTTTTTTAGTGATTTGAAAGAGACTATGATGAAAGCAATATGGAGAAAAAAGAATGAATGAATTAGAATTAGTAATTAACGAGGTCAAAAAGGCGGTCGTTGGAAAAGATGAACATATTAAAAAAATATTGGCTTGTATTTTAGCAAGGGGTCATGTTTTATTAGAAGATATACCTGGTGTTGGGAAAACAAATTTAACGTTAGCACTTTCTAAGGCTTTATCTTTAGATTTTCATCGTATGCAATTTACAAGTGATGTCTTACCAGGAAATGTTACAGGTTTTATTATTTATAATCAAAAAACCAATGATTTTGAATATAAAGAAGGACCTATCATGTGTAATTTATTTTTAGCAGATGAAATAAATAGAACATCTCCTAAAACACAATCTGCTTTATTAGAAGTAATGGAAGAAGGAAGAACAACAGTTGATGGTATCACTTATCAATTACCACAACCATTTACAGTCCTGGCTACACAAAATCCTTATGGATCAGCAGGAACACAATTATTACCAGATTCACAATTAGATCGTTTTATGGTGAGACTTACAATGGGGTATCCCTCATTAGAAGATGAAATTGAAATTTTAAAAAGAAAAAGTCAAGAAAATCCTTTAGATACCATTCGATCTGTATGTAAACCGCAAGATATAATAGAATTACAAAAACAAGTAGATCAAGTTTATGTGGATGATAAGATTTATGATTATATTGTAAGAATTATTCATAAAACACGTGATCATGAATTGATTCAACAAGGGGCTTCTCCACGTACATCTATTTCTTTATTAAAAATGGTGAAAGCAATAGCTTATATGGATCATAGAAATTATGTTATTCCTGATGATATTAAAAAAGTTATTTATGATGTATTGTCACATCGTTTGATTTTAACCTATGATGCAAAAGTTAAAGGTGTTGTTATTCAAGACGTTATTAAAAGTATTTTAAAAGAAGTAAAGGAACCAAAAATAAAAATATGAGAAATGGTAGAATCAAATACTTTAGTATATTAGGCGTTGTGTTATTTTTATATTTAACGACATCTGTTTATTCTTTGCTTATTTGTACATATATTTTACTTATTTTACCAATTCTATCTTTAGTCATTTCTTTACCAGGAATGAGACATGTAGATGTTGAAAAAACACATGAACATTTTATCGCTAAAAGAAATCATTTAGCTTATTTACATTTCAAAAGAGTTCCTTATAAATATTATCCAAGTGCTTTAATTAAGATAGACTATGAATACATCCAAACAATTTGTAATCAAAAAAATAGTTATAAAGTTTATATGGAAGATGAACAAACAGATATTATTTTACTTCTAAATCATGTAGGACATTGTGATTTAACGATTACACGTTTTCGCTGTTACGATTTATTAGGATTGTTTTATCATACAACACGTTGTCAAAAGAAATGTAGCATGTATATTGAACCTAATTTGATAGATATAGAACAAGAAGTAAAAAATTAGAAGTTTTTGTAGATGATAGTGAATTATATTCACCTTATCGTTATGGAAATGATTATTCTGAGTTGTATGAAATTAGGCAATATCGTCAAGGTGATTCTTTAAAATATATTAATTGGAAATCTACGCTTCAAAGACAAGATATTTATGTGAATATAGGAAGTCAACCTATTGTAAAAAATGTCTTAGTTACTATTTTAATAACAGATGATTTTAATGAAAATGATATAGCTTATGATTATTTTCATTCATTATGTCATAAGATGTTAAATCAAGAAATTGATTTTGATATTATTTTTCAAAATATCACAATGGATCATTATGTTATTTATCATATTAATTGTTATGACAATTATAAAGATGTTCTTTATAAAATGTTATCATATAAGATACCAAGTCATCAAAGATATTCTTTAAGTGCTTTAAATTATCAATATGGTTGTCTTTATACAGCAACTTCTAAAGGAATAGAAGAGGAACGATTGGGAGGTTATTATGGATAAGTTAAAGAAAATAAAACCTATTTATATAGAAATATTCTCTCTTTTGTTATGTAATTTATGTGCAATCAATATTATCATTGATACTTTATCTTATACTTTAAATCAATGTTTAATTTATACAATAGCTACCTTGGTACTTAGTTTAGTTTTATTTTATATTAGAAAAAATAAAATAAAATATATTGGAACATTTATTAATTTATGTGCACTAGGATGTTTATGTTATGCCATATATCAATATGGTGTTGCTTTAGAAGCAATGAGTAAAAACTTTAATATCATAGATTTTCTTACTGGTCTAGATAGTCAACTCGTTTATCTAACATTATTACTTACAATTTATTATATTGCTGCTAGTTTTGTAGCGATGATCATTAAAAAGAACGCCCTTTATGGATTAATAAATATATTAATTCTTTTAGGATTACAATATGCTTATACAGATTATAGAAGTACATTATTTTTTATGATCTTAATCATTATTATCCTCACATACTATTTACTTACAGGTATTCACTATATTTCATATACTCGTTATCATTTAATACAATTTATTTGTATACTTGTTATTGTTATTTTAATGCTTGTTCCAGTTGTTTTACTTCCTTATAGCAGTTATGTAGAAAGACCTATTAAAGAACTTTTTATGAGTCAAGAAGCTAAAGAGTTTCAAGAAGATTATGAAATTCAAAATGGTTATAATATAGAAAAATCCCAAGAAATTGGTGGTAGTGAAGGTGGAGAAAATCTAGCTGGTGATGAAGGGAAAGAAAGTGATGGTAATAACAATCAAGAAAATAAATCCGGAAAGGGTAAGAAAAAGGGAAATAAAGGAACAACGTCAACGATTAAAAATATTTCTTTAGGTATGTCTGGAGGTGGCGGTGGTGCTGATTCTGATTTAAATTCGGCTGGAGATACAGAGTTAGATAATAAAACAGTAGCTTTAAAGGTTACTTCGAGCTATGGTCCTGTTTCTACTTATTTAAGAGATAGTTCAGCTGCTTATTATGATCATGGGAAATGGTCAATGTTAACGACGAAGAAATGTCAAAAGATATACAATCAGCTAGCTTCCATCAATCTTGTCCAATCTCTAGCGTCACAATATGCTCAAACAGATGTTGTTCTTACCATTGATGAAATATCTTTATCAAGTCCTTATAAATATTATCCTTATTATAGTTATGATGGAGAAACGTTTAAATTAGATAGCTATTCAAAAGGTCAAAGTTCATCAAGACATACGAATGTAAAAATAGGTGTTTCATCTAGTGACTTATTAAATGCTTCAGGGGATTATACAACACCTCAATATGATCAATTTGTAGAAGAAAATTATCTAGGTGTTTCACAAGATATAAAAAATCAATTATTAAATTTATTAAATCAAGTGGGTTATCATGAAGAAATGACAATCTATGAAAAAGTAACACTTGTTAAAAATCCACTTGCTAGTCAATGTGTTTATACATTACATCCAGGTAGTTGTCCAAGTGATCAAGACCCTGTTTTATATTTCTTGTTAGAAAATAAAAAAGGCTATTGTATGCATTTTGCTTCAAGTGCAGCCTTATTATTACGTACTATAAATATTCCAGCTCGTTATACGACGGGATTTGTTTTAGATGAAAGTGATTTTAAAGGGGGCAATGTTGCTGCTGTTACTCAAGCAAAAGCACATGCTTGGGTCGAAGTTTATGTAAAAGGTGTTGGTTGGGTAATGATTGAAGCGACTCCGGGATCTGGTGGTGCTTCTGGAAGTGAGCCGATGGATGAACCGGCAGCTGGAAAAGCGGAAGAAACGAATCAACAAAATATTGAAGAACAAAAATCAAATTCAAATGATCAACAAGGTTCAAATGGTAGTGGAAATCAAAGTAGTCAACAAAACTCACAAAGTAGTGAACCAAATCCTGAAAATAAAGAACAAAAATCACAAGGTAATACACAAAGTAATAGTGAAAATAAGCAAACAGAAAAGAAAAAGACTAAAAAGAATATAAAGAAAAAAGAAGTACAAAACCAAAGTGAAGATCATAAAGTTATATTTATTGTGATAATCTTTGTGTTATTCTTTGCTATTGCAACTATTATCCTTGTTTTAAGAAGAAAATATCTTTTAAAACAAAGAGAAAAACTTTTATCTCAAGAAAATATAAATAAAAAATATATTGCTTATTATGATTATTTAAATGAATTAAAACAGTATAATTCAGAAATAGAAAATAATTATCGATATATCGCTTTAAAAGCAGCTTATTCAAATACTGTGATTTTACAAGAGGAATTAGATGAAATTAGAAATTATGTTGAAGAGTGTTTAACATTGATTCAAGAAAATAATTCATCATTAAAGCTTCTTAGTTATCAATATATTTATGTTTTATTTTAAAAGTTAGAGAATACTCTTTAGCTTTTTTTTGTAAATATTATTTACAATGATTACTTTTATAAGCTGATTTTTGTAAATGTTGGTTTAAATGATAAGAGAATATTTTATAGATTTATAACCTTATGGTATAATGATGAAAAAAGAAGACGGAGGTAGTATATGGCTTTACAAAAAGACTTTTTATGGGGTGGAGCGTTAGCTGCTCATCAATTTGAAGGGGGAGTATTAAATACTTCTAAAGGATATTCTGTAGCGGATGTCATGACTGCAGGAGCACATGGTGTACCTAGAGAAATCACTGATGGTGTAGTAGAAGGTAAATACTATCCTAACCATGTTGGTATTGATTTCTATGGACATTATAAAGAAGATATCGCCATGTTTGCGGACATGGGATTTAAATGTTTTAGAACTTCTATTGCTTGGACAAGAATTTTCCCATTAGGGGATGAAGAAGAACCTAATGAAGAAGGATTACAATTCTATGATGATGTTTTTGATGAATTATTAAAATATGGTATTGAACCTGTTATCACATTATCACACTTTGAAATGCCTTATCATTTAGCTAAAGAATACGGTGGATTTATGAACCGTAAAACAATTGATTTCTTTGTTAAATTTGCAGAAGTATGTTTCAAAAGATATAAAAATAAAGTTAAATATTGGATGACATTCAATGAAATCAATAACCAAATGAACTTTAAAAACGATATCTTTGGTTGGACAAACAGTGGAGCTCATTTTGGAAACTATGATAATCCAGAAGAAGCAATGTATATCTGTGGACATCATACATTAGTAGCATCTGCTAAAGCAGTAAAAATTGGTAAAGAAATCAATCCTGATTTCAAAATTGGAAATATGATTGCAATGGTTCCAATTTATCCATTTAGTTGTCGTCCAGCTGATCAAGTATTAGCACAACAACAAATGCATGATCGTTTTTTCTTCTGCGATGTACAATGTCGTGGACATTATCCTGCTTATGCCTTAAAAATGTTTGAAAGAAAAGGATTCAATATTGATATCACTGAAGAAGACAAAAAAGCATTAGCTGAAGGTACTGTTGATTATATTGGATTTAGTTATTATATGACAAATGTTGTAGATTCAACAGTCACAAAAGATGTTTCAAAATCAACAGATGGTTCAAGTGAACATTCAGTTAAAAACCCATATATTAAAGAATCAGATTGGGGATGGGCTATTGATCCAGAAGGATTAAGATATGCATTAAATATGTTCTATGAAAGATATGAAAAACCATTATTTATTGTAGAAAATGGTTTTGGAGCAATTGATGTTAAAGAAGAAGATGGTTCATGCCATGATCCATATCGTATTGATTACTTAAGAGCTCATATCGAAGAAATGAAAAAAGCTGTTGAAGAAGATGGTGTTGATTTAATGGGATATACTCCTTGGGGATGTATTGACTGTGTTTCATTTACAACAGGTGAAATGAAAAAACGTTACGGATTTATCTATGTAGATAGAGATAATGAAGGTAATGGAACATTAGAAAGGAGCAAAAAAGATTCTTATGATTGGTATAAGAAAGTTATTGCTTCTAATGGTGAAAATTTATAAAAAGGGGGCTGTAAAGAAACCTAATCTTTTGGATTAGGCATTCTTTATAGCTTTTTTTA
>ERZ857965.4254-NODE-4254-length-9976-cov-3.226489_pt1 | contig 9976 bp, 7 predicted proteins | sample MGYA00519758_ERZ857965 | MGnify/ENA primary metagenome ERZ857965 (study PRJEB31778, sample SAMEA3449381) | human gut metagenome | biome: human gut; feature: human-associated habitat; material: faeces | place: United Kingdom | collected 2010/2012 ...
GAAAGCTGTTGTTGCCGGCTACGCTGTTGCTTGCCTTCGTGTCCGCGAATGCCCAAAGCGAAGACGATATTTTCATTATGGACGGATCAGGGCGAGATAATAGCCAATCCGAGATTCGTCGAGCCGTTTCTGTGGAGGGAAGATCTCGGGTTTGACACCGTTCGGGTCGAGAGCCGGACGATTTCGTTGCCCGGCTTTCGGAAACCGTTTGCTATCCGGTCGTATACGCTGGAAGGTTTCGAGAACGAGCCCGGCTGCTTTTGTGTCGTCGATATCGAGTGCGACAGCCGACTGCTGTTGAGGATGAAAGAACTGGATGCGTGGGACCGATTCCCGGAAAGGTTCAGAACGGATGGCGACTGCTTCAGAATGGTGTCTGGACGAGCGGACCTACGCTTCTGCTGCTTGCGGGCTATCCCTATCCGGGCGAGGCGCAATTGCTGACGATCGTCGTTCTGCAGGAAGGGCGGGCGACGCTCGCGTATAACGGGCATGGCGAGATCGACGAGCTGTGGAACCGGCCGCTACGGATGCGGCTGATTACGGACTATCTGGAGGCTATCTGGGAGGAGGACGATTCTTTTGCCGGTGTATGCGAAGATATGGTTCGGCAACGGACGGCTCGGTTCGGACCGTATCCGCTGATGCCCGGCGGGCTCTCGGACAGAGACGGGGACGACGCGGACTGCCGGTTTTGAGGAAGCAGCAGCGGTTTTATATTCCAAACGGGTTAATTTGCTTGTTTTCGATGTTTTAGGCAGGGAATTTGTTTGAGTGCGCCGTATCGGCCGCGTGCCGTCGAGACGACGGGTACGGACCGATGTCAGCAAAAGTCACTTAAACCATTTTAATGCCATGAAACATCTGTATTTGATTCTGGTCGCCACGATGATAGCGTTGTCGGCCGCGGCCCAAGCACCCGAAGACGAGTCGACGATGACTCGCGAACAGAGAGAACAGCACCACGAGCAGCGTGTCGAAGAGCGCGCCGTGCGTCATCAGAACGAGCTGAAGTATATGGACTCGGTCGTGCTGAGCCGCAACTACAAGTTCGTTCCGAACAGCTTCCAGCAGGAGCCGGCCGGCAACATGCACCAGATTTACAGCGTGCTCTATTTCCTGTCGATGCGCGGCGACTACATAGACATCGATATGCCTTATCTCGTCGGCGAGGTTCCGCCTTATCATCTGACCATCATGAACTACATCACCTTCGACATTCAGAAGTATACGGCCGTGCAGGACGAGGACGGGTGGACCGTTTCGTTCATCTACTCGACCAATACCTACACGTTTACGTTCAAGATTTACTCGATCACGCGGGAGGCCGTGCTGACGCTCGCCTCGCAAATGTACCCGACGGTGACCTATAACGGTACGGTGCAGGCGATTTATTAGGCCGTTGTTATGAAAGGAATACGGGTTTGGCTTTCCGCCGCCGTGCTGTCGATCGCTTGTCCGACTTTGTCCCTGTCTGCCGGGCAGGGCGACGGCCCGGGCGTGCCGGACCGTCGCCAGCGCGTAGCCCGAGAAAGAGAGGTCCGGCAGCAGCGGTTCTCGGCGCGGATCGACTCGCTGGTCTCGTCGGGCGAGTTCCAGTTCCTGCCCGTCAGCATGATGTGGAGTCCGCGGATGCAGTCGCAGATCATCGACGGCTACTACTATTATGTCGGGATTTTCAAAGAGCAATTGCAGGTGCACATGCCGGGCGTTGTCGGACGGGCGCTGACGTACAACGCGATCGCCAATTTCGATACCGACAGCCTGTCCGGTTACCGGAATGAAAAAAACGATACCGGGTGGAAGGTCTCGTTCTCGGCCGAGGACGAAACGGGGACGACCTATGCGTTCGTTTTTACGATTTATCGGGTGACGGGCCGTGCCGTGCTGGATATGATATCCGACAGCAATCTGATTCAGTATACCGGTACGATCGTCGCGAACGATGCGATGCCCCGGTCTGCCGATCCGGCGCCGCCGATGAAAAGAGGGGCCTCCGGCCGTCTGACGCCGGAGAACGACTGATCTGATGCAAGCGACGGGCGCTCCGAAAGCGCCCGTCGCTTGTCATGGGATAAGGGCGGCTTCCCGTCGGTTCCGAGTGCGAGCATACCTGCGGGCGTTGTTTGCACGGCACGGGGCGTCGCCCTGCGTAGCTCGGGGACGGCGGTAGCGAAGGTCTGCGACGGCATAACCGTCCGCGCGGCGGCGAACGCTCGCAGACTGTCCGGAAAGGGCCGGACCGAAAGGTTTGCCGGTACTGCGGAATGCCTTGTCGAGAATGTTCGCGTCGCGACTGGTCGTGCACGGCAGAAAAAAGCCACATGCGGTCCGGAGCCTTCCGGACCGCATGTGGCTTTTTGTTCGGGCGTCGTATTTATTTTTTTACGGAAGTCGTCGCCTTGATGTAGTGGTGATGCTCGCCGTAACGCTCGAAAGCCGCGCGGTCGAGCGTCTCTTGGTGGTCGGGGTGAGCGACGCTGATGATCAGCCGCGCGCGCTCCTGAAGCGAGCGTCCGTACAGGTTCACGGCTCCGTACTCGGTAACGAACCAGTGGACGTGCGAGCGCGTCGTGACGACGCCGGCTCCGAGCGTCAGCTCGGGCGCGATCTTGCTGATGCCCTTGTTCGTGGTCGAGGGCATGGCGAGGATCGCCTTGCCGCCTTCGGAACGCGAGGCTCCGTAAATGAAGTCGATCTGTCCGCCGACGCCCGAGTAGAACTTCGTACCGAGCGAGTCGGCGCAGATCTGGCCCGTCAGGTCGACCTGAAGGGCCGAGTTGATCGCCGTCACTTTCGGGTTCTTGGCGATTACGAACGGGTCGTTCGTATAGCCGACATCCATCATGGCGACGCCGGGGTTGTTGTCGATGAAGTCGTATACTTTCTGCGAGCCCATCAGGAACGTGGAGACCATTTTCCCTTTGTCGATCGCCTTGTTCCGCCCGTTGATCACTCCGCTTTCGACCAGCGGGAGCACGCCGTCGGCGAACATCTCGGTATGGATGCCGAGATTCTTGTGGCCGCCGAGCTGAGCGAGCACGGCGTTCGGAATCGCGCCGATACCCATTTGCAGGCAGGCCCCGTCTTCGATCAGCGCGGCGCAGTGTTTGCCGATCGCCGTCTCGACTTCGTTGGGCTCCGAGAAATGAGCTTCCTCGAGCGGCGTGTCGTCTTGCACGAACAGGTCGATGTCGTCGACGTGAATGAACGCGTCGCCGAACGAGCGGGGAACATGTTTGTTGATCACGGCGATCACCGTTTGCGCGCATTCGACGGCGGCCAGCGTCGCGTCGACCGACGTGCCGAGCGATACATAGCCGTGCGCGTCGGGCGGCGAAACCTGGATCATCGCGACGTTGCACGGAAGCACGCCGCTGCGGTAGAGCTTCTGCGTCTCGCTCAGGAAGACGGGAATGTAGTCGGCATAGCCCGACTGCGTCACCTTACGCACGTTCCCGCCGACGAAAAACGAGTCGAGCTGGAAAATCCCTTCGAACTCGGGAGCGGCATAGGGAGCCGGGCCCTCGGTGTGCAGATGGTGTATGTGAACGTGCTGCAACTCGCGGTTGCGGCCCCGCTCGCACATGGCCTTGATCAGGCATTGCGGAGCGCTGGCCACGCTGCTCAGATGGACGTGGTCATGGCTTTTGATTGCCCGGACGGCCTCCTCGGCCGTGATGAAATGGATCGGTTTGGTCATTGCGTTTAAACGGTTAGGTCGATTTGAAGTCTTAAAACATACAAATTTAAGCAATAAAAAGATAATAAAAAACGGATAGGCGCGGCCGAAATCACTATCTTTGCCCACAGAAAATTCGATCGATACCTTCCGATGCGTCGTCTGGGCAGATTTTTCAGCGGAGAGCTTACGGCGGGCCGCCTCGTTTTCTGGGGCGGGCTCGTCACGCTGCTGTATGCCGTGCTGAGCACGGGCGTCTATCATCCCGACGAACATTTCCAGATTCTCGAATACGCCCATATGAAGCTCTTCGGCAAGCCCGCTCCCGAGCAGCTGCCGTGGGAGTACGGCCTGAAAATGAGGCCGGGATTCCAACCCATGATCGCTTATGCCGTCGGCAAGCTGCTGCTATTTGCCGGCGTCTATTCGCCTCATCTGCTCGCTTTGCTGCTCCGGCTTTTCAGCGGTGCGCTTTCGATGTGGGCCGTCTGGTCGTTCGGACGGGCGGCCGTTCGCCGGGGATGGCTCGGACCGTCCGGGCGGAACTGGTTTCTCGGGCTGAGCTTTGGGTTGTGGATGCTGGTCTATCTGCATGTGCGGTTCAGTTCCGAGATTCTCGCGGGGAACCTGCTGATGCTGTTCGTTTCGTTTTATCTGCTTTCCGACCGTGACCGGGGAGTGTTCCGTCGGGGGCTCGCTCTGGGCCTGCTGGCAGGCGGGGCTTTCGTCGCGCGCTATCAGATCGGATTCGCGCTGCTGGGCTTCGGTCTGTGGATGCTGGCGTTCGACCGGCGCTGGCGGATGATCGCGGGCATGCTGCTTTCGTTCTCGCTGATGATCGGCGCAGGGGTGCTGTGCGACCGCTGGCTCTACGGAGAGTGGACGTGCACTCCGCTGAACTATCTGACCGAGAATATGCTGCATGGCCATATCGATACGTTCGGAATCGATCCGTGGTACTATTATCTCTATGCGATTCCGCTCGAAGGAGGGATCGTGTTCGGGGGCGTCGTGCTCGCGGCCGCCGCATGGTTCTTCGTCCGCTATCCCCGCCATATGCTGACATGGACGTTGCTGCTTTTTCTGGCTGCGCACCAGGCGATCGGTCACAAGGAGGTCCGTTTCCTGTTTCCTGCCCTGCTGTTCGCGCCTTTTTTCATCGTGCGGCTGGCCGAGAACCTCCCTCCGGATTTCCTGCGCCGTCGTGCGGTTAGGGCGGTCGGCGTCGTACTGGCGGTCGTCAACGGTATGATCATGATCGCGGCGCTGGCCGTTCCCGGAACCAACATATGCTTTTTCGACCGGGTGGAACGATTGGCCGAGAGCGGACGGCCGCTCGCCTTGGTGCATCTCAGGAACCAGAATACGTACTACTGTTATAACGAGGCGATTCTCGATTCGGTGCCCCGTCTGGTCATGTCGTATTATTGGATGCCGGCCGATGCGGCGTACCGTACGTTCGACTCGGCCGAGGAGCTCGGCCGGGGTGTCCGCGAACTGAGTTCCTCTATGGACGTTTATCTGCTGAGCGAGGACCCGGAGCCGGAAGTACCGGGATGTACGTTGCAGCGGGTCGCATGGAGCCCTTTCCCGAAATGGGTGACGACCCATTTCAACTTCAACGACTGGGCCGGGCGCAGCATTCGTACCAGGAATATTTTCCGAATCTCTCCCGATTCCCGTGCCGTCGCACGGCAGGAATAGATGCCGTTTCGACTAATAAATTTTAACATAAAATCGATTTTCAGGTTAAAATTTATTATTTTTGGCAACGGCTAACAACAATTGCTTTTCCACGATGGAGGGAGAAAACCATATTTCCGAACGCGATGACGTCGTCATCCGTTTTTCGGGCGACTCGGGCGACGGAATGCAGATGACCGGCAAGCTGTTTACCGATACGGCAGCTCTGATGGGCAACGGCATTTCGACCTTTCCCGACTTTCCGGCCGAGATACGCGCGCCGCAGGGGACCGTTTCCGGAGTCTCGGGATTTCAGGTGCATATAGGCGATCATCCGGTCTCTACCCCGGGCGACTATTGCGACGTACTGGTCGCGATGAATCCGGCCGCCCTGAGGGCCAACGCCCGCTGGCTGAAGCCCGGGGCGACGATCATCTGCGACGGCGACACGTTCAACGACCGCAGCGTCGAGCGGGCAGGTTTCCGGACGTTCGATCCGGTGACGGAGATGAACCTGCAGGACTATAATGTCGTCTTTCCGCACATGACGAGCATGACGCGCGAGGCCGTGGCGACGGTCGGTCTGGACCCGAAGGCCGCGTCCAAATGCAAGAATATGTTCGCGCTGGGCATCTGCTTTTGTATCTACAATCGTCCGCTGGACCATGCCGTCGATTTCATTCGCCGCAAGTTCGCGAAAAAGCCGGCCGTCGCCGAGGCGAACGTGCTGGCGCTCAAGGGCGGATATAATTATGCGTCCAACACGCACGCGTTTGCCAATACCTATGTGGTAAGGCCGGCGCCGTTGCCGGCCGGGCTCTATCGCAGCATCAGCGGCAATCAGGCGACGGCTTGGGGGTTGATGGCCGCTTCCGAGAAAAGCGGCCGGCCGCTTTTTTGCGGCTCGTATCCGATCACGCCGGCTACGGCTATTCTCGAGGAATTGGCCAAGCGGAAGGATCTGAACGTCAAGACGCTTCAGGCCGAGGACGAGATATCGGGCATCTGCACGGCCATCGGAGCCGCATATGCCGGCAATTTCGCCGTGACGACGACTTCCGGACCGGGCCTGTCGCTTAAATCGGAGGCGATCGGGCTGGCCGTGATGACCGAGCTGCCTTTGGTGATCGTCGACGTGCAGCGCGGAGGTCCTTCGACGGGTTTGCCGACCAAACCCGAGCAGGCCGACCTGAATCAGGCGCTGTGGGGCCGCAACGGCGAGTGCCCGCTGGTGGTCATGGCTGCGAGCACGCCTTCGAATTGTTTTCACTATGCTTTCTGGGCCGGCAAGATCGCCATGGAGCACATGACGCCCGTGCTGCTGCTTTCCGACGGCTTTATCGCCAACGGCTCGGAGCCGTGGCGGATTCCGTCGATGAAAGAATACCCGAAAATCACGCCTCCGATCGTTACCCGGGCTCCGGAGGGAGGTTTTCAGCCTTATGCGCGCGACGAGAAGCGGCTGGCCCGGATGTGGGCGCTGCCCGGGACCAAGGGCGTTGAGCACCGGGTGGGCGGCTTGGAAAAGGATTCGCTGAGCGGGGCCGTGTCGCACGATCCGGAGAATCACGAGCGCATGGTCGGCCTGCGTGCGGCCAAGGTGGCCCGCGTGCAGGATTTCATCCCCAAGCAAGAGGTCGTGGGAGGGCGCCGGGGCGAGCTGCTGGTCGTCGGGTGGGGCGGCACGTACGGCCATCTGCTGACGGCCGTGCGCGAGCTACAGCGCCGGGGCGAGCAGGTATCGCTTTGCCACTTCAACTTCATTCATCCGCTGCCCCGGGGCGTGCGCGAGATTTTCTCGCGTTTCCGGCGGATCGTCGTTTGCGAGCTGAACTCGGGGCAGTTCGCCGGCTATCTGCGGCAGCAGTTTCAGGAATTCGAGTTCCTTCGGTACAATAAGATACAGGGGCTGCCCTTCACTGTGACGGAGCTCAGGGACGAGTTCGCGCGTCTGTTAAAATCGTAGCCATGAACAACGAAAAGAACGACAAGTACAAATACTCGCCGGCCGACTTCAAGAGCGATCAGGAGGTCAAGTGGTGTCCCGGATGCGGCAATCATGCGATCCTGACGTCGGTCGTCAGGGCGCTTCCCCAAGTGGCCGAGGCGCTGCATTACAAGCACGAGCGGTTTACCTTCGTGTCGGGCATCGGCTGTTCGTCCCGCTTCCCGTACTATATGAACACGTTCGGCTTTCACGGGATTCATGGCCGGGCACCGGCTATCGCTACCGGCGTCAAGGTGGCCAATCCGAAGCTGTCGGTATGGCAGGTGACCGGCGACGGCGACGCGCTGGCGATCGGAGGGAATCATTTCATCCATGCCGTGCGGCGCAATATCGACATCAATATCCTGCTGTTCAACAACGAGATCTACGGACTGACCAAAGGGCAGTACTCGCCGACCTCGAAGCTGGGCAAGGTGACGAAGACCTCGCCGTTCGGGACGATCGAGCACCCGTTCAATCCGGGCGAGCTCGTGCTCGGCGCGCGGGGCACGTTCTTCGCGCGCACGATCGACGTCGAGCTGAACCTGACTCAGGAGTGTCTGGTGGCCGCCGCGAAGCATGACGGGACGTCGGTCGTGGAGGTATTGCAGAACTGCGTTATCTTCAACGATAAGACGCATGCCGATTTCGCGCTGAACAAGGAGGTGCGCGAGGAGAACACGATCACGCTGCGTCACGGCGAGCGGATGATCTTCGGACGCAACCGCGACAAAGGACTCGTACAGATCGGCATGAAGCTGATGGTGGTCCGCATAGGCGAGGGCGGCGTTACGGAAGAGGATATTCTGATTCACAATGCGCACGAGCCGAACCCCGGCGTGCACATGATGCTCGTGAATATGCGCTATCCGAACTATCCGGTCGCGCTGGGCGTGATCCGCGACGTGCCCGATCATACGTATGACGACAATATCGTCGATCAGTTGGAGGAGATCCGGGCGAAATCGAACATCCATTGCGTCGACGACCTGCTTCGCAGCGGGGAGACGTGGGAGATACGATAGAGGGCGTTTGGGCAGACCGGGCCGGAGACGAGATTGCGGCCCGGGCCTGTGCCGGACGTGCGGTTTGTGAAAAGTTATGCCGCTTCCGGGTTGCGGCCGTTCCATGCGCCGTTGGGTTTCGGTGCGGTTGCGGGCCTGTGCGTGCTCTTTACTGGTCGGTTGATACCGGAGTCGGGGCTATGCGGAAAGCGGAGAGAGGAAGCTTGTTGCGAGCGGGATCGGCGAGGGCGGGTCTGACGTAGCCGTCCCGGCTCGTCAGGCTCGTCGACCGAGGCGGATGCCCAACCGGGAGAGGGTGCGGTCGATCGTGCGATTGATTTCGGGCGACAATTTCAACGAATAGACCGCTCCGCCGTACAGCGCGGCGACCAGCGCGCTGCGGATCAGACCGTCTGCGATGAAGTGCCCCATCGGCGGAACGAGGGCCGACGCGCCGATACATCCGGCCGCCAGCACGACGACGAGCAGATCGGAGAGCGAGAACGGCTGGATGCGGTAGAATTTCCAGACCGATGCGATCCGGATCGCGTTGTAGGCCAGCACGGTGATCATCGTGGCAAGCGCCGCGCCCGTCATGCCCCAGCGCGGGATCAGCAGCGCGTTCGACGCGACCGTCAGCGCGACGAGCATCAGCGAGAACGTGAAGTCGTAGCGGTATTTCTTCGACGTGACGAGGATCGTGCCGTTGAGGCCCGAGTACATGTCCATCACGCGGGCGAGGCCCAGAAACAGAAAGACGTAGCGCCCGTCCGAGTAGCTGCCCGGCATCAGTGAGAAGATATTGTCGAGGTTGACCCAAATCAGCAGGAACAGAAAGCTGCCGACGATCAGATTGACGAGCGACATCTCGCGCGAGATGCGGCGCATGCCTTCCATGTCGCGCTCTTTCCACAGGTTCGTGACGACCGGCGTGGCGACCTTGATCATCGAGCGGTAGGGCGTCAGCATGGCGGCCACCATGTAGGCCATCGTCGAGTAGACGGCCTGCTGGGCGAGTCCCCGCATGCCGGCCAGCATCGACTGGTCGATAACCGGCACGATGTACATCGACGTGCCTCCGAGGTACTGCCAAAGGCCGTAAACTGCGGCGACAGACAGCAGTCTGCGCGTGCGTCCCGTCCATACGGGACGCAAGTCGATCCGGCGGGTCCAGAGCGTGTAGACAAGCAGTATGAGCGTCGGCACGAAATAGATCAGCACGTATCCGACGATGAACTGCTCGAAGTCGATCGCCCCGAGCGCGTAGAGCGAAATTTCGGCCGTGACGAGCAGCCGCAGCGCGACTTCGTAGACGAACGACGAGACGACGGTCTTGTAGAGGGCCTGCAACCAGGCCGTGAAGAAATTGAAAAAGAGCGTCGTGAAGCCCAGCGGAATCAGCAGTAGATAGTATTTCGACAGCAGCGGCGACTTTTGGGCGTAGTACTCCGTGACCGGTTCGCGGAAGATCAGAAAGAGCGTCGTGAACAGCACGAAACCGAGGCTGACGCCCAAGGCCGTCCAGAAGAAAAAGCCGTTATGCCGTCTGTCGGGCGTGCGGAAAAACGGGAAGAACTTGACGATCGTCGAGTTGATTCCCATAGCCGAAAACTGGGCGTA
>ERZ857965.4265-NODE-4265-length-9962-cov-38.346018_pt1 | contig 9962 bp, 7 predicted proteins | sample MGYA00519758_ERZ857965 | MGnify/ENA primary metagenome ERZ857965 (study PRJEB31778, sample SAMEA3449381) | human gut metagenome | biome: human gut; feature: human-associated habitat; material: faeces | place: United Kingdom | collected 2010/2012 ...
TGCCGCACCTCGCTCGCCGTATCGGCACTTAGAATTATGCGGTATTGCCCTTATTGCTTACTGCACGCTTTGCATATATTCGTCAATTCTCTGGCTGAAGATTTCCGGCCAGCGGGCGTCGTATTCGGCAAACACCTGCTTGAAGTAATCGGCTTCCTCTGCATCCGGCCGGGCTGTGCGGCGGTAGCAATACAGGGTAATGCCGTCCAGCGGGAACTCGGTCACATATTCATAATGGACGGCAGCAGGGCTTTGGGTGCGCAGCGCTGCGTTGATGGGGCCGACAATGCCGCCCTCATCCACACGATCGGTCACCATCACATATTCTGACGTCCAGATTCCCGTGGGGAAGCCATGGGTGGAGGGCACACTGCTCTCCCACAGGATCATCGTTTGCAGCTGGGGGTGGGCCGGGTCACTGTAGGCAAAGGTAGTGCCGCTGTAACCATTGGAATCCATATTGATGTAAACAGTCTGGTCCTCGGTGCAATGCTCCAGCACAAAATCTGTCACGGCGCGCATCTGGGCCAGGTCGGTGCGGCGGGTCAGGTCCAGGCTTTCGCTGCTCAGGGCCAGGGTCTGCACGTTTTTACCGGGCAGACGCAGGGCGTTGCCGAAGTTGACCACCAAAAATACGGCCAGAACACCCGCCGCAGCATTGCGCAGCCATGGCTTTGCCTTTTGCTGGGTCAGTTTGGCGCACAGGCCAAACAGCATCAACAGGTAAAAAGGCGCAAGGATCAGGCTCTGGTGGTCGCCCAGGGACTGGGTACGGGTAAACAGCACCATCGCCCCCAGGCTGACCGCAGCGGCTACAATAGCCTGTGCACGGGTGCTGCGGCAATACAGCAGCCACACCAAGCCTGCCGCGCAGAGCACCAGCCAGATCAGTCCCTGGGTGCGCAGCTGGCCCAGGCAGTTGTTGCCAAAGCCGCCGCCGTAGTAAGCGCCGTAAATATCGGCGTAGTCGGTTGTCAGGATGGTTTTGAAGGTGGGCAGCAGCGCCCCCACGATGATCACAGCGCTGGGCACGCCGAACAGCAGCATATGTTTGAGGGTACTCCCCAGCGTTTTGCGGCGCACCGCCCCCACCAGCACCGCCAGCACATACACAGCATAAAACGCCAAGATCCAGAACATGTACCAGCGCCGGGTCAGGATCAGGGCAAACGTTGCAGCAAAAATCGCCAACAGCCGCGGCCAGGGCAGCGTTTCAAACCGGTAATCCGCGCACAGCAGGGCGATCACTGCGGCAAAAGTCAGGCCAAAGGCATCCGGCATGCCGTGGGTGGCAGGCCACAAAAACATGGGCCACAGCACCATAACCGCCATACACAGCGGGTAATACAGCGCCGTATGGCAAGCGGGCAACTGCTGGGCCAGGTATTTTGCGCCCATCAGCAGCGCAAACCACATGGGCACAAAGCAGGTGATGGCATAGCACACCATAAACGCATTGATGCTGCGCCCGGTAAAGAGATACGGCACACTGATAAAGAGATTCATGAACATCTTATAGTCCGCCGTCAACAGGCTTTCCAGCAGCACATGAATGCCGTAAAATCCGCTTTGACCAAAGCTGCCGAACAGCAGTGTCTGCTTGGCAAAATAGTTGATCGCGTCATCACTGTACACCGTTTGGCGGTAGCACACCAGTGCAGCGATGACCGCAACGCCCACAGCGGAGCCAGCCAGCCAACTGCGCAGGAACGTTTTATCCTGTGCTACCCTCTGACCGGGGAACACCGTCTGCCAGGTAAAGTGCAGCAGCAGGCACAGCCCGCCCATGCAGACAGCCCACATCAGCACCACCAGCAGCATGCCGCCATAGGCTGTGATCACACCGCCCACCAGAATGGCACACAGCAGCAGCACGCCATACGCCAGCCAGCGTGGACCGGCCGGGAGTGCGCGAAGGTTCGGGAACTGAATTTTTCCCATCGGGGGCCTCCTTTCGCCCTTTATTTGTTTATACAATTTGTTTATATAAAACCATTTTATACAAAGTATTTATTTTGTTCATGTTGTCCTGCTCTTGTACAACCCTTATGCGGCTTATTTCACAGGGGGGAACAGTTACACTCCACGCAGTCACACAACACTGCGGGCATCCGGCACTTCCACACTTTGCAGATCAAATACAAAAGCAGCCCGCGAAACCAAGGCTCCGCGGGCTGCCGGGTTATGTATTTACTTTCTTGCGGCCGCCGGCTGATTCAAACGTTCCAGCTCGGCATTCAGGTCCTGGCTCACACTGCGGCGGGTATCACCTGCGCGGCGCAGGCGGTGGGTGTTTGCATTATTGGCCTGCACCTGCGGCTGGCTGCGCACAGGGCGCACCCGTTTGGCAGCTGGCTGAGCAGACTTATTATGGCGCACCTTTGCCTGGGCAGCGGGGCAATTTTCCTTTGCGGTGTTCTCGCCAAAGTGGCGCAGCTCCGCACCAAAGGCTTCAAAATCTGCACCGGTTGCATCCAGTGCCTGATAAATTGCCGTGGTGGCATCATCCAGGTCCGCAGTGGCGGCGCTCAGGCGTTCATCCACGCGGGTCACACGCTCACGCAGCATGGCAAGGCTTGCGGCCAAATCGCGGGCATGCTCTGTCATGCGGCCCTGCTGCTCTTCAGCCTGCTGTTTCAGGCGTTCTTCGGCCGCATCGGCTTTCAGGCGGGCTTCCATCAAAATCTGACGGGCCTCAATGCGGGCTTCTTCGGTCACATCAGCCTGGGGTGCCTTCGGTTCCGGGGCCGGCTCCGGCTTTTCCTGCGGGGTAGGCTGAGGTGCGGGGGTCGGTTCCTGCTTGGGGGCAGGCATACCGCCTTTGGGGATCATCGCCTCGTATTCAGCAATCTGCTTTTCGTACTCGTCGATCTGTTTTTGCAGATCGCGGCAACGGAACTGCCATTCCACCACAGCCTGCTGATTTTCTTTATTGCGGCTCAGGTTTGCCGTGGCGCGCTCTTCTACCGATTTGGCACGGGCGACCACCTCGGCAGCCGATTTTTCTGCAGCTTCGGCGCGCTGGTTAGCGGCTGAAAGATCGCTTTGCAGCTTTTCCACACAGGCACGTGCAGCGGACTGTTCAGAGCGCATTTTATCCAGCTGGGCCTGCAGCTGGGCAATCTGCTCTTCCTGCTCTGCGCTGTGCTGCCGGTTTTCGTTGTCCAGTGCATTGAGGTAAGCCAGCACATCATTTTTATCAAAGCCCCGGAACGTGGTTCGGAACCCTTTTTCCTGCAGGGCTGATAAGGTTTGGCTGCTGGGCATAGCTTTCCTCCTAAACTGGTCAGCGGGCCGTTTTGTTTTTTATGCGAGCATGCCTGCCCGCAGCCGCAAAGGATAGAGAACGCGCAGCGATCAGGAACGCTTGTTCAGGATGCTGAGCAGCTCGTTGAAGTAATCACCGTCATCTTCGCTGCTGTCATCTTCCTTGGCAGCGGGGGCGGTGGAAACCGGGGTGTCAACATTGGGGTTGAACACATTGCTGAATACCGGGTTGGGGATGACCGGATCAGCGGCCGGGGCCGGGGCGGGAGCCGGAGCAGGTGCAGCGGCCGGGCGCGGTGCAGCCGGGGCAGCAGCAGGTGCAGCGCCTGCGGCAGCGCGCTGGGCGTTCACAACAGCCTGGATGGGCTCGTCCACGCCAGGCGTGCTTTCAAAGCCGGTAGCCACAACGGTAATGCTCATCTCATCCTGCAGGCGCTCGTCAAACGCAGTACCCCAAATGATGTTCGCATCGGGATGTGCGCTCTGGGTGATCATGGAAGCAGCAGTCTCAACATCGTCCAGGCCGATATCCGGGCTGGAGGTAATGTTGATGATAACGCCGCGTGCACCGGCAATGCTGGTTTCCAGCAGCGGGCTGGAGATTGCAGCCTTGGCAGCGTTTTCTGCCTTGCCTGCACCCTTGGCAACGCCAACGCCCATGTGGGCAAAGCCGGCATCCTTCATGATGGAACGGACGTCAGCAAAGTCGAGGTTGATGAAAGCGGGAACATTGATCAGGCTGGAGATGCTCTCAACGCCCTGGCGCAGCACGTTATCGGCTGCTTCAAAAGCGTTCATCAGGGTGATCTTTTCCTGGCTGATGAGCTTCAGCCGCTCGTTCGGGATCACGATCAGGCTGTCTACATGCATCATCAGGTTGGCAATGCCCTGTTCGGCCATGCTCATCTTGCGCTTGCCCTCAAAGGCAAAGGGCTTGGTGACAATACCGACGGTCAGGATGCCCAGGTCATGGGCCGTTTCGGCCACGACCGGTGCAGCGCCGGTGCCGGTGCCGCCGCCCATGCCAGCGGTGATGAACACCATCTGGGCACCTTTCAGTGCATTGGCGATCTCATCCTTGCTTTCCTCCGCTGCACGCTGGCCGACCTCCGGGTCAGCACCAGCGCCGCGGCCCTTGGTCAGCTTTGCGCCAAGCTGAACCTTCTGGGTAGCCTTGGAGTTGACCAGTGCCTGCTGGTCGGTATTCATTGCTACAAATTCAACGCCATTCAGGCCAGCTTCAACCATGCGGTTCACAGCATTGCCGCCGCCGCCGCCAACACCGATAACCTTAATGTTGGTTACATTCTGCATCTCTTCATCGAGAACGAACGCCATAAGTGTATCCCCCTAAAGAATATAAAATTGCAAATGCAATAGGGCCGGATTTCCGCCAGCGGACACACTGACCCCCATAAAGGAAGCGCCGCCCCACACCCCAAACTTTGCTTACGCGCGTTGCGGTGCAGCCAGCTCTTCCTAAGATATCGCATATAACTGTTTATAAGGATAACAAATTTTGCGAATAATTTCAATACCCACACGCTAAAAAGCCAAAAAATAGATGCTCGCATTTATTTGTATCACAAAAAGCCCCGCAGGTTTTGCGGAGCTTTGGTGAATTATGACAATATTTTTACAGTTTTTTCGTTTGTCTGCCAGCTTCTGTCCCGGTGCGGCCTGCCCGGCAGTCGGCCCCCAGGCGGCGCAGATCCCCCGCCAGGTCGGCATAGCCGCGCCGGATATGTCCAGCATCCAGCACCCGCACGCAGCTCCCGTCCCCCACACCAAGGCCCGCCAGCACCAGTGCTGCCCCGCCCCGCAGGTCTGGTGCAGTCACAGTGGCACCATGCAGTTTTGCGCTGCCGCCAAGGTACAGCAGCCGTCCCTCGCTGCGGGCATCAGCCCCCAGGGCGGCAAAGCCCTGCGCACAGGCAAAGCGGTTTTGGAACAGGCCGTCATAAATGCGGGATGCTCCCTCCGCCCCCAGCAGCACCGCTGCAGCCAGCGGGGCAGTATCTGTGGCAAGGCCAGGGTAAGCAGCCGCTACAAGTTCCTGACCGCCACGCAGCTTTGTATCCTGATCCCGCGTGATGCTAAACTCATTTTCCCCGCGGGCAACCTCGCAGCCGCTGCCCTGCAAAAAGTCCAGAAACGCCGCCAGCCACACCGGACTGCACTGCGTTACTGTCACCCGCCCGCCTGCAATGGCAGCGGCTGCCGCATAAGTCGCTGCGGCAATGCGGTCCGGCAGCACGGTATGCACACAGCCGTCCAACAGCTCGCCGCCGGTACCTCGGATGCAGACCACCGGCGTACCCGCCCCCGTGATCTTTGCCCCGCAGGCGTTCAAAAAAGCGGCGGTATCCGCAATTTCCGGCTCGCACGCCGCACCGCGCAGGGTGGTAACGCCCGCCGCACAGCAAGCCGCCAGCATCAGGGTCAGGGTTGCTCCCACGCTGGGCAGGCGCAGAGCAAAATCCGTACCACGCAAAACGCCGTGGCGGCGCAGCACCACGCACTCTGCCGCCGCGCACACCTGTGCCCCCATGGCCGTCAGCCCGGCCAGGTGGATATCAATGGGCCGCGGCCCCAGTCTGCACCCGCCGGGCAGCGGCAGCTCTGCCCAGCCCGCGCGGGTCAACAGCGGTGCCAGGTAAAACACCGACCCCCGCATAGCCCCCGCCAACGCCGTGGGCACCCGCCCGCTGATCTGCCGGGCTGGCTGGGTGACAAGGTCCTGCCCGGCCCAGGCCGCCCCACTGCCCACAGCCCGCAGCAGATCCAAACTGGTCTGCACATCCCGCAGCAGGGGCACCCGGCACAGGGTGCAGGGCTGCGCACACAGCAGCGTTGCCGCCAAAAGGGGCAGCACACTGTTTTTGGCCGCTGCCGGGCGGATGCTCCCCCGCAGCGGGTTCCCGCCTGTTACTTCGATATATTCCATTGCCGCACCGCCCCTCTTTGTTCCCACACCAAAGCGCCCTTTTCTATCATATGCCGCACCCGCACAAAACAGCTCTGTTCCACGGGTTTTACAGCAAAATCGGCTGCAGCTGCACCCCGCGCAGAGCGGCTTCCAGCGTATCCGGCAGCTGGGTAAAATCCGCTTTCAGGCTGCAGGGCTTTTTGTAGCTGTCGTCCTGGCCAAAGGGAATGAAATAATAATTTTTGCGCTGCAGCAGCGCCGCCAGCGCTCCCACGCTGCCGGAAAGCCCATCGTTGGTGGATACCCCGATCACCACCGGCCTGCCGCCGCGCAGCATGCTTTTGGCCGCCAGCGTGACCGGCGTTGCGCTGATGCCCGCCGCCAGCAGCGCCATCGTTGTGCCGGTACAGGGAGCAATGACAAGTGCCTGTGCCATATGCTTGGGGCCAAGAGGTTCCGCTTCCCGCAGATCCTCCAGCGGGCGGTGGCCGGTGGCTTCCTCCAGGCGCTGCTTCCAATCTGCCGCGCGGCCAAAGCGGGTATCCAGCGCCGACGCCGCATAGCTCAGCATCGGCAGTACTTCCCACCCGCAGGCGCGCAGGCGGATGATTTGCGGCAGAACCGTTTCAAATGTGCAAAAGCTGCCGCACAGGGCAAACACCACCGTGCGCGGCGGTTCCAGGCTGGAATTCATCAGCTCACTCCCCTTTCGCTGCGGGCCGTGGCGGCACGCTCCTGTAAAATCACTTCCACGGTATGCGCCACCAGCGCACCGGCGGTTTCGGGCGCACAGCGGGCGGGCAGGCTCAAGGCATGTTCCGCACGCAGGCCCAGTTCCCGCGCGGCAGCAAAATCCGTTCCGCCGGGGCGGCTGGCAAGGTCCAGGATCAGCGCCCCCCTGGGCAGGCAGCGCAGCTGGGCCGCCCCCAGCACCGGGGCCGGTATGGTGTTGATGACCGCATCAAAGTGCGGCAGAAGCTGTTCCAACGCGGTCAGCGGTGCGGCATGCAGCCCCGCGCAGCGCGCTGCGGCCCGCTGTTCCGGTGCGCGGGCGGCAATGGTCACCTGCCCGCCCAATGCCTGCAGCCGCTGGGCCACCGCCCGCCCAATGCGCCCATACCCCAACACTAGGAACTCACTTTCCCATATCGTGCGCTGGCGCAGCTGCATCAGCAGGGCCAGGCACCCTTCCGCAGTGGGTACTGCGTTCAGGCAGGCCAGCTCCGGCCGCAAAAAGTAATCCACCAACTCCACCCCGGCGGCCTGCGCCGCTTTGCGCACCGGTTCGCTGATGCGCCCGCCAAGGGCCAGCGTACCGGGGCGGGCGGCGCGCAGGATACGGGCAAGGTCCGCTGCCTCGGCATCCATCGGCATAGGCAGCAGGATATAATCCGCCTGCCCGGCCCCCTCTGCCCCCAGCACGGTATAGCCGCTGTTCTGCAGCGCCCGCGCCGCCGCCAGTTGGCGGGCATCCCGCCCAACCACACAAAAAGTCAAATTACATGCTGCCGCCATAATGCTTCCCCCCGGTGTTGTATCTGGCCGTTTGTTCCATGTTATGCCGGGGTGGGCGGCATGGTTCCGTCAGAACATCAAAAACGCCTGCCGCAAAAAAGTTCCCCCGCCTGCATCACAAAGAATACAGACAGGGGAATTTTTCTATTTATTGGTTATGCTCCGTTTTAATAGCTGCGCAGGGCATCGCACTGACCGCGCAGGATACGCAGCGGCTCCACGGGGGTTTTGCCCACGCGCACTTCCACCACGGTAGCTTTGTCGGTGGTGCCAAGGGCATCGCCCTGGGCCACGATTGCACCTTTTTCTACCGTCAGCCTGCGCAGGCCATAGTAAATAGTCTTTACGCCCGCGCCGTGCTCGATCACCAGCGTATTGCCCACATTGGGCAATTTTTCCGCCAGCAGTACCTTGCCGCCCGCCGGGGCAATCAGGTCGCACCTGCCGGAAAGCACCACATTGATGCTGGTGCGGCCGGTACCGGTGTTGTTCTTGCGCTCGGTCTGGGTACGGTTGACATATTCGGTCAGGCCATACGGCAGGGTGACCTCCACCTTATCGCTGAACGGCGAAGCAAACCCAGTGTCCGCCCAGTAGATGGTATCCGATGCCGTATCCAGCAGGTCCAGCACCTCCTGCGGGGTATCATCCGCGCCGACATACGGTGTGACCAGCCTGGACTTGGAAGTATAATCCCGAAAAGATGCGGCGCTCTTGCTCACGTTCAGGGTAAGCTCCTGCACCTCGCCGTCCACGGTGACCTTGATGGTATAGCTGCCAGGCTCGGTTTCCAGCGGGACCGCCAGGTAAGCCACCCAGCCATCGCCGGTCGTGCTGGCACGGAAGCCGGTATCCGGCAGTTCTGCCGTCAGGCTTGGCTTGGTATCCGTCTGCTGGCCCGTTACCTTTACGGCCACAACGCCACCCGGCGTAACAGCCTGGGTATTCAGCCGCACGGTAGCCTTAATCGTTACATCAAATGTGAACTCATAGGTCTGGTGGCCCGAAACTGTCGGTTCGCTCTGGTAACCCTCGCCACTGCTGACCACCAGCTTGGCGGTGTAGCTGCCGGGCGTGGTAAAGCGGTAGGCGGCAAATTCCTGGGCACTGCCGCTGAACACTTCCTGCTTGTTCTCGTCCTTAACGGTCACTTCGGTGCTGCAGTCCGCCGGGGTCACCCGCAGCGTCATGGTGCCGCCGCCAAAATCAGATTCCAGCGCTGTGGGAGTGCTGGAAAGTGTCTCGGCATAGGTACGCTTAAGGTGGTTGCCTGCCACCGGCACCTGCCAATGGTACGCCACGGGGTCCAGCTGCTGGCCCGCCACTGTTACCGTAACGGCAGGAATCATATCCGGCGTGGCCTTTTTGTACAGCCAGTATATGCCGCCTGCGGCGATCATACCCGCCAGCAGCACCACCAGCAGCAGCCAGCCGATCAGCAGCCGCACGGCGCGGCCCACTTTGCTGTCAGTCGATTCCGGCGTATCTGCCTCTTTCTCCGCCTGTTCTGCTTCGGCATCCTCGATCTGTTCAATCGAAACCTGGACCGTTCGGGTGATCTCCGCCTTGCGCCGCTCTGCTGCAGCGCGCTGTTCCGGGGTCAGTTCCGGTTCGTCATCCTCCGGCTCCGGCGGCTCCGTGGCCTGGGGCAGCTGCGCGGCTTTGGGTTCCTGCACCGCCTTTTCCGGCATTTCCGGCGCGGCGGCTGCTTCAGCCGGTTCGGCCACAGTGGCAGGTTCCGGCGTTTGCGGTTTTTCCGGCGCTTCCGGGGGTTCCGGCCGGGGCTCAACATATTGCTGCGGTTTTGCTTCCGGCTTGGGGGCAGCCTTTTTGCGGCGGCGTTTGCCGCCTGCCTGCCCGCTGCGCGGCGCTTTGGGCTTGGCTGCCACCTGTTCCGGGGCGGCAGCTTCGGTCTGCTCGGCTTGTTCCGCCCGCGTTTTTGGTTCTTGCGGGGATTTTGTATTTTGGGGTTCGCTTTTTTGTTTTTGCGTGCCCGTTTTGCGGTGTGCAGTATTGCTATTGCTGGCATGGGGTTTGGCCATCCTGCCCTGCCCCGTGCCTGGAGCGGTTTTGCCCTGCGTGCGCTGCCCGCCCCTGGCTTTGGGCTTTGGCTGCTGCGCCGGCTCCATCGCAGTCTGTGTTACCTTCTCTTCGTCCATCGCTTTCTCCACCAACATTTGCGATTTATCGTTGCTCTAAGGCAACACCGCACAATTCCCGCCTGACGGCTTAAGCACCGCTCCGGCGGCTG
>ERZ857965.4271-NODE-4271-length-9951-cov-2.403698_pt1 | contig 9951 bp, 8 predicted proteins | sample MGYA00519758_ERZ857965 | MGnify/ENA primary metagenome ERZ857965 (study PRJEB31778, sample SAMEA3449381) | human gut metagenome | biome: human gut; feature: human-associated habitat; material: faeces | place: United Kingdom | collected 2010/2012 ...
TACGAAAGGACCCTTTTTCAAACTTCTGCTCACTATGACTCCTTACGATTCCGCTACTTCTTGCGACGACGGATGATGAGACGGCTCGAGGCCTTCTTCTTGTTGCGGGTGCGATGGCCCTTGGTCGGCACGCCCCAGGGGGTGACCGGGTGACGACCAGCGGACTTGTTCTTGCCCTCGCCGCCGCCGTGCGGGTGGTCGACCGGGTTCATGACGGTGCCGCGGACGGTCGGGCGGATGCCCTTCCAGCGGTTACGGCCGGCCTTGCCGATCTTGATGTTGGCATGCTCGGCGTTGCCGACCTCGCCGATGGTGGCGCGGCAGGTGATGAGCACGCGGCGCATCTCGGAGGACGGCATGCGCAGGATGGCGTAGTTGCCCTCCTTGCCCATGAGCTGGATGCTGGTGCCGGCGGAACGCGCGATGGCGGCGCCCTTGCCCGGCTGCAGCTCCACGGCGTGGATGAGCGTGCCGACGGGGATGTTGGCCAGCGGCAGCGCGTTGCCCGGCTTGATGTCGGCCTCGGGGCCGCTCATGACGGTGTCGCCCACGCGGAGGCCCTTCGGATGAAGGATGTAGCGCTTCTCGCCGTCGACGTAGTGCAGAAGGGCGATGCGGGCGCTGCGGTTCGGGTCGTACTCGATGGTAGCGACCTTCGCGGGCACGCCGTCCTTGTTGCGCTTGAAGTCGATGATGCGGTAGCGGCGCTTGTTGCCGCCGCCCTGATGGCGCGTCGTGATGCGGCCGTTGTTGTTGCGGCCCGCCTTGTTCGACAGCGGCGCAAGCAGGGACTTCTCCGGCTTGTCCGTCGTGATCTCGGCGAAGTCCGAGACCGTCTGGAAACGTCGGCCCGGGCTCGTCGGCTTGTACTGTTTGACTCCCATTACTGTCCTTTCTTCGGATCTTTGCTCGCACGCCTCTCCGTACCCCAAAGACCCCTTGTCGCTTCGTGGACTGCCGATTGCCGCTGCGCCTTGGGGAGGCTTGACGCACGCGACTCCGGTGTACCACGCGTCCGGGTGTATCCATGAATCTACGGACGCAACCGAGAATTATAGCAGGATTCATTCTCCGCGCAAGAAAATGGCGGGGCGGAACACGTTGCCCACATGATGCACACAACGCCCCCGCGTGTGTCCCTTCTGCTGAACAGGCCGTCGGCGGCATTTTGCCGCCCGCAGCCTGCGATGGTGCGGACACTCATACCGGGAGAGGACGCTTCCTCTCCCCCGCGTGCAGGCGTACGCGCCCGCCGCGGCATGGGAAAAGGTTGCGCTAGTGCGCTTGCGATGCGGATTCGCGCTGCTGCACCTCGAACGGGAGCGGCGCATCCTTATCGCCCCACTGATTCACCTGGAAGTTGCGCGTCCAGTATCCCGCGGCGCGCATGGTGACCATCTCGATGAACACATTCGCCACCATGCAGAAGTATGCGATGGCGATCATGACGGGCGCCGCAAACGTCAGCAGCGAGAAGAAGCCCATCTCGAAGAATCCCATGTGAGCGCCGCCGGAGCCGATTGCAGCAGCGCTTGCCGCACCGGCCGCCACGAACACGAAGAACACGACCACGAACGTGATGACGCAGAAGATGGCGCCGAAAATGAGCATCAGCAGAAGCTGCATGCCCAGAATGCGGAACATGCCGTTCGCATCATGCTTCATCATCTTCCAAATCTGCTTGAATCCCAAGCCGGCACTCAGGCTGTCGTAGATGGTCATGCGCATGCACCCCACCAGCGCCGCCAAGCCGAACGCGAACAGCGACAGCACGTACACCACCATCAGAATAGCGGAAAGAAGATTCCAATTGTCGGCCACCCCTCCGTTCGCTGCAACGGCAAGCGCGTAGATGATGCACGGTACGATGGCCATGACCAGCCCGATAACCAGGGCGAACCAGCCGCGCCGGTATAGCTTGCCGTCTTCGTTGCCGAAGATCTTCGCCGGCATGGGCCGGTTCAGGTCCCACGCAATCTCGCGCGCCCACGTAATCTGGTAGCCGTAATTCACGATCAGGCCAAAGATGGGAATGCACTCTATCAGCGCCAGCAGGCACAGCTTGCCGAACCAGCCCGGCGAGTTCTTGATATCGTTCCACGCTGCTCGGTAGTAGCCCTTTTCCATGGTCTGCTCACCTCTCGCTTTCCCGCCCCGCCCTTGCCGGGCACGGCATTGTTGCGCTTTTCAAACGCGGATGCGCTTCGACGCGAAAATTCTTCCCAGATTATAAAGCCTGTGGCGTATCCGTCTACTTTGCTTCCGTTTCATTTCGCCCGTACGGCGCTATTGCCAGCGTTCCGTTTTCCCGGTTGTCCTCATCGTAGTTCTCGATGGAATTGCGCAGGCGCTGCATGCGCAATTCCACATCTTCGATAGTGTCCGCACATTCTTTCAGCTCGCCGAACACATCCACATCCGGGTATTCGCGGTGGCTCTTGTACTTCAGCGAATGCTCCAGCGATGCCCAGAAGTCCATGGCGATGGTGCGGAACTGGACCTCTACCGGCACCAGGTCCTTCTTGTCCATGAAATACACGGGCACCTTCACGATGACATGCACGCTGCGATAGCCGTTCGGCTTCGGATGCGCGATGTAGTCCTTCACGCGCACCACCTCCAGGTCGTCCTGTACCTGCAGCATGTGCACCAATTTATAGACGTCATCGACATAGGAGCAGATGACACGCACGCCGGCGATATCCAGGATGTTCTCCTGCAGGGACTCGAGCGTCAGCGGCTTGCCGTATCGTTCCAGCTTCTCGAACGCGCTCTGCGGCTTCTTCAAGCGGGATTCTATGTTGTGGATGGGATTGCGGTTCAGACGCAGTTCCAGATCATCGTCCAGGATGCGGAACCGCGTGCGCATCTCCTGGATGGCCGCGTGGTATTTGCGGAATATGGCGCGACCGGCATCCTCCCATTCGCTGTAGATCTCCGCAGCCCGCAGTATATCGCTGTCCTTCACATCGACATCCCAATCGGAAGAATCTTCGAAGCGGGATATGGATTGGCCGGGTTGATCGGGCTGATTCGATTGATCTTCCATGAAATCCCTCCTGCTCAACCGGAGAGCCAGGGCGGCGCGTTTCGTGGCCGCCTCCTGTTCAATGGACATATCGCATGTATTCGGCACGAAGCCTCACCCTTCGCCATCAAGCGATGCCGCACGTGCCTCCAGATGCTCTTGCACAAGCGCGGTATCGATATCGGTCATTTCGAATACGCCGGCGTTTACCGGCAGCGCCAGACGCAGGAACCCGTCCGAGCTTCCCGCTTCCACGGCCATGGCGTCCACCAGATCAACGGGAGCCGGCAGACCGGGGACCACATCCAGCCCCAGCTGCGCAAACAGGTCGTCCTGCCCGGCCATGAGCTCAAGTGGCGTGATGCCCAACGCCACGCCCAGACGCGCTTCCACGCGCATGCCGTCTGCCAAAAGCCGGCCGCGCATGCCCGGCTGCGCATAGCCGCAGGCAGCTGCAGCGGCGACAAGCGATTCCCCGTAGCGGAAGCCGAAATTCGCAGCAGCGCGCGGCGGCACGGCCGGAACCTGCGCCAGGGCATCGGCCCGGGCAATGTTCGCCAAAGCGAATGTGGCTACCAGCGATTCCTCGTCGCCGGAAAGCACGCCGGGAACGGTATCCGACAGCTGAAAGAACTCGTCCCCGTTTCCCATCAGCGATGCGCGCACGGCCTCCGCATACCCGGCCTCGGCATCTTCCCTGCTCTGGGATTCCAGCGTGTCGAAGGAAAGGCACGCAAACGCCGGCTGCGGGACGGCCGTTGCCGCCGCCGGCGCCTGCGGAACGTCCACCGCTGCGGCGGGAAGCGTTGCGGTGCAGACCATGGCCTCCGCCGTCGTGGGCACCAGCGCACAGGGCATGCCGCCGCGATACCCCGCCGCCGCGTACAGTCCGATGGTGCAGACAGAGCGTCCGCCGAGCGCGACGAGCACGGTATCGGGCGCTATGCCGCTCTGTGCGAACGCGCTCCACAGCTCCTCGGCCCAGTGCGGGGCGATGGGGGCCATGAGCTTCACGATGACCTCGGCCACCTCCGGATCGATAGCGCGGGAACCCTCGCAGGCCGCACGCTCCTCGGGCGAGCACTTGCGCAGGTAGTCGGCCGCCGCGTTGCACAGCTCCATGATGGCGGCGATGGCGGTGTTGAAGTTGTTGCGCTCGATGTCAGCCGACACCTTCTCCACCACGCGATGGCGCTCACGAATGAGCTTCTTCGCCGCGCCCACGGCCGCCTCGTCAGCCGGCTTCTGCGCGAACAGCGTCTCGTCGCCGGCCTTGCCGCACAAGTCGTGCACCTGGCGCCACAGACGGTTCAGGAACTTGTACATGCCCGGCAGGCCGTCCTCGTTCCACAGCTTCTCCTTCTCGGGCGGCCCCAAGAACAAGATGTAGGCGCGCACGGCGTCGGCGCCGTATTCGGCGATCATCTCCTCCGGCGAGACCACGTTGCCCTTCGACTTGCTCATCACATCGCCGTGGGCGTCGAGCACCATGCCCTGGCACAACAGGTTCGTGAAGGGCTCGTCGAAGTCGAGCAGGCCGCAGTCGCGCAGCACCTTGGTAAAGAAGCGGCTGTAGAGCAGGTGCAGGATGGCGTGCTCGATGCCGCCGATGTACTGATCGACCGGCATCCAGGTGTTAGTCTTTTCCGGATTGAAGGGCGCGTGCACGTTGTGCGGGTCGGTGTAGCGCATGTAGTACCAGCTGGAGCACGTGAAGGTGTCCATGGTGTCGGTCTCGCGCTTGGCCGGGCCGCCGCAAACCGGGCAGGTGGTGTTCACGAACCCGGCATGGGTGGCCAGCGTCTCGCCGGCGGCCAGATCGATGTCCTCGGGCAGGCGCACGGGAAGATCTTCCTCGGGCACAGGCACCACGCCGCACTTCTCGCAGTGGATAGCGGGGATGGGGTTGCCCCAGTAGCGCTGGCGGCTGATAAGCCAGTCGCGCAGGCGAAACTCCACGGTGCGCTTGCCGCGACCCATCTCTTCCAGCGCGGCCACGATGGCTGCTTCGCCCTCGGAGTGCTTACCGCCGGTCATGCCCGTGTAGGAACCGGATTGCACGAGAACGCCCTCGGCGGCGTAGGCCTCCGGCCAGTCCACCGTGGTCACCACGCGGCCCTGCTCGTCCTTGAGCTGCGGGTACAGCGGGTCGTCCTCGGGCAGAATGATGGGGATGATGGGCAGGTCGTACTTGCGGGCGAACTCGAAGTCGCGCTGATCGCCGCAGGGCACGGCCATGACGGCGCCGGTGCCGTAGTCGGCCACGATGTAGTCGCCCACCCACACGGGCACCTTCTCGCCGTTGATGGGGTTCACCACGTAACGGCCGGTGAACGCGCCGTGCTTCTCATGGTCGCCCTGAGCGCGCTGGACGGCGGTCACCTTCTTGGCTGCCTCAACCAGCTCCATGACCGGCGCCTCGTATTCGGTGCCTTCCACGAGGCCGCGGAGCAGCTTGCTTTCCGGCGCCAGCAAGAAGAAGCTGCAGCCGAACAGCGTGTCGGCGCGGGTGGTGAACACGGTGATAATGTCGTCATCCGTGGGCTCGGCCGGCGCGTTGCCGTCGCGGTCGCACAGGATGAAGTCCACGTTGGCGCCCTCGGAGCGGCCGATCCAGTTGGCCTGCTGCTGCTTCACGCGCTCGGGCCAGCCTTCCAGCTGATCCAGGTCGTCCAGCAGCTCCTGGGCGTAGTCGGTGATCTTGTAGTACCACTGGGTGAGGTCGCGCTTCTCCACCTCGGAGTCGCATCGCCAGCAGCGACCCTCGATGACCTGCTCGTTGGCGAGCACGGTGCCGCAGCTCGGACACCAGTTCACCGGCGAGTTGCGACGCTCCACGAGACCGCGCTCCCAGAACTTCAGGAAGATCCACTGGCCCCAGCGGTAGTACTCCGGATCGCACGCCACCACTTTGCGATCCCAGTCGTAGGAAAAGCCCATGCGGGAGAAGCTCTTCTTCTGGGTCTCGATGTTCTCGTAGGTCCAGATGGCCGGATGGCTGTGATGCTTGATGGCGGCGTTCTCCGCGGGCAGGCCGAAGGCGTCCCAGCCCATGGGATGCAGCACGTCGAAGCCCTGCATCTTGGAGTAGCGGGCCACCACGTCGCCATAGGTGTAGTTGCTCGCATGCCCCATGTGCATGTCGCCGGAGGGATACGGGAACATCTCCAGGACATACTTCTTGGGCGCATCGGAATTCTCCGGCACCGTGTACAGCCCGGCCTCTTCCCAGGCCAACTGCAAACGGGGCTCGATCTCATGGGGATTGTAAGCTTTCATGGCACTCCCTCGAAAACGTGGCTTTCGACCGCGCGCATTCCCCGCGGCCGCGAGTTGATTTCCCCATTATAGCCATGATGCGCTCTTGGAAAAGGGGCGCCAGCGCTCGACCGCGCCCCTCACGGGACAGACGGCGGCTATACGTTCCGCCCCTAGCGCACCCGGCGCAGAGAAGCGCCGCAGTTCCAGCAGGTCTCCCAGGAACCGTCGTTGTCGGCAGCGCACACGGCACAGGTGCGACGCCCCAGCGGCACCTCCTCGGGCGTTGCGCCAGGCAGGGGCACGTCGGCCTCCTCATCGGCCAAGCGCGCCATGGCGGCGCGGATGCCCTGCACGCCCGTGATGTGCGCCACTTCCAGCGCATCTTTCCTATGATTTGCCGTCATTTCCGCGCCCCTTCGCCCTTCGACCGTCCAATTCAAGTACCATGATAGCGAAATACCGCGATCCCCTCCGCGAAGGAGCACCCATGAACTTCCACAACGCATCGTTTAAAGCCGCTTACGGCACCTCGGAGCAGCTGCCAGCATCCACAGGTCCCGAGGTTTCCTTTGCGGGACGCTCGAACGTGGGTAAGTCGTCGTTGCTCAACAAGCTCATGTACCGCAAGGGCCTGGCGAAGGTGTCGTCCACGCCGGGCAAGACGGCCACCATCAACTTCTACGATGTGGACGGCCACGATCTCGTGGATCTGCCTGGCTACGGGTACGCGAAAGTGTCGAAAGCAGAAAAGGGCCGGTGGAGTGAGCTCATCGAGGGCTACTACAATCAAGATCGTGACTTCGCACTCGTGGTGTCGCTCATCGACATCCGCCACGAGCCCTCGGCGCTCGACCGCAACATGGTTCAGTTTCTCATGGACGCCGAGCTGCCCTTCGCCATCGCGCTGACCAAAGCGGATAAGCTGTCGAAGCAGCAGCAGATGAAGCAGCGCGCCGCCATCAAGAAGGCGCTCAAGCTGCCGGGTGGCGTGCCCATGGTGGTGACGTCGTCGGAGAAGGGCGACGGCATCGACGAGCTGCGCGCCCTCATCAACCGCGCCATCGAGAGATAAGGGCCGCAAGCCCCGAGACGCGTCGCAAGCTCCGAGGCGTACCGCAAGCTGAAAGCTCATCCCCCATGGAGCACAATATGGCGGGATTTCCCGATTTCCACCTCGTGAGGTATGCATTAGCGTGGCAATCGGGAAATCGCGGCGATGCCGAAGGCGCTGCCGATGAAAATCGGGAAATCCCGCCACAAACGAAACCCCCTCCCAAAAAGGAGAGCGCCCCAGTGGAGGAACCGGGGCGCTGAGGAGAGGAGGGGCCGTCGTTGGCCAGAGCAGAACGTCGGGCCGGCGAGGCGATAGGTGTTCAAGCGTTATTCGGTGACCTCGACAGTGAGAGCCGCAGGAACCTCGGGACGCGTCTTCGGGGCCTTGGCCGCCTTCGGCGTACCGAAGAAGAACTTCATGAAGTGCACGAAGACGTAGGCGACCATCACGGCGGCGAACAGCGTCTCCACGGCGATGAGGGCCTCGACCACCGGGAGCGCCGGAATGGAGTAGCCGGCAGCGTAGAGAGCCTGCACGCCCTTGCCGAGCGCCATCGCGGAGATGACGAAGGGGAAGGTCATGGCTGCGTAGCTCGGATAGAACTGCAGGGCGAGGAACTTCGGCACCCGGGTGACGACGCCGATGAGCATCAGCTGGCCGAGGCCCATGAGCACGGCCACGAACACCAGGTTCGGATCAGGCATAACCGACAGATATCCAACCAGCGACAGACCCATAGGAGCAGCATAGATGCAGAACAGCGGGCGAGCGCCTTCGGGGATCTCATGCTTGATGTAGCGCATCGTCACCACGGCGAGCAGCACGAGGTAGCAGGCAAAGCCGAACCAGAAAATGCCCTGGCCGAAGGCCTCGGCGCCGAAGACGGGAGACGTTACAGCCGCCACGATGATGCCCACGTAGCAAATGAAGTACGTAGGAAAGACCTCGGTGAGCTTGAAGCGGCGGATATAGTACAGGGTAAACCACGTCATCAGCACGAAATGCCCCGCCACCGCCGAGCACCACAGCCCGAAAGCCGGCACGATAGCCACGGGAGCCAAGTATCCGGCCAGCTGCATCAGCGTCATGAAGAACGTGGCAGAAACACTTGCGAAAACGGAGTTCTTCATGTCCTCGCGAAGCATGGAGGGGAACATGATCAGCTTGGCGACGAGCATAGCCACCAAGAAGAGAGACAACGCCCCGCAAGCAATGTGGGCGATCTCGGCATAGGGTTGAAGCAAGTTGCCCAAAGCGGCCAGGCCCAAGGCCACGCCCGCTGTGGGGATGGGTACTTTCTTGATAATGTCGCGCATAGAGCACCTTTCGTCGGGGCCTTTGGAGCCGGAAATGTCTCGACCACGAATCGCCGGAGATAACGCAACGACCCGCAGGAGTAGAATGGCTTTATTATGCGCGGTTTCTTACCAAAAGAAAACTTATATATAATTATGTAGCCATTAGAGAAGTTTATTGATATGCTACCCGAGTCCCTAAGGAACCACCGCACCCATCGAAGGAGACGCAATGCAGGACTATCGCGTAAAGACGTTCCTCACCGTGTGCCGCACTCTGAACTACACCCGAGCCGCCGAGGAGCTGGCGCTCACCCAGCCGGCCGTCTCCCAGCACATCACGTACCTGGAGCGCGAGTACGGCGCGAAGCTGTTCACCTACCATCGCAAAAAGCTGGAGCTGACGCCGGCGGGACGTGTCCTGCGCGACGGGCTAGCGACCATGGCCCACGACGACGTGCTATTGCACGAGCGCATCGAGGAGGTGGCCCATGGCGCCACAGTCAAGCTGCGCATCGGCATGACGCTGACCGCCGGCGAGTACGTGGTGGCCCGGCCCCTCGCCCGCTGTCTGGGCGCCCGACCCGACATTCAGGTCACCGTGCGCTCGGGCGGAACCCAGCACCTGATGGAGCTCCTCGACGCGGGAACCATCGATTGCGCCTTCGTGGAAGGGCTCTTCGACAAGGCCCGCTATGCCTCACGCCCCTTCTCGTCCGAGCGTTTGGTGCCCATTTGCGCGGCCGAGCATCGCTTCCCGCGTACGCCACGCACCCTGGAAGACCTCTTGGGCGAACGACTCATTCTGCGCGAGGAGGGCAGCGGCAGCCGCAACGTGCTTGTCCACGCGCTCGCTCAGCGCAATCTCTCGCCTGCCTCCTTCGCCGATCATTTCGTCGTGGAAAGCCTCGATATCATCAAGATATTCGTCCAGGCCGATCTTGGGATTTCCTTCGTTTACGAGGCCGCCGTGCAGCGGGAGGTGCAAGAGGGCACGCTGCGCGTTATCCCCCTCTCCGATGCGGGCATCTTCCACGACATCAGCTTCATTTACCTGCGCGACAGCATCTACGAGCAGGATATGGAAGATCTTTTCGAAGCGCTCAAAGCATAGTCTTCATCCCACCCCATAAAAAGGCGCTCCGCATTGTCGCGAAGCGCCTTTCGGCAATCCCAGAGTTTGGCGATGCGCCTGCGCGCCGCCAAGCGAGCCCTAGCGGGTGTTGCTCGCGTAGGGAGCCTTGTCCTTCAGCAGCACGTCGTGGGCGCCGCCCTCTACGATGGAAGTGGCGGACACCAGCGTGAGCTTCGCC
>ERZ857965.4272-NODE-4272-length-9947-cov-37.982006_pt1 | contig 9947 bp, 9 predicted proteins | sample MGYA00519758_ERZ857965 | MGnify/ENA primary metagenome ERZ857965 (study PRJEB31778, sample SAMEA3449381) | human gut metagenome | biome: human gut; feature: human-associated habitat; material: faeces | place: United Kingdom | collected 2010/2012 ...
CATCTGCCGCACCTCGCTTGCCGTATCGGCACTTAGAATTATGCGGTATTGCCTTTACGTTTTTTCGTGCGTATTTTGTCCCTGCCAGGCGGCCCACTTTACATTAGTAGGCAAAACAGGTATAATAGTTTAGTTAATCTGTGATATTGCGCCATTTTGCCATATTGCGGGTGCAGGCGGTCTTATTTTATCCTTGCTGCCTGTGGATTTTTTGCGGCACGCCGTGCGTTGTGCGGTACCGCTCCTATTAGGTCTGGAGGTTGCGCTCATGGGGCTGCAAAGCCTGCAATACTGTGCATTTTTGGTGGTTGTGGCTGCCGTTTACCTGCATTTGCCGGTGCGCATGCAGCCGGTGTTTCTGCTGGGAGCTTCGTGGGTGTTTTATGCTCTGGCCATGCCGGTCATGCTGCCGGTCACCATTGCACTGGCGGTGTTCACCTACCTGTGCGGCCGCGGCCTTGCCTGGCGGGGCGGCGCACACAAAACCGCTTTTTTGCGCCTTGGCGTGATCGGTATGCTGGGCATTCTGGCCTTTTTTAAGTATAACGGCCTGTTGGGCGGGGTGCTGCACGGCTGGCGCGCGGTGGCCATGCCGCTGGGCATCAGCTTTACCAGTTTTGCCGCAATCGCCTACCTGATCGACGCCACCCGCGGCGACTGCGAGGTGGAAACCAGCTTTATCCGGCTGGCGCTGTTCCTCAACTTTTTTGCCACCGTCACCCAGGGGCCCATCTGCCGCGCCGGTGCGCTGCTGCCGCAGTTGAGCGCCGAGCACCGCTTTGATGCCGCCCGCACGGTGCGCGCTTTGCGGCTATATGCGCTGGGGCTGTTCAAATACATTGCCGTGGCGGATGTGCTGAACATGGTGGTGGATACGGTTTTCCCCCACTATGCGGATTACAGCGCCCCCATGCTGATTTTGACCGCGGTGATGTACACTTTTTATCTGTATTTCAGCTTTTCCGGCTATTCCGAGATTTCCCGTGCCACCGGCCTTGTGCTGGGGCTGGACCTGCCGGAAAACTTTAAGACCCCGTTTTACGCCACCAACTTTTCCGGCTTCTGGAGCCGCTGGCACATCTCGTTTTCTTCCTGGCTGCAGGATTATCTCTTTATGCCGCTGGCCTGGGCAGATCTTGGCCGCTTTGGCCGCCTGCCCACCGAGCTGTGCGTGTTCTGCGTATTCTTTGCTTCCGGCTTCTGGCACGGCAGCACCGCGCCATTCATCATCTGGGGTCTGCTGCAGGCGGTTTACCGCGTGGGCGAAGAGCTGCTGCACCGCCGCTTTGGCAAACCCAAAAAGCGCGGCACCCCGGCCCGTGTGCTGTGGGGCAAGCGGGTTGTGGTGTTTGTTTTGTGGACCATCAGCATGGTGTTCTTCCGCGTGGGGTCCGGCAACCTTTCCGGCATGGCCGAAAACCTGGGCGTTGGCGATGCTTTCGGCTACCTGGGCCGTTGCCTGATGAACAGCTGGTCCCCCGCCCGCTTTGCCGGGGAGCTGTACAGCACAGCGTATACCGGCTTTTACGCCAATACCATTATGGTAGCGGCTTATTGGGCGTTCGCTGCGCTGGCGCTGGCGCTTGGCATCTGGCTGGATCACCGGCGCAATTTTGCCTGCAAAAACAAACCGGCTGAGGTTGCCCTGGCAAGCGCCAAGCACCGCAATGCGCTGTATGTTGTTTTGATCGTTTTTATCCTGGTGGGGTACATCATGCAGAGCGGCGGCTTTAACGCCAACGCGTTCGGCCCCTATGCAGGGTTTTAATCTTATGGAAAAAAGGAGATTTCCGGCGTGAAGCATATCATCAAAAAATTGGCGCTGCTGTTCGTGCCGGTCTATCTGTGGTTTGCCTTTTTTGTGGCGTTTGAGCCAAACAATTATTTTGGCATCAAAAAAACAGCCTCTTCCAGCCAGCCGGTGGCCCGTGTGCGCGCCTATGAGCAGAGCCCCGGCACCAACCTGATCATCGGGGACAGCCGCCTGGCCCACTTTGATATGGACCTTGTGGATTCCCTGACCGGGCAAAGCTGGCAGAACCTGGCCTTTGGTGGTGCTTCCCTGAAGGAATGTGTGGACCTTGCCAACTATGTGCTGGATTCCGGCAACCAGGTGGACCGCATTCTGTTTGAGCTTTCGTTCTACACCTTAAACAGCAGCTATAACACCGACCGTTTTTCGGCGCTGGAAGCTACCCTGCGCAACCCGCTGGCCTACTGTCTGAACCTGGAATACAACGTGAACGCCCTGACCGTGTTTATGGACACCGTAAAGGGCACGCCGGACACCATTGAATCCGGCGACTGGACCGCGGCGGATTACCTGGATGATGCCGGGAACACGATTCCGCTGCACAAAAAGCTATATGAGTACCCGGCGCTGATCACCACCCGCTGCCAGAACTGGACACTGAACGAAACCGAGCTGGCGGAGTTTTTGGCTATGGCCCAGCGCTGCGCAGACCGCGGCGTGGAGCTGACCATTGTGCTGCCCCCCATGGCCGCCAATGTGCGCACCGAGGTATGCGATGCCTTTGGCATTACCGCCGTGATGCAGGACGAAGTTCTGCCGCTGTTGGAAAAGCAGAATTTTGCCGTGCTGAATTACGAATGGTGCACCAGCTGCATTACCGATGATGACACCCAGTTTTTTGACGGGTTCCACCTGGACGAAAAATACGGCCTGCCGGACTGGACAGCCGAACTGTTTGATGATATGCAGCGCTGATGCTGCCCCACCCCAAAAAGGAGGTCCCCTGTGGCACTGGACTTTTTGATTTTGTACGAACACACCGTTCGGGAATATGAGAGTGATCTTTTGCTCAAATTGGAGCTGGAGCGCCGCGGCTACACCGTGCGCATCCGCCAGCTGCTGGATGCCAAAGATCTGCGCCTGTTTGGCAAAGACAAGCCGGAAGTTCTGGTTGCCAGCTGCATGTATGACAACGAAGCCATCAACAGCCATGTGTACAACAACATTGGCAGATGCAACAAGATCGTCAACCTGCACTGGGAGCAGATGCTCTCCGACACGCAGGAGGAGGGCGATTGGTTCAACATGAACGGCAACGCCAAGCGCTGCGTGCAGACTTGCTGGGGCCAGCGCACTGCCCAGCGGTTACAGGCCCATGGCATGGATGCCAAGAACACCCCCGTGACCGGCGCTGTGATGATGGACTTTCTGCGGCCGGAGTTCAAGGGCTACTTTAAGGATAAGGAAACCCTGTGCAAGGAATTCGGCCTTGACCCCGCCAAACAGCTGCACCTGTACATTTCCAGCTTTGGCTATGCCAGCATGACCGACCAGGAAGTGGCCGAGCTTTCCAAAATGGCGGGAACGGATTTTTCCGGCTTTGCCCGCACCAACCGCGTTTCGATGGAAAAAACGCTGGCCTGGTTTGACCGCTACCTGGGTGACCACCCGGAGGTGGAACTGGTATACCGCCGCCATCCCAGCGAATGGAAATGCAAAGCCCTGGACGAGCTGGCCGCCAAACGCCCCAACTTCCATGTGATTTTTGCGGATTCCGTCAAGCAGTGGATTGTGGCGGCGGATTCCATCTCCATCTGGATGAGCACCGCTGTGGCCGAAGTATACATGGCGGGCAAAAGCTGCCATATCCTGCGCCCGGTGCCCATCGAGCACGAGTACGACCCCGTCATCTACAAGGATGCTCACTATGTGACTAGCTACCCGGAGTTTGCCGCTGCCATGGCGCAGCCGAACCCGCCGTTCCCCATTGCACGGGATGTGATTGAGGGCTATTTTGACCCCTCCCCTGCCCCGGCCTACAAGCGGATGGCCGACCTGCTGGAGGAAGTGTACAAAAATCCCCCGCGGGATGAACCGATGGGGCCCGGCTTTACGCCGCACTTCAACCTGCTCAAGTTCTGCGCACTGGCGGGGGTACACATGCTGTACCGCCACAAGTGGGAACCCAAACGGGTGTTTGCCTTCTGCCCGCCGCTGGCCAACTTTGCCCAGCGCATTTACGGTTATGTGGACAAAGCCTATATCCCGCCGGAGGAGATTCAGCGCATGGAAGCGCGCATCCGGCCATATGTAAAATAAAGTTGTTTTTCCGGCGCGCTGCGGTGCGCCCGCTGCAAATGGGAGCCTGCCATGTCTGAACCGAAAAAAACTGAAAGCTTTGCCGGAAATGTGATGAAATACTCCATTGCCACCTACCTTGGCTTTGGCATTTCCGGCGCAGCGCTTATCATCAAGGGCGTCCTGCCCGCCGAAAGCTACGCCGTTCCTGCTTCCTTCATGGCATACACCATGTCGCTGATGAACGTGGGCATGCTTGGGCTGGATCAAAGCCTGCTGCGCTTTTACCACGAACCGCCTGCCGGTTCCACCGGGCGCAGCATGTTTGCCGCGTGTACCCGGCTTTCGGTGCTGGTCATGCTGCTGGTGGGCGGCATCGGCAGCATCTTTTTCGCCAAGCCGCTGGCGGCGGCCTTTGGCCTTGGGGCCAACGGTGCCGGGCTGGTGCCGTTTTTGTTCCTGAACGCTGCTCTGTACATGCTGGTGCGTTACCTCAACGTGCTGCTCCGGCTGGAAAACAATGTGCGCGCCTACACCACCGAAACGCTGTGGATGCAGGCCTGCCTGAACCTGATCTACCTGCTGCCCGGCTTTGTTACCCAGGACGCCCGCGCTTTTGTGCTGGGTGCGGTGTGCAGCTTTGCGGGGGTCGCAGTGTTCTATTGGCGGCGGGCTTCTAAAGGTCAAACGAAAGAGGCCCCTGTGCGCGGCCTGCGCCCCTATGCCCACATTTACCGGGCGGCACTGCCTTACGGCATTGTGTTGGCACCTGCGGCCATCCTGATTCCGCTGTACCGCGCCATCTGCCTTTCTTTTTTAGGCAATTACGCCCCCGCGGCGGAGCAGGGTTCGTTTGATTTTGCCTACACCCTGGCCCAGCTTGTCACCACCATTCAGGCCGGTTTTTCCACCTACTGGGGCCCCTATGTCTACGCGCATTACCGCACCGAGCAGGAGCGCATTGGCCGCATCCATGATCTGCTGAACCTGCTGATCTTCGGCTTTTTCTGTCTGCTGGTCATGTTTGAGGATATCATCTTCATCATCTTCCCGGCCAAATCGGCCTGCCTGCCCTACTTTCCGCTGATGATGCTGGCCGTGGTGTTCTCCATCCTGTGCGAAGGCACGGTGTACGGCAACACCATTGCCCGCAAGCCGTTCCAGGATACGATTGGAACCGCCGTGGGCGTTGCGGCCAACATTGCCGTGTGCGCCGTGCTGGTGCCGCGTTTTGGCGTAATGGGTGCCGCGGTCGGCCTGGTAACGGCCAATGCAACGATGTTTTTGTACCGCACTGTGACCGGGCAGTATTACTACCGCACCATCCCCAGCTTCAGCCGGACGATCTGCGGCTTTTTGCTGGCGGTGGGTGTGGCCGTGATCGGCGTGGTGTTCGCCCACAATTTTATCATCAAGTTTGTTTTAACTGCAGCAATCCTGTTTATTTACTGTAACATTTACCGTGCCCAGCTGTACAAGCTGTGGCAGATCTTTATGGGCTTTGTGCGGCGGTATCTGCTGCACAGCCAAGCATAACTACTGCAAAGGAAAGGTTGTATATCAAGATGAAGCATTGCGGCACACAAGAGTTGACCACCGAGCGGCTGGTCCTGCGTCGTATGACAACCGACGACTGCGAAATGATGTTTGGCAACTGGGCCAATGACCCGGAAGTGACCCGCTACCTGCGCTGGGAGCCCCACCGTGACTGGGTGGTAACGATGGCATATCTGAACGAGATCGTCAAACAATATGACCGCCCGGATTTTTATGATTGGGGCATCTGCGATAAAGTGACCGGTGTGCTGATGGGCAGCATCAGCATTGCCCCCGCCGAATCCTGTGAGCGTGAAAAGCCCTATGCCTGGAAAAACGTGAAAACCGAGCTGCTGGGCGGCATGTATGAGATCGGTTACACCTTGGGCAAAAAGTGGTGGAACCAGGGCTATGCCACCGAAGCCGCCGCTGCCGTGCGCGATTACTGGTTTGGCATGGTAGGTGCGCCCTGGCTGGCCGGGTTCCACGCCAGCCAGAATGTGGCAAGCAGCCGCGTGTTGGCCAAGACCGGCTTCCATTATGACCACGATACCGTTCTGCACCGCTTTGACGGCACCGAGGTGCCCTGCCTGGCCTGGTACCTGCTGAACCCCGGCAGCCAGAAATGCGATGAACCGGCAGCCGCTGCCCCCGCTGTACAGGCAGAACCAACGGAACCAGCGGAGAATGCCGAGACAACCGTCTGACATTCACTCCCCTGCCCCATACTTTTGCTGACCTGGCCGAATACGGCCAGAAAGGACCCCTATGGACGAAATGAAGGACCCCATCACCCTGGACTTTACCGCTACCCAGGCCCCGGCAGAGGACGCCCCTGTTGGGCAGAAGGCTCTGGACAGCGAGCGCCCGCCGGTGCGCGTTGTGCTGCTGGCGCTGGACCAGGGCAAGTTTGACTCCCAGCGCAGCCTGGATGAGCTTGCCGCCCTGGCGGAAGCCAACGGCATGCAGGCCGTTGCTACCGTGTGCCAGAAGCGCAGCACCCCCGAAGCCGCCACCCTTCTGGGGGAGGGCAAAGTGGAGGAAGCGCGCCTGGTATGCCTGAATACCGATGCCGAGGCCGCCATCTTTGACGGCGAGCTGACCGGCAGCCAGATCCGCAACCTGAGCGCGGCTTTGCAGGTGGAAGTGCTGGACCGCACGATGCTGATTTTGGAAATCTTCCGTGCACGCGCCACCACCAACGAGGGCAAGCTGCAAACTGAGCTGGCCACCCTGAAATACCGCATGCCGCGCCTGCAGGGCCTTGGCGAGGCGCTGAGCCGCCAAGGCGGCGGTGGCGGCGGCGGTGTCGGTGCCCGCCGCGGTGCCGGTGAAACCAAGCTGGAGCTGGACCGCCGCTACCTGCGCAGCCGCATTGAAAAGCTGGAAAGCCGCCTGAAAGAGCTGGAAAAGCGCCGTGGTGAAACCCGCCGCGCCCGCCAGAAAAACGGTGTTCCGGTCATCTCATTGGTGGGCTACACCAACGTGGGCAAAAGCAGCCTGACCAACGCTTTGTGCGGCGCAGAAATTTTTGAAGCCGACATGCTGTTTGCCACGCTGGACCCCACCGCCCGCAAATGCACGCTGCCCAGCGGGTTACAAGTGATCCTGGTGGATACAGTCGGCTTTGTCAGCCGCCTGCCGCATGATTTGGTGGATGCTTTTAAGAGCACACTGGAAGAAGCTGCCTGCTCTGACATCATCTTGAAAATTGCCGACGCCAGCGACAGCGAAGCCGCCGAGCAGCTGAGCGTGACCGATGAAGTGTTGAACGACCTGGGCTGCGGGGATATCCCGCAGGTGACAGTCTACAACAAGTGCGACCGCACCGGTGTTGCCCCCTATGACCCAGATGTGCTGCTGGTAAGCGCCAAAACCGGCTACGGGCTGGACAGCCTGCTGGCCAAGATTGACGAGATTCTGGCACACCGTGTGCGCACCATTGAGGTACTGTTGCCCTATGACAAGCTGGCCCTGGCCGATGTGTTCCGCACCCGCGGCAGCGTTCTGGCTGAAGAATACCGCGAAAACGGCGTGTATTACAAGGCAACCGTAAAGGTGGATGACCTGCACCGGTTTGAAGCGTACCTGCTGTAAGCGCAACCGTTCGCTTTGTGCAAGATAACAAATACTGATTTTATTGCTGATTGTAGACAAAAAGACCTCCATCCCTGCACGGTTCTGTGCTTGGGATGGAGGTCTTTGGTTTATTTGTGTGTACCCTGCGTTACGGCAAAATTATTCCGCCGTCAGCAGTTTAACAGCACGGGAGGTGCCCAGGCGGTCCGCGCCCAGATCCAGGAACTTTTCCATGTCCTCAACGGTGGAAATGCCGCCGGCTGCCTTGATCTTGCAGCGGCCGCGCACGCAGCGGGCAAACAGCTCAATATCATGGAAGGTTGCACCTGCGGTAGAAAAGCCCGTGCTGGTCTTGATGAAGTCGGCACCGGCTTCCACCACGATATCGCACATCTTCTCTTTTTCTTCATCGGTCAGCAGGCAGGTTTCAATAATAACCTTGAGCACCTTATCCCCCACGGCCCGCTTGACGGCGGCGATATCCTCGCGCACAGCGTCATATTCCTTGTTCTTCAGGCGGCCGATATTGATGACCATATCCACTTCCTCGGCACCGTTTTCCACAGCGGTCTTTGCTTCAAAGCACTTGGAAGCAGTATCCATTGCACCCAGAGGGAAGCCGACCACGCAGCACACCGCAACACGGCCCGCCATATACTGCACAGCCTGCTTGACATAGCAGGTATTGATGCAGACGGATGCAGTATGATACTTGATGGCATCATCGCACAGGGCCTGAATCTGGGGCCAGGTAGCCTCCGGTTTCAACAGGGTGTGGTCAACTTTGGAAAGGATTTCCTCCTTGGTGTATTTCATTTGAATTCTTCTCCTTTTTTACAGGTCTTGCACAGGTGCGCCTGGTGCAGGCCGATGGTCGAAAATACAATGGCCGTCAGGCTGACCGTTGCGCCCACAATGCCCAGGATCAGGCCGGTCAGACGGAATGCACCGCCGCGGATTTTGTTTGTCATAAGAAAGCCCTCCTTATCATCGTCGGTTTGGTTGTTTCGGGTTTCTATCTGTTCTGTGTTGTTATTTCTTTTTGAAAATAAACAACTTGCTGAACACATAGTTGGATACAATCACAATAACCTGGCTGAACAGTTTAACACCCATGGCCCACAGGTCAGCGTTGGCTGCGGCAAATGCCACATGCGGTGCCAGCACGCTGACGCCCAGCCAGATGATGACCTGGTCCATGACCATGGTGCCAATACGGCAGGCCACAAACTGGCCAAACTCCGCCAGAGCAGCCTGGCCGCTGTTTTTGCTGCGGAACACAAAGGTGCGGTTGGTCCAGTAGGCAAACAGAATGCAGATGATATTATCCAGCACATTGCCAATGCCGGTTGCAAAGCCCGTGCCCAGCACAGCCTGGAACACGGCAAACAGCACCAGGTTCAACAGCGTGGCAAGCCCGCCAAAAAACAGGTAGGCAAACCCCTCATAATATTTTTTAATAAAAGCCTTTAATTTTTCCATGCAGTTTATCCTTTACCACACAGCGCAGGGAGGTTTGCAGCGCTGCTCGCCAGTGTACGCCAACAGTGCACACTGGCATATAACAAAAGGGGCCCGCCTGTTGCCAGGCAGGCCCCTGCTGCAATTCGGGGATTATTCAGCGTCCTCGGCAGCCTCATCGAGGCAAGCCTTCATGGACAGGCTGATGCGCTTGCGATCAAAGTCAACATTGATCAGCTTAACCTTGACCATGTCGCCGACCTTCAGAACGTCGGAAACCTTGTTCACGCGCTCGTTGCTGATCTCGCTGATGTGGACCAGACCGTCAATGCCCGGCAGAATGCGAACAAATGCACCGAACTTGGTGATGGAAACGACCGGAGCCTCGAACTCAGAGCCGATGGGATACTCGTTCTTGAGCTTCTCCCAGGGGTTGTCCTCTTCCTTCTTGTAGCCCAGGGAAACCTTCTGGTTCTCGGGGTCATAGCTCTTAACATACACCTCGATGGTATCGCCAACGCTGACGACCTCAGAGGGATGCTTGATGTTGTTCCAGCTCAGTTCGCTGATGTGGCACAGGCCATCCACGCCGCCGATATCAACAAAGGCACCGTAGGAAGTCAGGCTCTTGACAACGCCAGTGTACTGCTTGTCAACTTCAACGTTCTTCCAGAACTCATCGCGCTTTGCCTTGTTTTCTTCAGCAGTAACCTTGTTGATGCTGCCGACGATCTTGCGGCCTGCGCACTCGGTGATAACCAGCTTAACGTGCTGGCCAACCAGCTTGGTGTAGTCCTCGTCGCGGCGCATGGTAGCCTGA
>ERZ857965.4274-NODE-4274-length-9945-cov-4.783418_pt1 | contig 9945 bp, 7 predicted proteins | sample MGYA00519758_ERZ857965 | MGnify/ENA primary metagenome ERZ857965 (study PRJEB31778, sample SAMEA3449381) | human gut metagenome | biome: human gut; feature: human-associated habitat; material: faeces | place: United Kingdom | collected 2010/2012 ...
TTTTATGAATTTGAGCAGACATGCTCGAATGTGCAATTCATCCCATCACCTATAGAGGTGAGGGAATTCTTGCTACGGTTGTTAAAAAAATTCATCTTTCATCCTCCCTGTTGTATTTACAAGTTTAACTTGTAGAAATTATGCTACTGGCTTCTGTTTTATACAACTACAACTTATACAATATTTACAAAAGGAGTACAAAACTATGAACCGTATAAGAGAATTAAGAGAAGAGAAAAAGATTACTCAAATTCGTCTCAGTATTGAACTAGAAGTGTCTCAGGAAACAATCAGTGCTTATGAAATGGAAAAATATTTTCCCAGTATAAAATCACTTATCAAGCTTCGCCAGATATTTGGTGTTCCTATTGATTATATTCTGGGACTTTCTGATACCAGATGTGATTGTATTCAGAGTACAGATCTGAATCAGGATGAAATCTACACTATGTCCCTTTACAAAAATATGGATATTACAGGAAAAGAGCGTACCCAGGCATATATGGAAGGTTATCTGGCATGCCTGGAGAAAAAACATTCTTTATGAAAAAATGAGAGGAACACTTATTTCTAAGTGAATCCTCTCATTTCTTATTCCTGTCGCATTTTTTACACTGATAAAGGTGTTTTCATCTGTGCTACAATCTCTTTAAGTTTCTTCTTCTCTTCCTGTATTGTAGTAATAAAAAGACACCTCATACCGAGGTGCCTCATGTAGCAGGGCTACAAGGATTCGAACCTTGAACTGACGGAGTCAGAGTCCGTTGCCTTACCGTTTGGCGATAGCCCTTTATGTTTTGTTTTCGCTACTTCGTTCGCGACAATTGGTATTATATAATAGTCTTCCGGAAAATGCAACCCCTTTTTTGAAATTTTTTTAATTTTTTTTCAAAAACGCGAAAATACCGCTTTTTCAGGGACTTTTTTATGTACTCCGGGTAAAATTATGCTATAATCAAGAAAACCTTGCTGCGTTCACTCAGGCTTTCACAAATCATTCTTTCGGGATGGCCACTGAACAGCAGCCCCAATTTATCAGTACTTCTGTTTTCCTCAACCTCATTATCTGAAGTGCTGACACTCATTCCCACCTGCGTACAAGAAAGTAGGCGGAATATTTTAATAATAAATTTTAATAATAATATGCTCTTTACAATGAGACATTATTATTAAGGAAAAAAGGAGAGCTACTATGAGAGCGAATAATCTTACTCTGCTCACAGACCTTTATGAGCTTACTATGATGCAGGGCTATTTTAAGAACCCCACCAACCAGACTGTTATTTTTGATATGTTCTACCGTACCAATCCATGTGGCGGCGCATTTGCTATCACTGCAGGTCTGGAACAGATGATTGAATATATCGAAAATCTTCATTTTACAGACGAAGATATCGAATATCTGGAAAGTCTGAATATCTTCGAAGATGATTTCCTTGAATATTTAAGAAACTTCGAATTCACAGGTGATATCTATGCAATTCCTGAGGGAACTGTTGTATTCCCAAGAGAACCACTTGTAAAAGTTGTTGCACCGATCATGGAAGCACAGCTTGTAGAAACTGCTATCCTGAACATCATCAACCACCAGAGCCTTATTGCCACTAAAGCAGCCCGTGTCTGCTACGCAGCAAAAGGTGACGCGATCATGGAATTCGGTCTTCGCCGTGCCCAGGGTCCAGATGCCGGTATCTTTGGTGCCCGTGCCGCAGTCATCGGCGGATGTGCCGGTACTTCCTGTGTTCTCACTGGCAAAATGTTTGACGTACCAGTCCTTGGAACTCACGCCCACAGCTGGATCATGAGCTTCCCGGATGAATATACCGCATTCAAGACCTATGCGAAACTTTATCCAGACGCATGCACCTTATTAGTAGATACCTACGATGTCCTGAAATCCGGTGTTCCGAATGCGATCCGTGTATTCGAAGAAATGCGCGAAGAGGGTATTCCACTTACCAAATACGGCATCCGTATTGACAGCGGTGACCTTGCTTATCTTTCCAAAGAAGCATACAAGATGCTTGCAGCTGCCGGATTTGATGATGCGATCATCTCCGCTTCCAGTGACCTGGATGAATATCTGATCGACAGCCTGAAAGCACAGGATGCAAAGATCAACTCCTGGGGTGTTGGAACAAGACTGATCACCTCCAATGATAATCCTGCATTCGGTGGTGTATACAAACTTGCTGCTGTTAAAGATGCCGACAGCACAGAATTCACACCTAAGATCAAACTTTCCGAAAACACCGAGAAAGTTACCAATCCAGGAAATAAAACCGTATATCGTCTCTACAGCAAGAAAACAGGCAAGATCAAAGCAGACCTTATCTGCCTCGCTGATGAGAAATTAGATGCAGATGAGAACATGGTTCTCTTTGACCCCATCGACACATGGAAAAAGACCAAGTTCCTTGGCGGAACTTATGAAGTACGTGAGCTTCTCGTTCCAGTTATCAAAAAGGGTAAACGTGTCTACGAATCTCCATCTGTTATGGAACTTCGCGACTACTGCCTGAAAGAACAGAATACTCTCTGGGATGAATCCAGACGTTTCGTAAATCCGCAGAAAGTCTATGTAGACCTGTCTCAGAAACTCTGGGAACTGAAGAAAGACCTGCTTGAAGAAATGAGCGAGAAATCTCTCGATTGATAAAATAATCCACATAAAAGCCCCCAATCCCTCATAAACATAAAAGGGAAAGGGGGCTTTTCTTATGAATCTGTATACCCGTCTGATCAACAAAGACCATCCTCTGCCGCCAGACTATGTTCCTGAAAATCTGACTGACATCGGAATTCCATTTGATGCACCCTGCGGAGATCCCAAACGGCTTCTGGAAATCCGCACTGCTCATGCAGCACTCACGCTGATACAGGCAGCGCAGAAAGAATCTCTGATCATTACCGGAATCTCCGGCTACCGCTCCTACAAACGCCAGCAGCAGCTTTCCACCGGAAATCCTTATGTTGCATCTCCAGGCACCAGCGAGCACCAGAGTGGCCTTGCACTGGATGTCTCATGTCCGTCGATCCAATATCAGCTCATCCCGGAATTTGCCGAAACACCAGAGGGAAAATGGCTCAAACGAAACGCTTCTCTCTACGGTTTTATCATCCGCTATCCTGCAAACAAAGAACCCATCACCGGCATCCCCTGGGAACCCTGGCATATCCGTTATGTAACCCGTCCACTTGCCGGATGCCTCGCACTGACAGGACTTACTCTCGAAGAATACTACTCTACCTTTGGCGCTCCTTTGCAAAATCCGGAACCAGAAATTACTTAAAATGCATCATAATATCACAAATTTCGCTTTTCGTGCCAACACGCATGTTTGGTCCGAAAAGCCCTACACCGGAGGTAACAATGCTGTGCATATCACCCTTTTTCAGATATCCACACGCATTCTCCCACATCAGCTTAATCGTAAGATTTCCCGGAAACAACTGCCCGTCATGGGTATGTCCACACAAGTCCGCATCTACCCCTGCATCTGCCAGCTCCTGCAATTCTCCAGGTTCATGATCGATCACCAGCACTGGCAGTGACAGATCCATATCTGCTGTAATCTCCTGCGCACTCTTTCTCTCATCAATCCCGCGTCCCGGTCTCTCATAATCTGGTCTTCCATATAAGTAGAAAGAATCATCGATCAATACATACTCATCTCTCAGAAGTGTAATTCCTGCCTTTTCCAGAAACTCATCCATCTTCACGGAACTCTCTTTCTTCTCCTTTCCGCCAAAGGTGAATCCCGCCAGGATCTTCTCCTGAATATCATGATTTCCATAACATGCATACACACCATATTTAGACTGAATCCCTCTCAGAATCTCCGCCAACCTGTCCGGATCTTCCAGTGCCTCATATTCGTTGTCAAAAATATCTCCGGCAACCACGACCAGATCAGGATCCTGTGCATTGATCTTCTCCACCATCTGCTCCATCTGCCGGCAGCCAATGTTATATCCCAGATGAAGATCTGCAATCAGCACCACATTCAGCGAATCCAGTTTTCCGGCTTTCTTATCAATAGAAATATCATACTTTGTCGTCTGTATATTTCCCGCATTGATCACTCCATAAATACTGACCGTCGTAATGATCACCGCACAGATTATACCCACAACAGCAGTCCCCACATTTCCGAAAAGCAGCGTTCTTCCCGGAAAATTCAGGTTCTTCAGCGGATATTTCAACAACAGTCTCAGCACATCTGCGATTCCCACAGTCATGATTGTATACATCAGCACTCCAAGCCAGTAATTACTCAGAAGCTTCATAAATCTCCGAAATCCCGAAGCCGGTGCCATAAACGCGATCAGAATACTGAAGACAACAAACAGATAGATAAGTCCGATCCCTCTGCACACCCACACATTCTGAAAAACAGCATGCAGCACCTGTATCCAGTGCAAACCTCTCAAAAGAATATAAACACACACCAGCAGATAAACCGGTGCCAGATATATTGCTACCATATAATACTTTCTCCTTATTAATATCCCTTATAAAATCAGGCAGATATCCACAACCTATTCATAACTTAACCTCCATTATACAAAAAAGAATCCCCAGTTGCCACCATTTGCTCCTGAAGATTCTCTTAATTTATTATAAAAATTTACTTGCCAGCCTTCTACTGCTCCATCTGCCGTCCCAGAAAGCCGCTGGCCGTCCTGATGAGCATTTTCTCCGATTCACCCATCACATCTCTCTCATTTTTTCCCAGCAAAAGCACCGAACCAACCGCATCCCCTGCACTGATGATCGGCTGCATGATCTGTGAATACAGCGGTTCCCTCTGCTCCTGCGTCACCGGGATCCTGTTTCTGTCATTTCCATTGGCAAATACAGAACCTCTCTCGGAAATCGTTTCTTCTAATGCCTTGCTGATGGGTTTTCCCATATATTCCCGGCTTCCCTGGCCAGCAGCCGCCACTACCTGATCATGATCTGTGATACATGCCACCATCCCGCTGGACTGCGCCAGAGCTTCTGCATATTCTTTGGCAAAAATATTCAGTTCTCCGATAGGTGAGTATTTTTTCAGAATGATCTCTCCCTCCCGGTCTGTAAAAATTTCCAGCGGAGTTCCTTCTTTTATCCGTAATGTTCTTCTGATTTCCTTAGGAATGACCACACGTCCCAGGTCATCAATACGCCGAACGATCCCTGTAGCTTTCATGCACTTTTCTTCCTCCTGTTTTCCTTTTTATCGAAGTTTACTGTCTTTGTACCTTTTAGTTTCCATATCATGTGTTGTATGGTTATTATGTGGAAAAACAGGGAGAATATACATCTTTATATTTACAAAAAATATCAGTCCTGCGGATCTTCGCAATCCGCTTCGCTACGCGGCTTTACGCCAAATAAATGCTATTTGCCTGAAAGCAATTCCATCAGTTCCTCTCTGGTAAGACTGCTGCCATTGAGTCCTTCTCCTTCCAGAATCTGATCCGCCAGCTCACGCTTCTTTTCCTGCAGCTTCATGATATTTTCCTCGATGGTATCTTTCACAATCAGCTTATACACATTCACTACATTCTTCTGCCCGATCCTGTGTGCTCTGTCTGTAGCCTGATTCTGTACTGCCAGATTCCACCACGGGTCAAAATGGATCACAATATCCGCCGCAGTCAGATTCAGCCCGGTTCCTCCTGCTTTCAGGGAAATACAGAATACCTGGGTATCATCATTATTAAAACTTTCCACCATCTGTGCACGCTTCTCTTTGCTTGTAGCGCCGGTCAGCATATAATAGCTGATTTTCTCTTCTTCAAGACGATTCGCAAGGTGGTCGAGCATCGTTGTAAACTGGGAAAACAGCAGAATCTTATGTCCGCTCGCCACTGCATTGCAGATCATATTCAGACACATCTCTGTCTTCGCAGAATCAGCTTTATAATCTGTGAAAACCAGTGATGGATCACAACAAATCTGGCGCAGTTTGGTCAGCTCTGCCAGAATTGTAATCTTTGAAGTCTTAAATTCTTCTTCCGACTGTTTATCCAACATCAGCATCATACGCTTTACATGTGCATCATAAAGCTTCTGCTGTTCTCCTGTAAGCTGTACAAACATATTCTCTTCCAGCTTATCAGGCAGATCCGTAAGCACTTCTTTTTTCAGTCTTCGAAGCACAAACGGCCGAATCATCTTCTGCAGACGTTTCATGGCATCTTCATCAGAATTCTGAACTGCCGGAATTTCTACCTCCTCACGGAACTTCTTATAACTGTAAAGAAAACCTGGCATCAGATAATCAAATATGCTCCATAACTCACTCAGACGATTCTCCACCGGAGTTCCCGTAAGCGCCAGTTTAAATTCTGCCTGAACCTCTTTTACGGCTTTCGCAGCCTGGGTATTGGCATTCTTGATATACTGAGCTTCATCTATAATTTCACACTGGAACTGATACTTTTCATATTCACTGATGTCTCTCTTCAGCAGATCATACGAAGTCAGAAGAATATCCTCCGTCCCAGCTTCAGTCAGCACCATTCTCCTCTCTGCCGCAGTTCCCGTTACCATCCTCACTGTCAGTTCTGGTGCAAAGCGTTGAATTTCACTGCTCCAATTATAAACCAACGATGCAGGAGCTATAATTAATGTATTTCTTTGCAGTTTTCCAGTTTGTCCATTCATCGCCTCATCGATATCAGCTTCCTGCACCTCTGCTGTCTCAGATTTAGTTTCACTCTGTACATTTAACACTGTAGCTTCTTTTAATGTTATGTTTTCAATATCAGTATTCTTTCTTTCCAGAAATTCTGACAGCAGAAACGCAATCACCTGCAGCGTTTTTCCCAGTCCCATATCATCCGCAAGTATTCCGCCAAATCCATTATGCCTCAACGTCTTGATCCACAGAAATCCCCTCTTCTGGTACTCCCGCAAAACCTTATCCAGACTCTCCGGCACTTCAAAGTCATTATCCTCAACGGTTTTCATATTTCTTACCAGGGACTTGAAAGATTTATCCTTCACCGCCGAAACAACCGGATTCTCTTTTAACTGTGCATCCAGATACAACGCACGGTATTTCTGTACTTCGATCCTGTCCTGTTTCATCTGCTTATCAGTCAGCTGAAGTCCTGTTCTGAGTTCTTCAACCGTATCCAAACCTGAATCTGCAGCATTTACAAAAGCCCCATTTTTCAGACGATAAAACTTTTTCTTCTTATTATATCTGGAAAGAATGTCGATCAGGTCTTCCCTTGACATATCCCCTACTGTCATACTCAGCTCCAGCAGATTTCCACTTAAAGAAACCCCAACTGTAATTTTCGGTGAATTTCTTACCTCAATTCGCTTCAATGCATCGGAAATAAATACCTCACCTACTGCCTGCAGCGCTGGAATTCCTTCTGTCAGAAACTCATATTCCGCTTCTTCATCATCAGCAATTACCGCACACTGTTCAAATGGATGAAATGCATTGGAATATTTATGGATCACATTTCTGACCACTGTCTCTTTATTCATATCTCGAATGGCAATATCGTCTGTAGTATACAATGAAAACTCTCTATCCCTATACCTGACTGTGGCACCACATGTAATCATATTTTCCTGCGGTGCATCCAGATAAAACTGGAATTCAGGTTTTATCATTCCATAATTCTCCGGATCAAATTCAACCATCCTGCATTTAAAGAACTTCTGGATTACCGGTAAAAGTTCCTGGCAAAACGCCGGTACATCTTTATTTTCTATAAAAGCTGTTTCCCCTGATATGAGAGATAAACTGTCCAGGAAATCCTTAACCGGCAGAAGTTCTTCCATATTTTCAATATAAATCTTTTTGTCAAAAAAACAGATTCTATATTGATTGGTTCGTGCTGCACAGATAAATTTGCTTACCTTCAGTTCAATGCCTTGCTTCACACCTGTTATGGTTATTTTTCTTGGCAAATGTTCTCTGGTTACTTCCCATGTTTTATTTCTGGTTCCTACAGACTCTCCCTGCAATATTCTGCCTTCCATAAGAAGGAGAAATTCTGCCAGTTCATTCCCTGCCAGATCCAGATGCCGTACTTTTTCCAGACTTCCCATATAGTATCCATAATAAGAAGATGATCTGTGAAACTGCCTGTTATTATCTGCCCATTTGCAGATAAATTTCGCCAGGGGTTTGGATTCTTCATCAAAAGATTCTATGGTATGAACAAACTGAAGATTTTTCCCATATTTATAATCGGTCTGATCGGACATATTATTATCAAAAGAAAATGCATCTTTCAACACATACATCTTGTTGGTTCCGATTTTAAACTCTACTGTAAATGTCCTTCCATCGAAATCAAAATACGGCTCCAGTCTTACCTTTCCATAGGTGCTTCCCTGGATAAGCGGAAGAGATTTCGCAACTGCCTGCTTCTGCAGAAGCTGTGCAAGTTCAGGTGTAGTGTGCATGGTGATACCCTTTTTTACACCTTTTAACTGATTCAGTTTTTGGGGATCCACCTGCTGCCTTGCAGCATATTCGTTATATTCCAGAAGAACAGCTACACAGTGCTTACAGATTCCGTCATACTCTCCATATGCAGGACACTCACAATAAATATTGTCTATCTGATTATCTTCTTTATCTACAGAAACATCTACCTCATAGATATTTCTTCCGCTTCCCTTTACAGAAGCTACAACCTCATCATAGCTCCCGAAATCCTGCACATCCATATCCAGCACTTTACCATCCAGGTAAATATCCAGACCCCTGGCATAGGATGCAGCACCTGACATATATTTTATCTGTGTTTTCGAAATCATATCATTTACATCTCCTGAGTAAAAAAGAACCCCTCCACCAGGCAGTATCAATCTCTGCTTAAAGTGAAGGGATTTCCTCATCCATCGCTATTTATTTTACACGATAACTTTCGCAACTGCAAGACCATAAACATTAAGTTTATCGCTTCCATTGCCATAGATCCAGTTTACCTCTCCCTCCGGTACAGGAAGTTTTACAGCCTCTGTTCCGAAGTTCTGATAAATATAGTATTTCACGTTTCTGTTCTCTCTCACTGTGATCTCCAGCGCATCCGGGATCTCTTCTTTGATTCTACAGGAAACGCCGCTGTCTTTCAGTACTTTCTTCAGGAAGTCTCCGTAGAATTCTTTGTCCGCATCTGCTGCCACATACCATGCCTTGCCTTTGCCATATTCATTGACAGTCAGGCAGGAATAGCCTTCATAGAAATCACTTCCATAAGTCATTAAAGTACGTGCTCCCCTAAGCTCTACAAGATCACACAGATACTTACATGTATAAGTCTTATCCAAACCAAGTTCATTACCCTCTACAGGTACGAAAGAATTCTCTTCCCAGTCATAAAGACCATCGATCTCAGCACTTCTGATTCCCAGTACATCCATCAGACCATGTGGAGTTCCTTCCAGATAGCATCTGTCTGTATCATCCGCAATTCCTGACCAGTAGCTGGTGATCAGCACGCCGCCATTCTCCACAAATGCACAAACTTTTTCTGCGAAACCTTCCTTGAACATATAAACCATCGGCAGCGCCAGCACTTTATATTTGTCCAGTTCACAGGTCATATCGATGAGATCCACATTCACGCCCTGCTTACGGAAGCCTCTGTAGAATTTCAGCATTACTTCCAGGTAATGAAGTCCTTTGTTCCTTGGTCCCTGGCTGTCTTCCATTGCCCACTGGCTGTCCCAGTCGTAGATCATGGCCACCTGGCTGCTCATAGTTGTTCCAGCCAATTCCTGTAACTCTTTCAGGGTTGCTCCAACCTTGGAAACCTCTTTAAATACTCTGGTGTCATTCCCGCCATAATGGTCGATCACTGCTCCATGAAATTTCTCAGAAGCACCTCTGCTCTGGCGGATCTGGAAATAAAGAGCACCCTCTCCGCCATGTGCAATTGCCTGCATGGACTGTGCAAAAAGCATTCCCGGTTTCT
>ERZ857965.4276-NODE-4276-length-9945-cov-2.676036_pt1 | contig 9945 bp, 11 predicted proteins | sample MGYA00519758_ERZ857965 | MGnify/ENA primary metagenome ERZ857965 (study PRJEB31778, sample SAMEA3449381) | human gut metagenome | biome: human gut; feature: human-associated habitat; material: faeces | place: United Kingdom | collected 2010/2012 ...
ACAGCCATTCTGTGCCATTCGGGTGCAGAGCTCTTTGACAACGATCTCTACTCTGCCTTCTCTCGATAAGTGCTTCTGTCCGAACATCGCAATCGCAAGTTTCTTACCCATAAATCTTTCCCACAATCCTTCTCAATTTCTTCATCAACATCTCGGTCAACACAAAGCGCGGCTATCCTGCATTCCCCTTCTGTGTTTCCTTTTTAATTGCGCATTAATCTCTCTGGAAAATATCACGTGTATAGACTTTAGCCTTCACATCATCCAGACACTTGTCATAGCGATTTGCGATGATGGCATGGCTCATTTCCTTGAACTTGGCCAGATCATTAACCACTACCGATCCAAAGAAAGTCTCTCCGTCTTTCAGTGTTGGCTCATAGATAATCACCGTCGCACCCTTTGCCTTGATGCGCTTCATAACACCCTGGATAGAACTCTGGCGGAAATTATCGCTGTTGCTCTTCATTGTCAGACGATAAACACCGATGGTAACGGCTTTCTCCTTGTTCTCATCGAATTCATTCTCTGCATCATATCCATAGTAACCAGCCAGCTTCAGAACTCGGTCGGCGATGAAGTCCTTACGAGTTCTGTTACTTTCAACAATAGCTTCAATCAGGTTTTCCGGCACATCTGCATAGTTTGCCAGCAGCTGCTTGGTGTCTTTCGGCAGGCAGTAACCGCCATATCCAAAGCTAGGATTGTTGTAGTGACTACCAATACGAGGATCAAGGCAAACACCGTTAATAATCTGCTGGGTATTCAGTCCTTTGCTCTCTGCATAGGTATCCAGTTCGTTGAAGTAAGCCACGCGCAATGCCAGATATGTATTAGCAAACAGCTTAACTGCTTCCGCCTCGGTGAAGCCCATAAACAGTGTGTCGATGTTTTCCTTAATCGCACCTTCCTGCAGAAGACCAGCGAACTCATGAGCAGCCTCCACCAAGCGCTCATCGTTCAGATCCGTGCCGACGATGATGCGGCTCGGATACAGATTGTCATACAGAGCTTTAGATTCACGCAGGAATTCCGGGCTGAAGATGATGTTCTTACTGTTGAATTTTTCACGTACGCTTGCGGTGTAGCCCACAGGGATCGTGGACTTGATGACCATGATGGCGTTCGGGTTATATTCCATGACCAGCTTGATCACAGCTTCGACCGCAGATGTGTCAAAGTGCTGGGTGTGGCTATCGTAGTTCGTAGGGGCCGCTATAACAACAAAGTCCGCATCAGAGTATGTAGCCTTTGCATCCAGAGTTGCGGTCAGGTTCAGTTCCTTTTCTGCGAGATACTTCTCGATATAGTCATCTTGAATCGGGGACTTACGATTGTTGATTCATGTCCACCTTCTCCGGGATAATATCCACAGCAGTTACATGATGATGCTGGGAAAGCAGGGTCGCAATCGACAAACCAACATAACCGGTACCGGCAACCGCAATTTTATAGTCTTTTTTCATAACTCCTTATCCTCCCGAAGACTCCAATCGTCTTTCCCCTCGCCTTGTCATTTCCGTATTCATTTTAGAATCATTGTGTATATGCGTTTTCTATATGTAGTACTATGCCCGGTACGCTCTATCGACAGCTCTCTAATTATTTCTACACTTTTCGATTATATATACAGTAATTTTACCATATTCGACAAATTATTTCAATTGTAAACAGGGTCTCGGGGACGTTGCAAACAATATTTCGCCATACTGACAAGTAATAGCTAATGTTGTGGTGCAAAAACGCACAATTTTATAGCAAAAAAGAGGGGTGCAGCTTAATGCTGTCCCCTCTTTGGGTTACCAGGCCAGGAACATGGGTTCCTTAAACAGGTTTGTGTACTTTTCTAACATGGCATCGGACAAAGAACACAGGTTGCCCTCCTCGTCCCCTGCGGCGATAAAAGCCGGGCCGACCAGCAGGTCTTGGCCGCCCCAAAGCCAACGGTTTGGCGGCAGCTGTAGCAATTTTCCCTCATCGTTGCATACCAGAACAATATCTGCCTCCGGGTCATCCATGGGCAGGCACTCGATCAGGCCACCGACAAATTGCTGCATGGCTTCCAGTGTGTTATCGATTGTAACAATCTTGGCGTACTCAGTCGGTAGTAACGCCAGAACACGGATTTTTTCTTCTTTCATAAGCACACCTCAGTAATATAACATCTCGTAACAGGCATCGGACAGCAATGCACGGAACGCATCACTGTCGTTCAGAGCTGCCTCGATTTCTTCCTCGCCGTAACCACAATCCGACAGCCAATCCACATCCGCCGGGTCGAAGCCCATGTTATGGGCCGTCACGGTCAAATCTCTCCGTTGCTTCTGGGTGTCCTTCTTATACGGCCAGCAAAGCGACTGCCAGAAACGCCTATAATCGATTCGTTCCGTTGAAAAATGGTTGCGATGCATTTTCCCTTCCGCCGTTATGCAAAGTATCTCACCCTCAGCCACCTTAACGGTCTGATGTACTTTTCCCCGCAAATATGGCAGCGGAATCACTGCCGCCGCCAAAATTTCCGGCGTACTTGCGTAGAGATGCACCCCCGTGGCCGGGTAATACCACACTGACAGCGGGTTATTGCCCCCCACAAGGTACAGATCATTTCCGGAAGTCAGAATCGAAAACGTGAACGTCCCCTCCAACTGTTCTGCCATAGCGGCAATGGTCTGCGGTGTCACCGCGCCATAACTTTGCAGCAATTGGACGGCAACAAAACTGTCTGTTTCCACCGCCGTCTGTGGCAGGTTAAACCGCAGGCGAATGCCCGTTTCGTTATGCAGTACACCGTTGTGGGCCAATGCAAAGTCTCCGCCGGGCAATGCACCGCGGAACGGATGATTGTTATAGTTTTTCTTCTCGCTCCCCTGGGTCGTCATCCGCACATGGCCCAGCAGTTGGGTCGTGCCTTTGGGGAGCCGCAGTTGCATCCGCGCGGCAGGTTTCGGGCGCTTGTATATACGCAGTTTTCCACTCTGTACGTAGGCAATTCCTGTTGCATCCTGCCCACGAACTGCACTGGCGCGGGCCAGCGAATTGGCAAGGGCGCTGGCCTGTTTTTCCGTCAGACTGTGCTGCAGGTCACTAAATCCAAACAATCCACACATAGGTTAAACCTCTCTTTCTGCCGTGACCGGCTCATTGACATACAGGTTCCGTTCTTTTAGGTACTGCACCAGTTCCGGGCAATTATCCTGCGTCAGGGCTTCAATCAGCGCCGGCCAGCTGAACTCTTGGATGCGATATTCCGGCAAAGAAATTGCCACCCGACACAGGTTCGCAACGAACTGCAGGGTGGCAATTACTGTATTGTATTTCAGAGTTCCGCGGAACACACGAAATTCGATCGTGTCCGTGTTAGTCAGGTTGATGCAGGCGTATCTACCATTAGCTCCGTGCTTTGCCTCCTTTAAAATCTCTTTGCCGCGATCTTTGTAGCCGTACCGCGCAGCCCAGTGGTTGATCTGGCTTTCTGTTCGCCGGGAGAAGCGCAAAATCTCCTGCCAGAAGCGCTCGAAAATGTACAGCAGTTTGGCAATTGTCTCTTCCTGCTCGTACACATCTTTACCCAATGCCTTACGGCTGACATGGACATGCAACCCGCAGGTTCCCGGTGCGTGGCTGCGGTAGCCCATGCCGCGCAAGGCTTCCAGCGTTTCCCGCCAAGGCACCTGCTGTAAGTGTGTTTCCAGCGTACAGGGATGTGTCACCAGTTCAAATCCATCGTTTAGGCTGCCATCCGATTTGACATAGCCATATACATTTTCTTGGTTAAACGCCCGCAGCGCTTGGACCGCATTAATGTTGTCCTTGCCTGCTTCATCCACCTCCAGCTCAACACCCAGGTAGAGTGGTCCATCCCTGTAAAAGATTGGTTCCGGCTTGTAAGAATAATTGTGAATCGTTCCGCCGTAACCGCGCTCATACTTACGATATGCCGAATCAGCTGCAGGTAAATACCCGCAAGCGGAGACGGATCACGGCCGATGATCTGTTGGATGCGCTCAAAGGGAATATCACCCTGCCCCACACACACGATGCAGATACGTTCCAGGATTTCTAACGTATAATCGAGGATACTGTTTGCTGTAACCGCCGCCAAAAAGTCTACACGGCTTTCTTTACCCTCTGTTCCACGGAGAGGCAGGGCCCCATTGCCCAGCGCCATGATCAGCTCTTTCAGCTTTTTGGCATCCTGTTCAGACTGTACACCGTTGCTGCCTGCCAGATCATCCAGGATAACTACCGTACCGGATGCCTCCTGCATTCCACCATATAAACTGTTTTTCCAGGAGCGCAGGGGAATTTCAAAAATTTCTCTGTCACCATCGTTTCTGAGGTATAAGCTGTTGACGAGCCGAAGAAGACGCGTTTTGCCGGAGCCGGCTTCCCCATACAAATAAAGGATTGGGTTTCTGTCAATAATGCCGGCTCGTTCCATGAGAGGTTTGATGATTGCGGCGATCTGGAACAGAAACGCCATGTGCAGGGGCGGACAGGGTATTTTGGCCAATTCCATTATTATGTCGCATTCCTGTTGTTGTGCTATCGCCGTGGCCCGCTCTGGAACCCGATACTTTTTTAGCGAATCCGCCATGCCCACGGTTTCTGTATGGACTGCATACCGGATCGGGCCCACATAGTATACCAGCTCATCATTCCGGTCGGTGTGCCATCCTGGTTTTGTAATGAACACGCCCTCGGATGCCTCCAGCTGCTTGTAATGGTTTAGCTGTACTTGGAGTGCAATGCGGACACACTGCTTTACTCTGGCAGGATTTTCGACCAACATCTGAGGAAAGGCACTTTGCAGATTTTCTATAAGTCGGTTTTGTGCCATAGCAACATCTGCTTCGGGGCCATCCACCGCCCCTTTCTCCAGCCACTGCATGCGGAATGATGTTATTTTATTGTCATCGTCACGATAAATCGTTTTCAGCAGCAGGATACCAAACAGCGCTTTTTTACCCTGGAAAAGCATACATCCGTCTTTGATTCTGACAGCGCTGCAATTTTCCTCCAACAGGGCAGCTAAAACTTGAAGCTTTTCCTCGGTATTCATTCCGGATCACCCGCTTCCGCAGGCGGCAGCCGTTCCACAAACGGAAGTCCTGACACCTTTGCTATATTTTGCTTCAAATATTCCCGGTAGCATTCTTGGACATCCCGCATGTAATCCGCTTTGATTTCTTCCTGAAGGGCGCGGGCGTTTTCTATTCTGGCCTTGGCATAGCGAAGTTCGGCTTCTGCCTTTTCGCGCTCGGCCCTCGCTTCCGATTCTCTACGCTGGTTTTTCTGGGTGCCGACTGTGGTCAGCAATTCACTGGAGATATGACCGGCAGTTTCTGCTGCAGAGCATAGGGTCTCTATCCACCCTTTCGCAGATCTGTACATAGTATTCTCCAATTCTTTTGGCTTTTCCTGGTCGACTTCCTGTTTGACTATAGGTGCTTCCGTTGTCATTCTTGACTTTTGGAAGATTTTCTCTATATCTTCATCTTCTTGGGATTTTCGCATTTGATAGCCTCCTTGGCTTACAATTTTATTTTCTGTCCGGACACTTGCCATTGTACCTATTTGCCGATTTTTTGTCTTCCCGCATATTGGAACACGTATACACCCTGTATGGAGGCATTTTTATGACTTTACCCCAGGACAAACCACACATCACCGCAGGCGAAATATTTAAAATCAAGCGAAAATACGATATTTTTTTCTTATCTTTCCAACATTCCTGGTATTTCTTCTGAAACGCTTGAGATTTTGAAAAAAGCGAAAATTTCAAGAATAATGAGCTTAAAAATCTTTCTCCGCTATCAACTGACGAATCAGATTCACAGAGTTTCTGGGATTCTCTACAGAGCACCAGCTATTTTCTGCCTATCCCAGAATTTTCTGAGGATAGCCTGTCGAAAGGCCCCAAAGGCCCTAAAAACCCTAAAGGCTTTAAAATTTCTATAAAAAATGTCAACCCATTTTCTTATCTTTTCATCAAACCGCCGTACCATTCTCGTAAGATGGACTCTTCTGGCAAAGATTACGCCATTGATGATTCTATTGTCGATAAAATTGCTCCTTTATGGCTCTACAAAGAAACTCTGCCACTTGCCCCTGTCCTCTCACTTATTATGCTATCCTATGCAACACATAAGGACCCTAACTGCTTTCCCCGAAAGAAAGGACTTCCTGAAAAGGTTTGCTTTCCTGCCAATGTCTGCTACTATTTATCAGAACTTTCTCCCTCTGTACGCGAAGCTCGCTTTTCCAGTTATTACCCTTCCAAACATGGTCACGGATCTTACGCTTACTACTTTTCTGATAAAGCCATAACACATGAATATTGGCTGCAGATTTGTGCTTTGTGTATGTTACTGGCCATGGCTTCGGAAAATCTTGCCGCCCGCAATAAGGCTGGCGGAAAAATCCATACCCAATGTTCCCTACGCTGGAACGTCTATGAACAGGCCGTTCTATTTTCCCTACTTATTGCTACACCGTTTGATATTTTGCTGAATTGGAAAGAACTTGCCGAGCAAATTCCTGAACTAGATTGCGGAAAGAGTATTTCTCCCACAGACAGCGCCAGCCAGCGTTCCGCCACTCATAGACACGCTCTGCCTAGTGAATTCTACTCACTCGATCCTCAAGCGTCCTTTGAGCTTTACATTTATACCGCACTGGCCCCCCTGTTTGGAAAGCCAACGGAAACCTACGCAGCAGATTGGCAGCATTTTTCCTCTATTATGAGTATAGCATACCGAACTTCTGCCTCCATACTTGATCCTTACTGCCACTCTTTTATTCCTTACAGAGACCGACATATTCTATTCAAGCACTCTTCTATCTGCGAGGCCATGAAGAATTCCAGAAGAAATCCTTCTAAGCGATTTGTCAAGGACTTCTATATTTCAGCTCGCTGTACTGGTGCAAGGTTTGCCCCCTATTATAAGGTGCTTTCCAAGCTATATGACAATGAAATTGACTTCAATAAGGAAGCTTTTACGCAATTCACAATTTGCATGCATAACAAGTTTCTTCACAAAAGCAAAACAGTCTCCCGTTTAGGTCCAGAAGATGAGGATTACGTTGTTCCTGACGAAGAAATTCTAGGGGACCCAGTAATTCAGCCACTAGCCAATGCCATAAGTAACATTGCCGACTATCATGTATTTGAACGCACCCGCCGTAGATTTTTGGCTTCCTGGGAGCCTTATCCTGGAGTTCTCCAATCTCTTCTCATAGAAGATGATCCGTAATTCAAATTTGCTGACTGAAAAATTGTGCAGATGTGTCGATGTGCCGGGTTTCCGGCGCATCTGTACATCCGCATAGGAGGCAAATGCCGCAGTAGAAATGCTGCGGCATTTTTTGTTGGGGTGGGGCATAGAAATGGACAAACCTGAAATAGGAGGGCGTTTGCATGAAAAATGAGCAGGTGGTCCAGCAAAACAAGGCTTCTGGCAAGGTGCAGCGGCAAGCAGAGGTCACCTTTACTTACACCCCCAACGGCCCTACGCTCGAAGCACTTTTAAAGACTCTGCTGCGCACCGCGGCCCTGCCGGGGCAGGCAGTGTAACAGCATGGCGGTACGTAAAAAAGGCGCGACAGCCAGTCGGGAGATTGCTATCTACCTGCGCCTGAGTTCCGCTGACGGCACCGAGGCCGAGAGCAACTCCATCGGCAACCAGCGCAGCTATCTGCACCAGTGGGCAGCGCGCGAAGGCTGGCAGATCGTGGCCGAATTTTTGGATGATGGCCACACCGGCACTGACTTTGTTGAGGTAAGATAACGTAACCTTTTTTGTAGGGGCGGTTATCTTACCTCTTTTTGATATATGTTAGATAGCATAACTCTTTACGTCGGCTCCTATCTGTCTGAAATAGGAGATACTTTCGGTTGGCTTGTCGCCTGTATCAACTCTGCCGACAAAGCTATAAAAGATTTCAATTTTTCGGGTGTTCGTTTCCTTATCCAGTTCGTGAATAAGAATACGGTCGATAAATTCATGGACGTTCTCGTAAGTCAATTCCTCAATCGCCGTATATTTACGGACAAGGGTAACAAACCTTTTCACGTCTGCGCTGCGCTCGGCGGCGGTGTCAAGCTCCTGTGTCAATTCCGCGATACGTCGCGTCAGCGTCTTTTTTTCTTCATCATAGCCGGAAGTCAAGAAAGCAAATTGTTCATCAGAGAGCTTCCCTAAAGCGTTGTCCTCATACAGTTTACGGAATAAGACGTTTAATTCGCTCATTCTGCCCTGTGCCTTGTCAAGCTCCTTGTGCTGCTGCGCCATTGTTTTCTTCATGGCTTGCTCGCTGCACTCATTCGCCGTTTGGATAAATGCCTGTTCGTGGGTCTGCACATAGGACAGTACCCGTTGCAGGTCGGCAAGGACAAGTTCTTTCAATACGCTTTTACGGATATAATGTGTGGTGCAAAGTTCCCCGGTTCTGATACGGTTTCTGTATTTCCCGCAAGTGTAAGCGTGTTTTCGCTCTAATGTTCCGGCTCCCTGCTGCAAATACATTTTGTAGCCGCAATCTCCGCAAAAGAGAAGTCCCGAAAAAATGTCGATTTCGTTTACTTTCGTAGGGCGGTGTTTGGTAGCAATCCGTTTCTGTGCAAGGTCAAAGGTTTCTTCATCAATCAAAGGTTCATGTGTGTTAGGGAAGAAGTATTGCTTTTCTTCCGGGTTCTTCTTTGTCTTTTTTGATTTGTAAGATACCTTATAGCTTTTGCCTGTAATAGTATGCCCCAAATATTCCTTACGGCTAAGAATGTCATACAGCGTCTTATCCGGCCAGTTGTAAATACAGTTCGGGTGTGGGCGCGGGTGGCGGCAGCTCCCGGAACGACGGTAACGCATTTCGGAAACGGTCAGTATTTCATGTTCCCGCAACCAGTTCTGTATTTCACAAATACGGTCGCCGCGCACATACATAGCAAAAATCTGTTTTACAACGTGTGCTGTTTCTGGGTCTGGCAATAAATGATTGCGGTCGTTAGGGTCAGCTATGTAGCCATAGGGTACTTCGCCGTTGACACGCTCGCCTTTCTGTGCCTTTGCTTGTTTGACTGCCCGGATTTTCTTTGAAGTATCGCGGGCGTAAAACTCATTAAACCAGTTCCGCAGCGGGGTAAATTCGTTGTCGTCCCTTGCTGTGTCTACACCGTCGTTAATGGCAATATAGCGCACTTCGTATTCCGGGAAAACAATTTCGATAAGTTCCCCGGTTTTAAGGTAGTTACGCCCAAGACGGGAGAGGTCTTTTGTTATGACCGTTGCCACGTTCCCGGCTTCTACCTCGCGGAGCATGGATTGAAGCCCCTCGCGCTCAAAACTCACGCCGGAAAATCCGTCATCAACGAAAAAGCGCGTATTGAAAAAATGGTGGTCGTCTGCGTACTTCTGTAAAATGAGCTTTTGGTTCTGTATGCTTTCGCTTTCTCCGGCTTGCATATCCTCTTGACTTAATCTGCAATATAAAGCGGTTATCTTGTCTGCCTGTAACATTTTGTCCTCCTCTCTGACAGCAGACAAGCATGGTATTTGTACTAATAAAATTATACCATGAACCGCTGCTAAAGTCATGTCCTAAATATGAAAAAACGCCCTATTTTCGGGCGTTTGCGGCGTTTAGCTCCATATCTTTACGAATGAGCTTTTTTATCTTTTTATCGAGTGTGTCCGTCGCTCGTTCACTCTGCGCCGAACATACAAGATAAGTAACTTTTCCAATTTTATGTTTCGTTGTGGTAACGGAAAATTGATTTTGCGACAAAAGAAAAGCCCCCTTTCTTTCGCTCGTTCAATAGTTCAGTTTATGAATAGTAGCAAGTCCACTATTCACGGTAATTTATAAAGGGGCTTTCATCAGACGGTCAATTAGCTTCTCAACCTCACGGGAATTGCACCCCTGCGCGGTTCTCGCGCAGCCCTACCC
>ERZ857965.4282-NODE-4282-length-9933-cov-3.353209_pt1 | contig 9933 bp, 7 predicted proteins | sample MGYA00519758_ERZ857965 | MGnify/ENA primary metagenome ERZ857965 (study PRJEB31778, sample SAMEA3449381) | human gut metagenome | biome: human gut; feature: human-associated habitat; material: faeces | place: United Kingdom | collected 2010/2012 ...
TACTGTACTCCATGTGAATCCTTCTTCACAGAATCTCAGCTTGTAGATGGAAAATGTCCGGACTGCGGACGTCCGGTACAGCCTGCAAAAGAAGAAGCATACTTCTTCAAGATGAGCAAATATGCAGACAGACTGATTGAATATATCAATACACATCCGGAATTTATCCAGCCGGTAGCACGTAAGAATGAGATGATGAACAACTTCCTTCTTCCGGGACTTCAGGATCTTTGTGTATCCAGAACTTCTTTTAAATGGGGAATTCCGGTAGACTTTGATCCGAAGCACGTAGTCTATGTATGGCTTGATGCACTTACCAACTATATCACTGGTATCGGATATCACTGTGATGGTGAAAGCGATGAAATGTTCAATAAGAACTGGCCGGCAGACCTTCATCTGATCGGAAAAGATATCATCCGTTTCCATACGATTTACTGGCCGATCTTCCTGATGGCACTTGGACTTCCGCTTCCAAAACAGGTATTTGGACATCCGTGGCTTCTTCAGGGCGATGGAAAGATGAGTAAATCAAAAGGAAATGTACTCTATGCAGATGAACTCGTAGATTTCTTTGGCGTAGATGCGGTTCGTTACTTTGTTCTGCATGAGATGCCGTTTGAAAATGATGGCGTAATCTCCTGGGAGCTGATGGTAGAAAGACTGAATTCCGATCTTGCCAATACACTTGGAAACCTTGTAAATCGTACCATTTCTATGACAAACAAATATTTTGGCGGTACAGTTACTGATAAAGGTGTGGCAGAAGAAGTAGATGCAGATCTGAAAGCTGTGACAGAAAATACACCAAAGGCAGTAGAAGCAAAAATGAACGAGCTGCGTGTGGCAGATGCAATCACAGAAATCTTCAATCTGTTCAAACGCTGCAACAAATATATCGATGAGACCATGCCGTGGGCACTGGCAAAAGAAGAAGACAAGAAGGATCGTCTGGAGACAGTACTCTGGAATCTGATCCAAAGCATTTCCGAAGGTGCAAAACTGCTTGAATCCTTCATGCCGGAAACAGCTGAAAAGATCCTGGCACAGCTTGGTGGCGGACATGTGGTAGAAAAACCGGAAATCCTGTTCCAGAGACTCGACCTGGAAGAAGTCATGAAAAAAGTAGAAGAGCTTCATCCAAAGGTTAAAGAAGAAAAGGAAGAGGAAGAAGAAGGAATCGACATCGAAGCAAAACCGGAGATCACTTTTGAAGATTTTGAAAAGATGCAGTTCCAGGTAGGCGAGATCATTTCCTGCGAAGCAGTCAAGAAATCCAAGAAGCTTCTCTGCTCACAGGTTAAGATCGGAAGTCAGGTAAAACAGATCGTTTCCGGAATCAAAGCACACTATACACCGGAAGAAATGGTAGGTAAGAAGGTTATGGTTCTTGTGAACCTGAAACCTGCAAAACTCGCCGGAGTGCTTTCAGAAGGTATGCTGCTCTGCGCAGAAGATGCAGATGGTAATCTTGCGCTGATGACACCGGAGAAGAAGATGCCGGCAGGAGCAGAGATCTGTTAATTAAATGATTGGATAAATAAAAACGAGGAGAAGAATCCAGGATCTGGAAACTTCTCCTCAATTTTTAATATTGAGAATTGTCTGATTTTTTTTCATCTGTGATACTTTCTTCGCTGTTCAGCTTTGATTCTAAACCTGTATTCTTTTCTTTCAGTGTGGCAAGCTGGTGATTCAGCTCCAGATTTTGTGAGTACAGTTTTTTGTTCGACTGTTTGAGTGTATGTATTCTGCACATCGAAAAAATAAGGAGAATAGCAAGTACAATAAGAGTAACATCTTTCCACATTATTTTATTTTTCATAAACCTTTCCCTCCCGTTGTATCCTTTTTGCTGTGTAATCATTATACATCAAACCCGAAAATTTACCACTGGCAAAGTGCTATATTTTGTAGAACAAATAGAGCGAAAATTAGTGAAAAAGAAAAGAACCGGATAATTTCCGATTCTCTTCTTTTGCAAGTAATCTTTAAGTTTACAGAATATCAATATATTCTCCGGCAAGTGCTTTGTTCATACTTCTTACAGCACAGAATTTTCCGCACATACTGCAGGTATCGCTGTGGTCATCTTCTGGTTTACGACTGTCACGGATTGCCTTTGCTGTTTCAGGATCGAGAGCGCAGGCGTACTGTGCATCCCAGTCAAGAACACGGCGTGCATCTGCCATCTTGTCATCGATATCACGTGCATGCGGGATACCTTTTGCAATATCAGCGGCATGGGCTGCAATCTTAGAAGCAATGATTCCCTGTTTGGTATCTTCTACGTTTGGAAGAGCAAGGTGTTCTGCCGGTGTAACGTAGCAAAGGAAAGCAGCTCCGCTCATAGCGGCAACAGCTCCACCGATGGCAGCTGTGATATGGTCATATCCAGGAGCGATATCAGTAACAAGAGGTCCAAGTACATAGAACGGTGCGCCCATGCAGATGCTCTGCTGCACTTTCATGTTGGCAGCAACCTGATCCAGCGGCACATGTCCAGGTCCTTCTACCATAACCTGTACATTATGATCCCATGCACGTTTGGTCAGTTCTCCGAGGCGGACAAGTTCTTCAATCTGGCATACATCTGTTGCATCAGCAAGACATCCCGGACGGCAGGCATCACCAAGAGAAATAGTTACATCATATTCTTCGCAGATGTCGAGAATTTCATCGTAATGCTCATAGAATGGGTTCTCTTCTCCGGTCATGCACATCCATGCAAATACAAGACTTCCTCCGCGGCTTACGATATTCATTTTACGTTTGTGTTTTTTGATCTGTTCAATAGTTTTGCGGGTGATTCCACAGTGCAGTGTTACAAAGTCCACACCGTCCTCAGCGTGAAGACGTACTACATCGACGAAATCCTGTGCAGTCAGAGTAGCAAGATCTCTTTGATAGTGGATGACGCTGTCATAGACCGGAACAGTTCCGATCATTGCCGGACATTCGTGTGTCAGCTTCTGCCGGAAAGGCTGAGTGTTGCCGTGGCTGGATAAATCCATAATGGCCTCTGCTCCGAGATTTACAGCACTCATCACTTTCTGCATTTCGATATCGTAATCTTTACAGTCTCTAGAGACTCCGAGATTTACATTGATCTTCGTGCGAAGCATACTGCCGACGCCTTCCGGATTCAGACATGTGTGGTTTTTGTTGGCACAGATTGCAACCTTGCCTTCAGCAACGAGCTTCATCATCTCGTCAGTGGACATATGCTCTTTTTGAGCAACGGTCTTGATTTCAGGCGTGAGAATTCCTTTTCTGGCTGCATCCATTTGTGTAGTGTAGTTTCTCATGTTCATTTTGCCTCCATTTTCATTTTTTGTCTGAGTTTTTCTATAGCGGTACAAGGTGGTGTCCCCAATGTATCGCTTGTATAAAAAAAGAAGATGCGTAGAGCATCTTCCTTAATTATCGCGTTAAGATATGTTCCCTACGTTGGCATTATCCAAATCAGGTTATGGGTCGAAGCGGAATTACGCTTCCTCTCAGCCGGTTTTCACCAGCTCCCCGTATGTAATTTTCGGAATGCCCATAGAATGATATGTATTGCATGGAACGTTCCGATTTACCAGTTATTATAGACCTGAAAAAATGTAAAAGCAAGATGAAAATGTGATTTTTGCCATTTTTGCCATAACTGGAAGCATTGAAAAATAGAAATTAGTTTCCTGCATAGGGCAATGTGTGGTAGAATAGAAACATCTTGTGAGCTATAACACATGATATTTTGAAAAGAGAATGTTCAAGTAGAAGGGAAGATATATATATGAGTGGAAAGAAAGGGGAACATGAACCGGAAAAAGAAGGGGTACTTGCAACGATATGGGATTATGCCAAGACATTTCTTATTATTTTTCTGGTCGTGTTTGCACTAAATAAACTGGTCTATATCAATGCGGTGATTCCGTCTGAATCTATGCAGACAACAATTATGAAGGGAGACCGGATCATCGGCAGCCGGCTTGCATACAAATCAAAAGATCCGCAGAGGTTTGATATCGTCATTTTTAAATATCCGGATGATCCATCTAAGATATTTATAAAAAGAGTCATTGGTCTGCCTGGGGAGACTGTGGAAGTGAAAGACGGAAAAGTATACATAGATGGAGCAGAGAAGCCATTGGATGACAGTTTCTGTAACGAAGTACCGATCGGAGATTTCGGAACATATGAAGTTCCACAAAACTGCTATTTTATGATGGGGGATAATCGTAATAACAGTTTGGATTCCAGGTACTGGAAGAAGCATTTCGTAGAAAAAGATGCGATTCTTGCAAAGGCCGTTTTCCGCTACTGGCCGTTCAGTGAGATTGGGAAGGTTGAGTAGATCGGACTAATAAAAGTAAGAAAAAGGATTTGAGAGGGAAAAACAATGAGTACAACAAACAAAGAAGAAAAAGTGGCAGATGTCAGCACGGAGAATATATACCGGCTGAACGGAAGAGTGCCACTGAAAAAAGCAATTCCATTCGGGCTGCAGCACGTACTGGCCATGTTTGTATCAAACCTGGCGCCGGTGCTGATTGTTTGCAGTGCCGCGCTGGTAAGAGGAACAGGGGAACATTTGACTTCAGCAGAGATCACACAGCTTTTACAATGTGCGATGTTCGTGGCAGGTATCGGAACATGTATGCAGTTATATCCGGTGTGGAAGATTGGGTCTGGGCTTCCGATTGTTATGGGAGTCAGCTTTACGTTTCTTGGAAGTCTGTTAGTAATCTGTACCAATCCGGAACTTGGATATGAAGGGATGGTTGGTGCTGTTATTTTAGGCGGTATTTTTGAAGGACTGGTAGGTCTTAGCGCCAGATACTGGAAGCGCTTCCTGACACCGGTCGTATCCGCGTGTGTAGTTATCGCAATCGGACTTTCGTTATTGTCCGTAGGTATGGATTCCTGGGGCGGCGGAAGCGGAGTTGCTGATTTTGGCGCATGGTATCATCTGGTTGTTGGAGCATTTACCCTGATTGTATGCCTGGTAGCCAGATATTTACTGAAAGGGGTATATAAGAATCTGAATGTCCTGGTAGGATTGATTCTTGGATATCTGTTGGCAATCATTTTTACGGTTGCAGGTATTGCGCCGATGGTAGACTTTTCCGGAATTACAAAGACTGTACAGGAAGTTGGAGTCTTCAGTCTGCCGAAGCTGGTCTTTCTGACCAGCCATAAACCAATCTTTGATCTGGGAGCATTTTTGACAATTGCTATTGTATTTCTTGTATCTGCGGCAGAGACAACTGGTGCAACAAGCGCCGTATGTACCGGTGCTTTGGATCGCGAGATCAAGATGGAAGAATTGCAGGGGTCACTTGCTGTAGATGGATTCTCCAGTGCACTTTCCGGCTGTTTTGGATGTCTGCCGTTGACTTCTTTCAGCCAGAATGTAGGACTTGTAACGATGACGCAGGTCATCAACCGGTTTACGATTTTGATGGGAGCATTTATTTTGATTTTGTCATCACTTTTCCCGCCGCTTGGAGCATTTTTTAATTCCCTGCCACAGGCAGTTCTTGGCGGCTGTACAGTTATGATGTTTGGTTCTATTATGTATGAAGGAATCAAGATGCTCAAAGAGTGTGAGTTCGATGACCGGACGATGGTCATTGTATCACTGGCATTTGCAATCGGTGTAGGACTGACACAGACATCCGGCAACTTCTTCAGCGCATTTCCACATGAGGTGGGAGATATCTTCAATGGAAATGCAGTGGCAGGTGTGTTTGTAGTCTCTCTGTTGTTGAGTTTGTTTTTGCCGAAAAAAAGCTTTGTGAATAAAATAGCATATGTTGACCAAAAGTAGTTTGGCAGGTTATAATAAACAAAGATAATTTAAAAGAAGATAATTAAAAAAGACTCTGACGGCAAGGTGATCCGAGCGGGAATAGTCGAATATATCAGACACAGGGAAGATACAGATGGGGAAAGTGCATCTTCCTTGTACAAGAATCCATCATGCAGAAATCGCATCTGTACAGATTTCTCAGGGTGAATACTACTTTAGTGGCAGATATAAGGACTTTTTTCCGGAAGGAGAAAGGTCCTTTTTCGTTGGGGGGAAATTGGGAGAAAGACATGTTAAAGGTAGCGATTTACGGAAAAGGTGGAATAGGGAAATCCACAGTAACTTCGAATCTGGCGGCAGCATTTGCTACAATGGGGAAAAGAGTCATTCAGATAGGCTGTGACCCGAAAGCAGATTCTACAATTAATCTGCTGGAAGGAAAGCCTCTTCGTCCGGTCATGAACTATATGCGGGAGGAAGACGAGGAACCGGAGAAATTAGAAGATATTTCAAAGGAAGGATTTGGCGGCGTACTCTGTATAGAAACAGGCGGCCCGACGCCGGGACTAGGATGTGCTGGCAGAGGTATTATCGCAACATTCCAGCTTCTGGAAGATTTGAGACTTTTTGAGACATATAAGCCGGATGTAGTGCTCTACGATGTTCTCGGAGATGTTGTGTGTGGCGGCTTTGCAGCACCGATCCGGGAAGGCTATGCAGAAAAAGTATTGATTGTAACTTCCGGAGAAAAGATGGCGTTGTATGCGGCTAATAACATTTCCAGCGCAGTTCGCAATTTTGAAGACCGAAGCTATGCACGGGTGTTTGGCATTGTGCTGAATCACAGAAACGTGGAAAAAGAGGTGCAAAAAGTGAAGGCATTTTCTAAGGAAAGCGGAATTCCAATCGTGGGAGAGATTCCAAGAAGCGATGAGATTATCCGTTATGAAGATCAGGGGCAGACAGTGATTGAAGGAAATCCAGAGTCAGAGATCAGTGGAAGATTCTATGACCTCGCAAAAAAATTACTGGAAAGCGAGGAGTAAGGACATGGTGGAAATTACGAAGATGAAAGCAGAAAAACAGAAAGCGGAAAAAGAAGCATTTTTCTGTACAACGAAGGAACTGAGCAGGCTTGGCCTGGAACAGATTCCGACACAGTTTCAGTCACATAAGCATCTGATCTACAGTTCGCCGGCTACACTGGCATTCAATTCACCGGGAGCAGAAGGCTTTGGCGTGAAGCGTGCCGGTCTTGCAGTACCAGATTCCATTATGTTGATCGTGGCTCCGGGGTGTTGTGGAAGAAATACTTCACTGATCAGTTCGATGAAGGAATATAATGACCGGTTCTATTATCTGATGATGGACGAGACCGATATTGTGACGGGAAGACATTTGAAAAAGATTCCGAAAGCAGTAGAGGAAATCTGCAGTGTCTGTCCGAAAAAACCGTCGGTCGTTATGATCTGCATTACCTGTGTGGATGCCCTTCTTGGAACGGATATGGAGCGGGTGTGCAAAAAGGCGGAAGAACAGGTAGAGATTCCGGTCAGACCTTGTTATATGTATGCACTTACAAGAGAAGGCCGAAAACCACCGATGGTACATGTAAGGCAGTCCTTATATTCATTGCTTGAGCCGGGAAAAAAGAAAGGCAATGTAGTCAACCTTTTGGGATTTTTCTCGCCGCTTGTGGATGACTGTGAGATTTATGATCTGCTGCATAGTGCGGGAGTGAAGACGATTCATGAGATTTCCAGATGTAAGGATTATAAGGAATATCAGACTATGTCAGAAGCGAATTTCAATCTGGTACTGCACCACGAAGCAAGATTTGCAGCAGAAGATTTTCACAACCGGCTTCAAATTCCATTTATCGAGCTTCGAAGACTCTATCAGATAGACAAGATTGAAAACCAGTATCATGCACTTGGTAATGCACTCGGTGTTGCATTTTATGATGAAAAATATAAAAAGCAGGCAGAAGATGCACTGGAAAAATTCCGGCAGAAGTGTCCGGATGCTTCTTTTGCAATCGGAGAATGCCTGAACGCTGATCCATTTGAACTATCATTAGCCTTGATACGTTACGGATTTTCTGTACCGGAAATTTACGGGACAATCACGGTGGAGAACTTCACATACATTCGTTCTCTGGCAAAAATAAGTCCAGAGACGAAAGTATTTTCCAATATGGAACCGACGATGATTTATTATGACCCGGCGAAAAGCGATGTGAATCTGGCAATCGGAAAAGATGCCTGTTATTATCATCCGGATTGTCCATATGTCATGTGGAACGGGGAAGAACAGCCATATGGATATGCAGGAGTGAGAAGATTATTCGAACAATTACTGGAGGTAGTATAGTGAGAGGACTTAGAAAATATCTGACACCATTTGCACCGGATCAGTCTGGTGCGGTGTCCGTGTTATATGAACTTGGGGGACTGATCGCAATCTGTGACGCCGGCGGCTGTACAGGAAATGTATGTGGTTTTGATGAGCCACGCTGGTTTGAACAAAAAAGTGCCTTGTTCAGTGCGGGACTGCGTGATATGGACGCAATTCTCGGACGAGATGATCGTCTGGTGGAGAAGCTGGTGGATGCAGCTTCAAAGCTCGATGTAAAGTTTGTAGCAATCATCGGGACACCGGTTCCGGCAGTAATCGGAACGGATTACAAGGCACTTGGAAGAATGTGCGAGAAAAAATTAAATATGCCTGTTATCACCATTGATACAGATGGTATGGAATTATATGATGTGGGCGAAGAAAAAGCATGGCTGGAGCTTTTCCGGACATTTGCAGAAAAGGAAATGATTGATAAGGCAAGTGAAAGAATTAAGCCGAATCTGGATATTGAAAAAAAACAGGGAAAGATCGGGGTTCTTGGATTAACGCCGCAGGACATAAGTGACCTTCAGGCACCAAAGAAGATTCGAGAATATTACCAGGAAAAAGAAGGAAAAGAAGCAATCTGCTACTGCATGGGAGAAAATGTCTGCCGGAGCACGGATGGTCTTGATAATCATCGAACAGCAGGAGAGGTTGAAAAAAATATTGTAGTTTCCCCGGCGGCTCTGGCAGCTGCGAAATATCTGGAAAAAACATTTGGCACACCTTATGAGGTCACTTACCCAATTGTAGAAGAGCTGGTTCCGGATATGGATTATCAGAGAAAGAAAATCCTGATTGTGCATCAGCAGGTTATTGGAAATGCAATGCGTGCAGAAATCAGACGAAGATGCCAGAAAGTAAATGGTGATCCAGCTGTTGATAACAATGCAGTTATTACGGTAGCAAGCTGGTTCATGATGAAGCAGGAACTCTCCGAAGAAGGTGATATTTCACTTCGAGAAGAAGATGATTATATGGAGCTTATCAAGAAAGAGGATTACGACATTGTTTTTGCAGATCCGATGATGAAACGCATGACTGAAGATGCTTATAAAATGGCTGGAACAGGTTGTGTGGCGGATGCACATGAGACGGAAAGAAAAAGAATTTTTATAGATGCCACACATTTTGCCGTGTCAGGAAAATTGCGTGAGGAAATGAAAAAGCGGGAGGCGTAGAGATGAAAGAAACATTGACCAGACGAATCCGTGTCTACGGAATTGTTCAGGGAGTCGGTTTTCGTCCAACTGTAAGCCGTCACGCAACGACTTGTAATATCCATGGGAGCGTCAGTAACAAAGGTCCTTATGTAGAGATTTTCGCACAGGCGCCAGAAGCACAGGTGGATAGATTTGTGACCATGATCCGTGAACAGTCTCCGAAACGTGCAGCAATCTTGAAGATGAATATAGAAGACGTTGAAAATCCGGAAATTTATAAAGATTTTCAGATTGTTGAGAGCGAAAAGACGAAAGGGGAAATCTTTGTCTCTCCAGATATTGCAATCTGCGAAGAGTGCAAGGAAGAGATGTATCAGCCGGGGAACAGACGGTATCTGCATCCATTTATTAACTGTACATGCTGCGGACCGAGACTGACTATTTTAGATGCACTTCCGTATGACCGGGAACGTACCAGTATGAAAGAATTTCCAATGTGTCCGGACTGTGAACACGAATACCATGATCCAGAGGACCGCAGATTTGATGCACAGCCTGTTTGCTGCAATA
>ERZ857965.4287-NODE-4287-length-9922-cov-14.075200_pt1 | contig 9922 bp, 4 predicted proteins | sample MGYA00519758_ERZ857965 | MGnify/ENA primary metagenome ERZ857965 (study PRJEB31778, sample SAMEA3449381) | human gut metagenome | biome: human gut; feature: human-associated habitat; material: faeces | place: United Kingdom | collected 2010/2012 ...
AGGAGGCCAAAATGCCAAGCAAAACCGAAGAATATCTCGCCCTTGCCCAGCGCACAGCCAACGGCTTGACCCGGTACTGGGAAAGCTGGACGGACTACCTGACCACCGCATCCCGACTGTACAAGTATCCCTTTGCGGACCAGTTGATGATTTACGCCCAGCGCCCGGATGCCACCGCCTGCGCCGACTTTGACATCTGGAACAACCGGATGAACCGTTATGTGCGCCGGGGTGCCAAGGGCATCGCCCTGCTGGACGAATCCAGCGGATTCCCCCGGCTGCACTACGTCTTTGACGTAAGCGACACCGGGGTGCGCCGCAATTCCCGTGACCCGGAGGTGTGGCAGCTCGGTCCCGATTTGGTGCAGCCGGTTTCGGAAATGTTGAGCAAGACCTACGGCATCAGCGGAGAGCGTGTCAGCCAGCAGCTTGCGGATGTTGCGGGGAAACTGGTGGCGGATTACTGGGACAACAACGGCGGGGACATTCGTGCCATCGTTGACGGTTCGCTCTTGATGGATTATGATGAAGCCGGGGTGGAGATGCAGTTCAAGTCTGCCGCCGCCATCAGCGTCACCTACACGCTGCTGGAACGCTGCGGCATTGAGCCTGCCGGGTGGTTCGACAAGGACGATTTTCAGGCAATCTACAATTTCTCAACCCCGGATAGTGTCTACGCCCTCGGCGCAGCAGTCAGCGACATGAGCCGGGAGGTGCTGCGTAACATCGAGCGCACCGTAAAAACAACCATTCGCCGCCGCAATGCAGAAAGGAGCCAATATGAATACGAACAGCAGGAACGTGACTTACTCGACCGTCGGGGACTACCAGCTCCCGAACCTAACCCTGAACCAGCCCCGGAAGCCGCTGGGCAAGTACGGCAGGCTGCGCCGGACGTACCTGATGAACCATCGCCCGGTACTGTACAACACGATGCTCCTGAACGGGAGCCTGTACCCGCACCTGATGGAGGTGGAGCAGACGGCAGAGAGCCAGATGCAGCAGACCATGCAGGGACTGCTGAAGCAGAACCCGGCCCCGGACAAGGAGCAGAATCAGATGGCATGGGTGCAGCAGATGAACAGCCTGCGGGCACAGGCAGAGGAACTGGTGCTGATGGAATTGATTTACAGTTAAGTTTCTTTGATGCCCACATTCCCACCGAAGTCCAGCAAATTGAAAAAATCGACCAAGCGGAGAGCGAAAAAACGCCCTCCGCTTTTTCGTTATCTCAAGCGGAAATTGAGAACGAACTGCGCAAGCACGGTTCAGGATTTATGGGCGGTAAACAGCGCATTATGGCAATGTACCAGACCCAGCCTGACCGCAGCCTCCGTGCCAAGACTCTGGCAAAGGAGTACGGTATCGGTGGGCACTCCCACGATTTTTTGGACGGAAGCCGGGGCTTTGTGAACCACGATGGGAGAGGAATGGAATTTGACCATTACCCCGAACACAAGAAATTCACGTTAAGCTGGACGCAGGTGGAAAAGTATATCGACCTGATGATCCAGTCCGACCGTTATCTGACGGACAAAGAAAAGGAGCATTACACGCCCCCTGTGCCCATCACCGTAGAGCCAGATGCTACCTTGACCCATGCCAAAAACCTGATCCGGGATTTCTGTCTGGAGGAATATGATTCTGAACCGGACTTTTCTGACCTGTCCAAGATCGGCATTGCCTACACCCACGCCACCGATGAGGATATTCCTATTCAAGTTAATGTGGATTTGGTGGGATACCGGGTGGAACGGTATCTGGGTGAAGTGCTGATCGACGAGCGGCAGTACGAAAGTCTGGAAGATCTGACCGAAACTGAACTGGAAGCTCTGGATTTTTCGGAATTGGTCAGTGTCACGGATGAAGAACTGGAGCACTACCACAGCAAGGCGGAGGAACGCCCGGCATTGCTGCCGCTGGATGCCGCCACCGAGTACAATGCCCTGAAGGAGCAGCACCCGGATGCGCTGGTGGGCTTTGAGCAGAACGGACAGTTTGAGTTTTACGCAGATGACGCGCAAAAAGTCAGTGAACTTCTGGGCGGCAAACTTCTGGAAAGAGAAACAGCACTGGGCACCGTCCCGGTCATCGGCTTTCCCCGCGACCAGTGGGCGCACCGTGCCAAGCAGCTGTGGCAGTGCGGCGAGAACGTCTATCTTGCCGGGCTGAACGAGGATGGCACCCACCACCAAACCAAGTATCTTCGCCGAGAGGACTATCTGCCGCTGGGCACTACCATCCACATGGAGGGGCGCGCTTTCCGGGTGGATAACGTCAACTTCGATAAGGACAGCGTGACCATGCAGGATGTGGCACTGGCAGAAATGCGGATGCCTATTTTCAGGGAGGAACCGCTGGCAGTTGTCCGGGAGTTGTACGAGGAGCAGGATATGATGGGACACCCCCTGCCCGATTACAAGGTCGGTGACAATGCTATCATTGACCTTCCTACCCGAACCATCGAGGGGAAAATTGGCTATGTCGGTGAAACGGATGTTCGCATCGACACCAGTGCGCACGGACAGTCATGGGATAACGAAGTTATCAATAAGAAACAATTCGAGGAGGGCTTGCGGCAGAACGAACCAAATTCTACCCGGCCAGTTCGTACTGAAAAAACGGTTGCCGTATACCCCGCCAAGGAAAACAATCTGCCGTTTGACATTGTAATTCAGACGATAAGCACAGAATCGCCCACAGTTGAAGCGGAACGCCCCACACTTGAACCTGCCGGAAACTTCCACATCACGGATGATGATTTGGGTGTCGGAGGCCCCAAACAGAAATTCGCCCGGAACATCGAAGCCATCCGTACCCTGTTCAAGCTGGAACAGGAACACCGGGGTGCCACCGCCGAGGAGCAACAGGTGCTTTCGCAATATGTGGGCTGGGGCGGTTTGGCAGATGCCTTTGACCCCGGCAAAGATAGTTGGGCAAAGGAATATGCAGCGTTGAAAGGGCTGCTCTCCGAGGATGAGTACGCTGCTGCCCGTTCCAGCACCCTGAACGCCCACTATACCAGCCCTACCGTCATCCGTAGTATCTACGATGCCGTGGAGCGCATGGGTTTCCACAGCGGTAACATTCTGGAACCTAGTATGGGCGTGGGCAACTTCTTTGGAATGCTGCCGGACAGCATGGCAGACAGCCGCTTATACGGCGTGGAGCTGGACAGCATCACCGGGCGTATTGCGAAAAAACTGTATCCGCAGGCTGACATTACCGTGGCGGGCTTTGAGACCACCGACCGTCGTGATTTCTACGATTTGGCGGTGGGTAACGTGCCATTTGGTCAGTACAAGGTCAACGACAAGGCGTACAACAAACTTGGTTTTAGCATCCACAATTATTTCTTTGCGAAAGCCATCGACCAAGTGCGACCGGGCGGCATTATTGCCTTTGTTACCAGCCGCTACACCATGGACAGCAAGGACAGCACCGCCCGCAAGCACATGGCAGAACGTGCCGATCTGCTGGGTGCCATCCGTCTGCCGAACAATGCGTTCCGTGCCAATGCTGGCACAGATGTTGTCAGCGACATTATCTTTTTGCAAAAGCGTGACCGCCCCATCGACCATGAGCCGGACTGGGTGCAGCTCGGCAAGACCGAGGACGGCTTTGCCATCAACCAGTATTTCGTGGACCACCCGGAGATGATTCTGGGCGTACTCTCCACCGAAAGCACCCAGTATGGACGAGAGGAATTGACCGTTGCTCCCATCGAGGGTGCAAACCTTGCAGACCAGCTTGCTGAGGCGGTACAGCATATTGAGGGTCAGTACACCGAAGTTGAGGTAGAAACACCAGATATTGCGGATGCCGAAAATGAGAAGCATATTCTCCCGGCTGACCCGGATGTGAAAAACTTCTCCTACACGGTGGTGGACGGTGAGGTGTTCTACCGGGAAAACTCCGTGATGACGCAGGTGGAACTTTCCGACACTGCCAAGGGGCGTGTCACCGGCATGGTGGAGCTGCGGCAGATCGTCAATGACCTGATTGACCAGCAGTTGAACGACTACCCGGACGAGGACATCAAGGCAACGCAGGAGCGTTTGAACGCCGCCTACGATGCCTTTACCGCCAAATATGGCTTGCTGAACGACCGCAGAAATGGGCGGCTGTTTGAGCAGGATTCCTCCTACTATCTGCTGTGTTCGCTGGAAAATCTGGACGAGCAGGGGCAGCTCAAGAGCAAGGCTGCAATGTTCACCAAGCGCACTATCCGCCCGGAGCGTACCGTTACCAGCGTGGATACCCCCAGCGAAGCGTTGGCGGTATCTATTGGTGAGCATGGCAAAGTGGATTTGCGCTATATGGCAGAACTGCTGGGCACTCCCGGTGAGTTTGGGCGCATTACCACCGAACTTTCCGGTGTGATCTTCAAGGACCCTGCCGCCGACCCCACTGACCCGGAAGCCGGCTGGCAGATGGCAGACGAGTACCTGTCTGGCGATGTCCGGGCAAAGCTGCGGATGGCACAGTTCGCCGCTGAGACGAACCCGGAATTTACCGTCAACGTGGATGCACTGACCAAAGCGCAGCCCAGAGAACTGGAAGCATCTGAAATTGATATACGGCTGGGTGCTACTTGGCTGGACCCGGACATTATCCAGAAGTTTATGACCGAGACGTTCCAGATTCCCTACTATCTGCGCCATGCAGTCAAGGTGAGATATTCTCCTTATACCGCAGAGTGGCGCGTGGAGGGCAAAACTGCCACCGGCAGAGGGGATATTATCTCCTCCGAAACCTACGGCACCAGCCGTGCCAATGCCTACAAGATCTTGGAGGAGACCCTGAATCTGAAAGATGTCCGCATCTACGACACCATTGAGGATGCCGAGGGCAAGCCGAAACGTGTGTTGAACAAGCGGGAGACCATGCTGGCTCAGCAGAAACAGCAGGTCATCAAGGACGCTTTTGCCAACTGGGTCTGGCAAGACCCCCAGCGGCGCATTGCGCTGGTGAAGCAGTACAACGAGCTGTTCAACTCTACCCGTCCCCGTGAGTATGACGGAAGTCACATCAAATTCGTGGGCATGAACCCGGAGATCACCCTCCGGGAGCACCAGCGCAACGCCATTGCTCATGTGCTTTATGGCGGTAATACGTTGCTTGCACACGAAGTTGGTGCGGGCAAGACCTACGAAATGGCGGCATCCGCTATGGAAGCGAAACGGCTGGGGCTGTGCCAGAAATCCTTGTTCGTAGTGCCCAACCATCTGACGGAACAATGGGCATCGGATTTTCTGAACCTCTACCCCAACGCCAAACTTTTGGTGGCACGGCGCAAGGATTTTGAGACCGCAAACCGCAAAAAATTCTGCGCCCGCATCGCCACCGGCGACTACGATGCTGTCATCATTGGGCACAGCCAGTTTGAGCGCATTCCTCTGTCCTTTGAGCGGCAGGAGCGTATTATTCAGGAGCAAATTTATGAAACGCTTGCCGCCATCAATGAGCTGAAAGTCCACGCAGGCGAGAATTTCTCCATCAAGCAGATGGAAAAGACCCGGAAAACGCTGGAAACCAAGCTGGAAAAACTGCGCTCCGATGAGCGTAAGGACGATGTAATCACCTTTGAGCAACTGGGCGTTGACAGGCTCTTTGTGGACGAGAGCCATTTCTACAAGAACCTCTTTTTGACCACAAAAATGCGGAATGTCGCTGGATTATCCACCAGCGAAGCCCAGAAATCCAGCGATATGTTCGGCAAGTGCCGCTATCTGGACGAGATCACCGGCGGGCGTGGCGTGGTATTCGCTACCGGCACCCCGGTGAGCAACTCCATGACCGAGTTGTACACGGTCATGCGGTACCTCCAGTACAGCACCTTGCAGCAGAAAAAGCTGACGCACTTCGACTGCTGGGCATCCACCTTTGGTGAGACGACCACGGCCATTGAACTTGCCCCGGAGGGTACCGGCTACCGTGCCCGCACCCGGTTCGCCAAGTTTTTCAACCTCCCTGAGTTGATGTCCATGTTCAAGGAGGTTGCGGACATTAAAACTAGCGACCAGCTTCATCTGCCGGTGCCGGTCGCAAAGTTTGAAACCGTGGTGGCAAAGCCGTCCGAAATTCAAAAGGAAATGGTGCAGGAACTGAGCAAACGTGCTGCAGAAATCCACTCCGGTGCAGTGGATGCCTCCGTGGACAATATGCTCTGCGTCACAAACGATGGGCGCAAAATCGGCTTGGACGTTCGCTTGATGAACCCCATGCTGCCAGATGATCCCAACAGCAAATTGAACGTATGCGTTCAAAATGTGTTGAAAATCTGGGAGGAGGGTAAAGAACAGAAGTTGACCCAACTTTTGTTCTGCGACCTCTCGACACCGAAAAACGATGGCAATTTCAACGTCTACGATGACATTCGCAAAAAGCTGATCGCCGCCGGTGTGCCGGAAAACGAGATCGAATTTATCCACAATGCTGACACCGAAGCAAAAAAGGCGGCGCTGTTCTCCAAAGTGCGCTCCGGCGATGTGCGAGTTTTGCTCGGAAGTACGGCAAAAATGGGAGCGGGCACCAACGTGCAATCCCGGCTTGTGGCGGTGCATCACTTGGACGTTGGCTGGAAGCCCAGCGACATGACCCAGCGCAATGGTCGCATCATCCGGCAGGGCAATATGAATAAGGAAGTCAAGGTGTTCAATTACGTTACGGAAGGGACATTTGACAGTTATTTGTTCCAAACTTTGGAAAATAAACAGCGGTTTATCAGCCAAATCATGACTTCAAAATCCCCGGTGCGCTCCTGCGAGGATGTGGATGAGCAGGCGCTATCTTACGCCGAAATCAAGGCACTGTGTGCCGGAAATCCGCTCATCAAGGAGAAGATGGATTTGGATGTTCAGGTCGCAAAACTCAAGGTTCTGAAAGCCGACCACCAGAGCCAGAAATTCCGCTTGCAAGACAAGCTGCTGACAAAATTCCCGGCTGACATTCAGGAAACGAACGCCCACATCGCCGGGCTGAAAGCGGACGCGCAGCTTGCCGCCGCCCACCCGCAGGGCAAGGAGGAGTTCTGCGGTATGACCATCAGGGGCGTGACCTACGACGAGAAAAAGACCGCCGGCGAACGTCTGGTGCTCGCCTGTTCCGAACTGCCCAACGCCGAAGAAAAAGTGATCGGCAGCTACCGGGGCTTTGAGCTGTCCCTGCGGTTCGACACCTTCCGCACGGAGTATCAGGCACTTTTGAAGGGGCAGCGAAAGTACACGGTGCCTTTGGGCACCGACCCACTGGGCAACATCATCCGTCTGGATAACTCCCTGAACAACTTCCCGGAACGCATCACCGCCGCAGAAAACGAACTGGATACCCTGCATCAGCAGCAGGCGGCGGCGCAAATTGAGGTGGAAAAGCCCTTCCCGCAGGAGGAAGAACTGGCTGAAAAATCAGCACGGCTTGCAGAGCTGAACGCTCAGTTGGATGTGGACGAAAAGAGCCACGAGCCGGAACAGGACGAGGAAGAACAGGAGGACGAGCCTCGCCGCCCCTCGGTGCTGGCGGCTCTGGAAGAAAAATCCGACAAGCCGGAGCCGGTGAAGCCCTTCCGCAGTTATTACGACAAGGATGGTGATGCCCGGTGAGGGAAAAACGGGATGAAACCATCATCCTGCGCTTGAGCAAAACAGAAAAGAACCGTATCTATGAAAAAATGCTCAGCATGGGCATCCGAAGCCTGAGTGCCTATATCCGCAAGATGGCACTGGACGGCTATTGCCTGCACCTTGACTTGAAAGACCTGCAACGCATGGCATATCTCTTGCAGATGTGCAGCAACAACCTGAATCAGTACGCCAAAGCCGCCAATGAAAATGGTCGGGTCTATGCCGCCGACATGGAGGACCTGCAGCAGCGGCTGGATGAACTGATTGAGATTGGTCGGCAGATTCTTTCCCGGCTGGCTGATCTCTAAATTTCTCCCCGCAGTTGGAGGGCTGCGGGGGTACATAGGCGGCAACACCATTGACAGGCTCATGCTCTATCCATATACTGAAAGCAGAAAGGCGGTGTCAATATGAAATTCGTAGCAAGAGTTCTCCTGTTTCCTGTGGTTCTCCTGAGTGCATTTCTGGTACTGATGCTGAAATGGACGCTGAACCTGTCGGCGTTTGTGCTGGCACTGCCCATGCTGTATATTTTCGGCTGCGGCCTTTATACACTGTACTGCCAGGAGTGGATGCAGTTTTTGATCTTGCTGGTGGCGGAGTTTGGCTGCTTCCTGCTCCTCACCGCCGGAACGGTCATTGTAGAAGCCGTGGAATGGTTCAGCGGCTGGATTGCAGAATTATAAAATTTTTATGCCGCCACTGTGCGGCATTTTCTTTTTGCCGGGAGGTGGTCAAACTGGCTGCAACAAGATTGATTGCACTGCACAAAAACAAGGGGAAATCCGTTGCGGCCTGCCTGAAAAGCCGCACGGATTACGCCCAGAACCCGGACAAGACACAGCAGGGCGAACTGGTCAGCAGTTACGAATGCAGTCCTTTGACGGTGGATGAAGAATTTATGCTGTCCAAACGGCAGTATGAACTTGTCACTGGGCGCAGACAAAAAAGTGACGTGATTGCCTATCAGATCCGGCAGTCGTTCAAACCCGGCGAGATCACCGCCGAAGAAGCCAACAAGGTGGGTTATGAGCTGGCAATGCGTTTCACCAAAGGCAAGTATGCGTTTATCGTTGCAACCCACACGGACCGGGAACACATTCATAATCACATTATCTACAACTCCACTGCGTTGGACAGCATCCGGAAATTCCGGGATTTTTTATTGTCCGGGCTGGCTGTGCAACGGTTGAGCGATCTGATCTGCTTAGAGCATCAGCTTTCCGTCATTGAGATAAAGCCCTATCGGGAGCGGCAGAAGCGCACACTCTACCCGCCCAAAGAAAGCAATCGTGACCGTCTATGTGGCGTGATTGACACTGTTCTGGCGGAAAAGCCCAAAGACTACGAAGATTTTCTGCAAGGACTGGAGCAGCAGGGTTATGAGGTCAAGCGTGGAAAATACACCTCCGTCAAAGGCGCACGGCAGAAGCGATTCATCCGGTTCCGCACTTTGGGCGCAGGATATAGTGAAGAAGAACTGAAAGCTGTTATCTCTGGGGAAGCCGAACACCATCCCCGGCAGAAGCAGAAGCGCATCGTACCGGAACAAAAGTTTCAGATGCTGGTGGACATTCAGGCAAAGCTGGCCGAGGGAAAGAGCATGGGGTATGCTCGCTGGGCAAAGCGATATAATCTGAAAGAAATGTCCAAGACGCTGATTTTCTTACAGGAGCATAAAATCGGCAGCATTAAAGAAATGCAGGAACGTGTGGATGCAGCAACTGCTCGCTATCACGAGTTGGGCGATTCCATTAAAGCTGCAGAAGCGCGCATGACCGAGATTGCCGTTCTGCGGACGCACATCGTTAATTACGCCCGGACACGTCCGGTTTATGATGCCTACCGCAAATCCGGGTACAGTAAGAGATTTCTGGAAGCCCACCGGGAAGAAATCACGCTGCATAAGGCTGCAAAAGCTGCTTTTGATGAAGCTGGATTGAAAAAGCTGCCAAAGACTAAGGACTTGAGCATCGAATACGCTGAACTTCTGAAAAAGAAGAAAGAAGCATACCCAGACTACCGGAAGGCACAAGATGAGATGCAGGAGTTGATGAAAGCTCAGAAAAATGTAGAGATGTTTTTTGCAGAGGAAAAAGACACAGCCGAAAAAGAGCCAACACGATAAACGAAATCCGCCGAGGATTCTTCCCGTTTTTTTCGGGAGGATTCCTCGGCGGATTTTTGCTTTTGAAAACTGATTTCTAAGAATGTGAATTCAAAATACCAAAATTATTCAGTCAAGCCAAAAAGGTAAACCACACAAATGCAGCAGTTGCACATATCATCAGAACCAGTAG
>ERZ857965.4288-NODE-4288-length-9922-cov-2.301510_pt1 | contig 9922 bp, 7 predicted proteins | sample MGYA00519758_ERZ857965 | MGnify/ENA primary metagenome ERZ857965 (study PRJEB31778, sample SAMEA3449381) | human gut metagenome | biome: human gut; feature: human-associated habitat; material: faeces | place: United Kingdom | collected 2010/2012 ...
TTATCATGTTTCTGGCATTTAAGCGGTTAAATATAGCATTTATCTCGATTTTAGCAGTTATTATTCTTGCAATTCTTGATGGAATGCCGGTTATTTCAACGCTTACAGATGTAATGATGCCTGGCATGGCGGCTTATGTTCAGAGTTATTTCCTGCTCTTTACGATAAGCGCTTGTTTTGGAAAAGCTATGGAAATGTCAGGTTCTGCAGCATCCATTGCTAAAGGTTTAATTAAAATATTTGGAAATCGCTTTGCTATTATAGGTATTATGGTAGCCGGTTCATTATTGGTTTGGGGTGGTATTTCTTCTCTTGTTATTGCCTTTACCGTATATCCAATAGCTCTTGCTGTATTTGAGAAAGCGGATTTACCTAGATATCTTATTCCTGGTGTCATCGCAGGCAGTTGTTTCACATTTGCGGCATCGGCATTTCCAGGAACACCTCAGACAATGAATGTTATTCCTCAGGCATATCTTGGAACCGATGTTATGGCAGCATCTGCGTTAGGTGTTATTACCGGTGTTATAGGTTTTGTCTTGGCATATGGTTATATGTTTTTGGAGGGAGAAAAGGCCAGGAAAAAGGGTCAGCATTTTGAAGCCAATGAAGATGTTCAGAAATTACTGGATGATGCTGCAAAAGTTGGAGAAAATGTCAATCCTGTTATAGCAATTGTTCCAATTGCACTTGTAATCGTAATGCTTGTTGGATTCAAAGCGAATGTTCTTTTATCTGTAGCTGCGGGAACAGTTTTGTGTATTATACTGCAGTGGAAGAATCTTAGATTTGAATCATTAAAACCGATTATTGAGACTGGAATTTCAAATGGTGCAAATGCCGTTATTACAACGGGCGCAATTGTTGGTTACGGTTCTGTAGTAAAAGCAAGTTCGGGGTTTTCAGTTTTAAGTGAAAAATTAACAAAAATGAAAGCCTCTCCACTGATTACGTTTGCACTTACAACAACAATCATTGCAGGTGTAGCTGGTTCTGGTTCCGGTGGTCTGGTTATTGCTTTACAGGCTTTTGCAAAAGAGTATTTAGCTTTAGGGATACCGGCAGAAGTCTTACATAGAGTAGGCGCACTTGCAGCAATCGGGTTGGATAGTTTGCCGCATAATGGTGCAGTTGTTGTTCTGTTGGGATTATGCGGTATGACACACAAAGATTCTTATAAGCAGATTTTTGTTACAACAGTTGTTATTACTGTATTAGTAGCAATTATCTCAGTTCCTCTTGCACAGATTATGTATATGTAGTGAGTAGTTAAAAATTATCCCTTTAATAAAAGATGTGGTTGCACGTTATAATGTAACTGCATCTTTTTTTGCAAAATGTAAATTCAAGAATGAGTGACATGATAGTTAAATTTAAGTACACATAGATGAGATGAATAAGTTATAATATGGAATAGATATGTATTTTGTAAACGTGAGAGAAAGGACTTGTGTATGGGAAAGAATGCATTGGAAAAAAATCTTTTATATGAAACAATTCTGGAACATGTATCAGGTACAGTTTTTGTAACAGATTGTAAGGGGAGAATTGTCTATTCAAATCAGGCAGCGGCAAAGGCGTTAGGGTGTTCAGTTGAAGAACTGCTGAAAATGGATATTTATGAGTTAGAAGATAAAGGAATGACAAGTGGGGCTGTTTCTATTCAAGTATTAGAACAACAAAAAGCGATGACAGCAAACGTACATTATTATGATGGTAAAGAGACAATTGTTATGGGGGAACCTGTCTTAAATGAAGAGGGTGAATTACGATATGTTGTTGTATATGGTCAGAAGAAGAATGTTTTGTCTGAACGTATACAGATACTTGAAAAAGAAAAGGGATTAATAACACAAACCCTGAGTCATCTGTTAAAGGATAAAGAAAATGCGACACTTATTGCTGTTAGTAAGGTAACTTTAGAGTGTATGAAGATAGCGGCTAAGGCGGCAAAATTGGATAGTACAGTTATGCTGTATGGCGAAACAGGTTCTGGTAAAGAAGTTTTTGCTAATTATATTCATGAACAGAGCAATAGAAAAGAGAAATTGTTTTTGGCAGTTAATTGTGCGGCTATTCCAAGTGAACTGATGGAATCAGAATTTTTTGGATATGAAAAAGGTGCATTTACAGGTGCGAATGTAAAAGGAAAAAGCGGACTCTTTGAGTTAGCAAATGAAGGAACATTGTTTTTGGATGAAATTGGAGAATTGACACTTCCATTACAATCAAAACTGTTGCGTGTTTTGGAATCAGGAGAGTTTCAGAGAGTTGGTGGAACAAAAGTTTTAAAAACGAATGTCAGGATTATTGGAGCTACAAATAGAAATCTTAAGGAAATGTCGGATTCGGGAAAATTCAGAGAAGATTTATATTATCGATTAAACGTTATTCCTATTAATATTCCGCCATTGCGGGAAAGAAAAGAAGATATTATGGAATTAGCGGTATTTTTTCTTGGCAAATTAAATAAAAAATACTCCCAGGAAAAGTATTTTCCTACAGATTCGATTGATATATTATGTGCTTATGATTGGCCGGGAAATATTCGGGAATTGCGAAACATAATAGAGAGGGCATTTGTGTTATCCTCAACGGATTGTATTACAAAGGAACAAATTTCGAATGTATTAGGGGGAAAGAAATTTTCGGCAGCTGAGAAAAGTTTTAATGTTGAAGAGATAATAGATGATTTTACAGAAGAATATACTTTGAAAGAAATTACAGAAAGATGTCAACGCCAATATATAGGGAAAATACTGGACATATGTAAAGGAGATGTTGTGTCTGCAGCAAAGATGTTAGGTGTCAGCAGGTCCGGGTTATATAAAAAAATTGAAAAGTTAGGAATGATGAAAAGAACATTGTGGATAGAATAGTGAAAAAATATCTATTTTATAGGTTCTATGATATAATAAATCCATTGGATCAATTTTAAGGAGGACAATTTCTGAATGAAAAAAAGAATTTTGGCGGTTATGATGACAGCGGCTATGGTGCTGGGAGCGCTTACAGGCTGTGGTCAGTCTTCTAAGGATGATAAGACAGAATCAGCCACAGCAGCAGAAACAGAAACCATCAGCTATGATGTACTGACCCAGGTGCGTGTAGGGTATATGCCGAATTATGAATCTCTCTGGGAAGTGGCCACAGCGATTAATAAAGGTTATTTTGAAGAACAGGGACTGGATATCAAGTTATCTTCTTTTCAGGTTGACGAGGCGGGAATAGGGTTAATGGCATCAGGGTCTGTTGATGTGGCTTATATCGGAGCGGATGTGCATAAGCGGTGTATTGAAGGCGCGGCGCAGATTTTCTGCAGTAGCTTGAAGGTTTCCGGTGAAACTGCTGATTGCCAGGGCTGGGGATGCCTGCCGGGTTATGCGGAGGCCAACAAGGATATCCTTGTGAGATTTACAAAGGCACTTTATAAGGCTATGGATTATGGCTCACAGGAAGTCAACTATGATGAAGTGGCCGGTTATGTTGCGGATATCTGCGGTGCAGATAAAGCAACTGAATTGGAACAGGCAAAAGAAGGCAGCTGGATTGACAGCAAGACACTTCTTCAGTATCTGGGAGACGGTACATTGAAGAAATACTATGAAAGCCAGCAGAAGAATTTCATCGATGCTGGTGATGTAGACAAGAAAGTACTGATTGAAGATTATGTACTGTTTGATGTGATGGAAGAAGCCGGCAAATAGTGTTTTATAACTTTATAAATGAGTGAAGAAAGAGATGAACAAATCGGAAATGGATGCGTTTGTCTCTTTTTTTGTGGAAATTAAATGTGTAAAATTGAATACATAATACAAAATACTAATATTTGGATTGAATACTGTATACAATCATGGTATAATCAAATTACAAAAGAGATAAAACATTATTTGACATAAGGAGGTACCATTATGGGTAGAGAGATTAATCAGAGAAAAGCAGCGATTATTGGTTGTGGTTTTGTTGGTTCAGCAACAGCATTTACATTAATGCAGAGTCAGCTTTTTTCAGAGCTTGTTTTGGTAGATGTAGATTTTGACAAGGCAGACGGAGAAGCAAAAGATATTGCTCATGGTATTCCTTTTGCAGGTCAGATGAAAATACATGCAGGGGTCTATGAAGATTTGAGTGATGCGGCTATTATTATTGTGACTGCCGGAGCCGGTCAGAAGCCGGGAGAGACAAGATTGGATTTGGTGCATAAGAATGTGGCGATTTATGAAAGTATTATTCCGAGAATTGCAGAACAGAATAAGGATGCGATATTACTGATTGTTTCCAATCCGGTAGATATTCTGACTTATACAGCTTTGAAACTCAGCGGCTATCCTGAGAATCGTGTACTTGGTTCAGGAACGGTTCTGGATACAGCACGATTAAAATATGCTCTTGGTGAGCATTTGAGTGTAGACAGCCGGAGTGTCCATTCTTTCATTATCGGTGAACATGGGGACAGTGAGATCGCTGTATGGAGCAGTGCCAATGTTGCAGGTGTGCCTCTGGATCAGTTCTGTGAGATGAGAGGACATTATAATCATGAGACAGCTATGAAGGAAATTGCAGAATCTGTCAAAAACAGCGCTTACGAGATTATTGCCAAGAAGCATGCCACTTATTATGGCATTGCAATGTCTGTAAAACGTATCTGCGAGTGCATTATGCGCAATGAAAAGTCTGTTATGCCGGTATCTTCAATGATGCATGGTGAGTATGGAATTGAGGGAATGTGTCTGAGCATGCCGGCTGTTGTCGGCAGTGAGGGTGTAGAGACTCATGTGCCGATTACTATGAACGAAGAGGAAACAAAGAAACTGCAGGAATCAGCAGCAACATTGAAAGAGATTATTGAGGATATTAAACTGTAAAAATCTTAGATGGCATAAGGAATAATGAGTAAATGAGCCGGGAGAACACAATTTTGTGAAGCTCCCGGCTTTTCTATTAATGATAACAAAGTAATATTATAGGAATAAAAAGACATTACGCGTTGAATACAGTTGGAATTTGCTGTTGTTCAACAAGTAATGTCTTTTTGATCAAGGTGTTAAATTTTCTTAATGGCTTTTTCTACCAAAAGTGTAAGAGCAAGGCCGATGATAGATACGATAATAGCACCGTAAAGGAAAAGCATGTAAGAACCGGTAGCTGTCTTCACAACACTGGAAACAGAATTTCCAATAAAAATGGCTGGACTGGATAATACAAAAATCATACCAAAATTCTTTTGGAAATTTGTTCCTCCAAAGATAAGTCGGGTAGAGGCGGGATTAACGGAAGAAATAGCACCATAGCCGAATCCGCATAAGAATAACGCAATAACAACAGTTGGAAGAGAATGTGCAACATATCCGATTGTAAGCAGGATGATGCCGGCAGTTGTGAGTATAGCAGATGTCAGAGCTGCGGTTGGACGTCCTTTTTTATCAAATACAATACCAAGAACAACACGGGAAGCACCATTTCCAATGCTTAGCATACCAACAGCAGTTGCGGCAAATGCCGGGCTTGCTCCCGTATCAATTGTAAACATTGCAGCTTGTCCGATGATAGCAAGGCCAACGCCGAGAAGAATCATACACCAGATTAAATAAAGCCAGAAAGCAGGGGTACGAAGCATTTGGGATGGTGAATAGTCATTACCGGCAGAAACGGTTGTTTCTGTAGAATCATTTTTTTCAGGGACGACTAAAAGCGGCAATGTAACAATAAGAAGAATGAATACAATGATGCCGATGATAATGAAAGTTTTTCGCCAGCCAAGCGGTGAATACAACATGGCAGATGCAGCTTTTCCCAGGATAAATCCACCAAGACCAAAGCCCATCAGAAGCCAGCCTGAGGCAAAGCCGGTTTTATCATTGTAATTGGCAAGGGTAGTGCCCAGCCATACATTATAGCAAAGACCAACACCATAACCACAGAAAACGCCATAAAAAACAAAGAGCTGCCATAACTGATGAATCTGGGAGCATGAGAGGAAGCCTGCCAGCAGCAGGACAGCGCCCAGAGTGACAACAAACTTTGGAGATTTAGCTTTTTGAATATAGCCCGCCGATAATCCGCCAATTGAAAAACCGAGCATGGATATACTGAATGTCATAGATGTCTGAGTTCTTGTCCAGCCAAAGTCTGATTCAATGGGTCCGACAAAAATGGACCAGGCATAGATAAGTCCCATACACAAAAGTACAAGTACGCCGCAGACTAAAATATAAGAACGATTTATTTTTTTGCCCATAATACTTAACCTCTTTCTTGATAAATTTGCGCTTCCTCATGACGGTTGAGGACACGAAGAGCACCAAGTGCAAGTGCTTCCATTTCATATTCCCCAGGAAATACAGTGACAGGTGCAATAAAAGCAGTGCGTTCGCGAATCCAATCAACAAAAATCTTGGAGTGAGCGAGTCCGCCGGTTAATACGATGGCATCTACATTGCCTAAAAGATCAGTAGATAATGCACCTATTTCCTTGGAAACCTGTACAGCCATTGCATGATAAATAAGTTCAGCCTGCTTATTTCCGGATGCAATCATTTTTTCAACATCACGACCATCGGCTGTACCAAGATAGGCAAGCATACCGCCATTGCCTTCAAGCCTTTTATAAAGCTCTGCTTCAGTAAATTTATTCGAATAGATCAGTTTAGCCAGGGCGCGGCTTGGAAGAATACCAGCTCGTTCCGGTGAAAATGCACCGGAATTGCTGTCCATACTGTCTATGATGCGTCCATGGGAATGAGCTGTTGCACTGATGCCACCCCCAAGATGTGCAATGACAAGATTCAAATCTTCATAATTTTTTTGTAATTTTTTTGCAGTTTTGAAGGCAACGGCGCGGATATTTTCAGTGTGACACATATGAGAACGTTCTATTTCAGGTATACCGGAAATTTTATAAACCGGTTCCATCTGATCGGTTGTACAGGAATCATAGGTCATGACAAGAATGTCTGTACCTTGGGCTAAACGGTAAGCCACAACAGGTGTAAGGTTCATGGCATGATCAACAAGGGGATGATTGAATAATCGGTCAACCATACAGTCGTTAATCATATAAGCTCCAAAGTCTACGGGTGGCGTTACGCCGGCGCGGGCCGCGATTGCTGATAAATCTTTTACAGACATATGGTGCTGTTCAAGAAATGTTTCGGCATATGATTGACGCAATGGCAGCTGCTCATTGATAGACGAACATTTAGAAAGTTCCTCTTTAGAATGGCTGATGCTTTGTTCAGCAATGAGCTGATCATTATTATATAAAGCAAATTTAGATGATGTAGATCCAAAATTAATGCAAAAAATGTATTTATCCATATTGTATCCCCTTTCTATTCGTAGATTTATTATACTTTTTTTGATTTCAATACAACATGTGAGATTCAACAAAATGTTCTCGGGTTTTTATTGTTTTATCACAAAACAAATTCGGACGCAAATTAGGATTCAAGAGCAAAATTGGATACTCAATAAAGTGAAAGTGTAATGTAGACGGATACGCTTTATATGATTATAATAAAGACATCAGATATGAAATAAATGGGGAAACAGGGCGGGGAGAATGCAATGAAATTAATTGAAAAAGCAAAAATAGGCTTTATGGATGCTATATTGAAGAATGATTCGATAGAGGATCTTTGTGAAGCTGCATATGAATTGTTAAATTGGCCAATGATTGTTGGTCGTGATACTGGGGATGTATTATTGATGCTGCCAAATGAACCAATTGGTCTTAAAAGGTACGATGAACTGCAGAAAAGCAGGAAAGTACCAATGGAAATTTTTATTGGGCATCAGAAAAAAATAGGACGTGGGTTTGAGTATTACGAAGATATTTCATTTATAGAGGAAAAAGGAACCAAATATCCGTTGGAGATAACGATGATTGTGAGTTCCAAAAATGATATGTTTTGTCAGATTGTTTTTCATGTTGACAAAGAAGCAGTGACAGATGAAGAAATGGATGCACTTGTTGGCGCAATGGAAGGTAAGCCGGGAGACCTGCTTCTTTTTGCAGCAGATAAGAACAAAGTGGTTTATGATGTACTTGGAGCCCTCCGTGTAGAACTTGCAAAACAGATGGATCTTCTTGATAAGAATGAATATCGGTTTGTATGGGTAACAGAATTCCCGCTTCTTGAGTGGAATGAAGAAGAAAACCGTTACACAGCGATGCATCATCCGTTCACAATGCTGATGGATGAGGATATCCCGCTGATCGAAAGTGGAGATCTTGGAAAAATCCGTGCAAAAGCATATGATATTGTACTGAATGGTAATGAGATCGGCGGAGGAAGTGTCAGAATCCATCAGAACGACATTCAGGAAAAGATGTTCGAGATGTTAGGCTTCACAAGAGAAGCTGCTTACGAACAGTTCGGATTCCTTCTAAATGCATTCAAATATGGAGTTCCGCCTCACGCTGGACTGGCATATGGACTGGATCGTCTGGTTATGCTTATGGCTAAGGTTGATAGCATCCGTGATGTTATTGCGTTCCCGAAGGTTAAAGATGCTTCCTGTCTTATGACCCAGTCTCCAAGTGCAGTAAGTGAAGTACAGTTAAAAGAGCTGGAACTTGAAATAAGACCGGAGGAAGACGCTGAATAATTATGGAACTTACAGTCCAGACATTTTTAATTGTATGCCCGTTGGTTTTTCTGGCCGGATTTGTTGATGCTATTGCAGGCGGGGGAGGTTTGATCTCCCTGCCTGCATATTTACTTGCAGGGGTTCCCATGCATAATGCCATTGCCACGAATAAGCTGTCTTCAGCTACAGGTACTGCAATTTCCACAGCGCGTCTGTGTAAGAATAAATTTGTGGATTGGGGAGTTGCTCTTCCATGTATTTCCATGGCACTGGCGGGATCGTTTGCAGGTGCACATCTGGCTTTGATGGCAAGTGATAAGATCCTCAGAGGAATGCTGATCCCTGTACTTCCTGTTGTTGCATTTTATGTATTGAAGAAAAAGGATCTGGATGATACAGGAAATATCCGGATTTCCAGAAAAAAGCAATGGCTGTTATGTGCAGTTTGTTCTCTGGCAGTGGGCTGTTATGATGGATTTTATGGACCGGGAACCGGGACTTTTCTTCTTATTTTGTATACCGGAGTGGCAAAACTCCCGGTGGCAAAGGCTACAGGTACCATGAAGCTGGCAAACCTTTCTTCTAATGTAATGGCTCTTGCAGTTTTTCTGTTCAGCGGGAAGATCATTGTTCTTCTGGGACTGGCAGCTTCTGTATTTTCTATTGCAGGACATTATGTAGGATCGGGAATGGTAATGAAAAACGGCAACAGGATTGTCCGTCCTATTATTCTGATCGTGTTGGCACTTTTATTTATAAAAATAATAACAGGCATGTAAAAAGCCAAAAAATCCCGGGTTATCAAAAGCCCGGGATTTTTTTCAGGAATCATATGTTTCAGTGTCTGTATCATCTGTTGTTTCGAAACTGTCTTCGGAAGAGTCAGAATCAGAACTGTCTGAATCCTCATCCAGAGGTGAAGATGTCAGAGTTCCGAATATGGCATCGCCAAGTGTATTTCCTTCATCCTGCAGATTCCAGGATGCGCCATCATTGATCAGTACGAAATCAACATCTGAAGTAGTTGTGGCAGTGTTGTTTTTTATACTATTCAGTAGAAAATCCAGAGATTTTTCATAACGTTTCTGGGAACCATCGATCACAGCATCAGGGGATGCCAGGTAAGTATCCAGACTGCTCTGATAATTGGACAGAATAGCATTACTGTCAAAGGTAGTGATCGCAGTAGTGACAGTGGCATTGTATCCGTTGACGCTGCTTGACTGGATCTTGAAATTAAAATTCTGATGAACCTGTTCTACCAGTGCTTCGGCAATGGAATTCTTCACGGAATCGGAAGTATTCATAATATTAAGCACACCAAGATAAG
>ERZ857965.4291-NODE-4291-length-9906-cov-3.419653_pt1 | contig 9906 bp, 9 predicted proteins | sample MGYA00519758_ERZ857965 | MGnify/ENA primary metagenome ERZ857965 (study PRJEB31778, sample SAMEA3449381) | human gut metagenome | biome: human gut; feature: human-associated habitat; material: faeces | place: United Kingdom | collected 2010/2012 ...
GCGGCAAGTACCAGACAGTCGTCGATAATGGGAAGAACGACAAGATCCGGAGAATGGATCTCACCTTCTACCACTGCAGCATCCAGCTCTGAACGCAGAAGCTTCTGCTCGATGTTTTGGGTATTGGTGACAAAGGAGTAAACATCAAGCTCCGGGATTTTTTTCTGCAGATCCAGGATAATGGATGGAGTCAGGCAGGTTCCCACAGTGAGGGTGGAACCGAGCTTCAGGGTGGAAGATTGTCCCTGGTTCTGCATCAGCTCCTCCAGCTGCTGAAACTGGCGGATCATGTCACGTGCATGGGGAAGAAGAAGCTTCCCGCGGTCTGTAAGATAAAGCTTTTTTCCAAGACGTTCAAAGAGCAGTCCGTTATAATGAGTTTCCAGTTCGCGGATGGCCTGGCTGACTGTTGGCTGAGAGAGATAAAGATGCTTGGCGGCAGCACTCATAGAGCCCTGTTCCGCAACAGCTGCAAAAACAGTGAGATGGCGGATAGTCATGTGGAGTCTCCTTTTATAGTAAATTAATATATAGGTAAAACCTATCATTTTTATAAAATAATATCATTTTTCAAATATATCTTCAAGTGGTATAGTAGGAAGTACGTGAAAACGATTTCAGTATTACGAAATACAGGGCACAGATATCGGGGAAAGTATCGGAATGCCAGTGAGAACAGGAGGAGGAAATATGTCAGCATTAACTGTAAGCAAAGATGAAGAAAAAAGACTGAAGGGTCAGGGATTTTTAAATAACCGGGGAACGGATGAATTTTCCGCACGGGTGATCACCGTAAACGGAAAGGTGACAGCAGCACAGCACAGATGCATGGCGGAAGCAGCGGAGAAATTCGGCAACGGAAATCTTACATATACGACCAGACTTTCTGTGGAGATCCAGGGAATCCCCTATGAAAAGATCGAAGAGTTTCAGGAATATATTGCGAAAGAAGGTCTGGAGACAGGAGGAACAGGAGCAAAGGTCCGGCCGGTAGTATCCTGCAAGGGAACCACCTGCCAGTATGGACTTCTGGATTCCTATGCAATTTCAGAAGAGATTTTCCGGAGATTCTACAAAGGCTACCGTCAGGTCGCACTGCCGCACAAATTCAAGATCGCAGTAGGTGGATGCCCGAATAACTGTGTGAAACCAAATCTGAACGATGTGGGGATCATCGGACAGAGGATCCCGCACTTTGACAGCGAGGCCTGCAAAGGCTGTAAAAAATGTGCCATTGAAGCAGCATGTCCGAATAAAGTTGCGAAGGTCGTTGACGGGAAACTCCACATTGATGAGGAGCTTTGCAGACACTGCGGAAGATGTGTGGGAAAATGTCCGTTCCATTCCATAGAGAATGGTACATACGGATTTAAGATATACATCGGTGGTCGCTGGGGAAAGAGAATTTCTCATGGAAAAGCCCTGAGTAAGATTTTTACATCAGAGGAAGAGGCACTGGATGTTATTGAGAAGGCAATCCTGCTTTTTAAGGACCAGGGATTAAAGGGAGAACGTTTTGCTGAGACTATAGAACGAATTGGATTCGAAAATGCAGAAAAACAATTATTGGAAAAAAATCTTCTGGAAAGAAAAATGGAAATTTTGTCCAAATAGAGATATAAAAAAACTTCCTATTATATAAGTTGTCTGAAACCGGAAAAATGCGAGCAATAATATAAAAAATTTTTATTTCATTTATATAAATTTTTATTATATCACAATATTAACAAAAAACTAAGTGAAAATTCTATTTGAAATATGCAAAATAATGTGATAAAGTATTAACAATACATGAACGGAGGTAAAAAGAGTGGAAAACTACATGTATTTGGTGCCGGTGGCAGCAGTACTGGCACTTCTGTTCGCAGCATACCTTGCAGCGAAGGTCAGCAAGCAGGATGCAGGAACAGACAGAATGAAGGAGATCGCAGGTGCGATCGCAGAAGGTGCCCGCGCCTTCTTAACAGCAGAGTACAAGATCCTGGTTATTTTTGTAGCCGTACTTTTTGTACTGATCGGAATCGGAGTTGGAAGCTGGGTAACAGCAATCTGCTTCGTAGTAGGTGCTCTGTTTTCAACAATCGCAGGATACTGCGGTATGACCGTTGCAACAAAGGCTAATGTAAGAACAGCAAATGCAGCAAAAGAGGGAGGAATGAACAAGGCTCTTTCCATTGCATTCTCCGGCGGTGCTGTTATGGGTATGTGTGTTGCAGGTCTTGGTGCATTGGGTGTCAGCGTTGTGTATATCATCACAAAGAACGTTGACGTACTTTCCGGATTCAGCCTTGGTGCTTCCTCCATCGCACTGTTCGCACGTGTTGGTGGCGGAATCTATACAAAGGCAGCTGACGTAGGAGCTGACCTTGTAGGTAAGGTTGAGGCTGGAATCCCGGAGGATGACCCTCGTAACCCGGCTGTTATCGCGGATAACGTAGGTGATAACGTAGGTGATGTTGCCGGTATGGGTGCAGACCTTTTTGAGTCCTATGTAGGATCTCTGGTATCTGCCCTTACACTTGGTGCGGTAGCCGGAGCAGTTTCCGGTGTTCTCTATCCGCTGGCTATTGCAGGCTGCGGACTGATCGCATCCATCATTGCAACATTCTTTGTAAAAGGTGATGATAATTCCAATCCGCAGAAAGCCCTCACAAGAGGAAGCTATGTATCTGCTGCACTTGTTATCATCGTTTCCCTGATCCTCAGCCAGACACTCTTCGGAGGAATGCAGGCAGCCATCGCTGTTATCGCAGGTCTTGTTGTTGGTGTTATCATCGGAAACATTACTGAGTACTACACATCTGCAGATTACAAACCGGTTCAGGGAATCGGCGAGCAGTCTGAGACAGGTGCAGCTACAACTATCATCAGCGGTATCGCAGTAGGTATGAAATCTACAGCATTCCCGATCCTGCTGATCTGTGTTGGTATTTTTGTAGCATACGGTGTGGATGGATTATACGGAATCGCTCTTGCGGCAGTTGGTATGCTTTCCACAACAGGAATCACAGTTGCAGTTGACGCGTATGGTCCGATCGCTGACAATGCCGGTGGTATTGCAGAGATGTCCGGACTTGATGAATCTGTTCGTGAGATCACAGATAAGCTTGACTCTGTAGGTAACACAACAGCAGCTATGGGTAAAGGTTTCGCAATCGGTTCCGCAGCTCTTACAGCACTTGCACTGTTCGTATCTTACGCAAATGCAGTAGGCATGGATGCAATCAATATCCTTGCTCCTCGTGTTACAATCGGTATCTTCATCGGTGGTATGCTTACATTCCTCTTCTCAGCTTTCACTATGGAATCTGTTTCCAAGGCTGCTTACAAGATGATCGAGGAAGTAAGACGTCAGTTCCGTGAGAAACCAGGTATCATGAAAGGTACCGAGAAACCGGATTACAAATCATGCGTTGCAATCTCCACAACAGCAGCTCTTCACGAGATGATGTTTCCTGGAATCATGGCAGTCGTTGTTCCGGTTATCGTAGGTGTTGTTCTTGGTGTTGAGGCTCTTGGTGGACTTCTTTCCGGTGCTCTTGTAACAGGTGTACTGATGGCAATCTTCATGTCCAACGCAGGTGGTGCATGGGATAATGCTAAGAAATACATCGAGACAGGACATCATGGCGGAAAAGGCAGCGAGGCGCACAAAGCAGCCGTTGTCGGCGATACAGTCGGCGACCCGTTCAAAGATACATCAGGTCCGTCCATCAACATCCTGATCAAACTTATGACCATCGTGTCACTGGTATTTGCTCCTCTGTTCTTATCCATCGGAGGACTTCTGTAATCATTATTTCAGAAAAACAGTAAACCCATATTATATAAAAAAGTTCTTTGCAGAGAAATCTGTAAGGAGCTTTTTGTGCGACAAGCGGCTGATCTGTACGGATAGGTCGTTGAATCCTGGATTAAGGCTCATGCTTCTTTTTCCGGATTTTCGGTCCGTTCTGCCTGTTCGATCAGTGTCTGGTTTACATCATCTTCATAGGTACGCATCTGTACCTGCATGGGTGTGGGATCATCGCTCAGTTTCAGATGTCCGAAATGATTAAAAAAGAGCAGTACACCAAGGCCGATCCCGACAGAGTAGGAGAGCTCCAGAATGGTAAAACCGTCGGAGCTTTTTCCCATGACAAGGGTGTAAAACTGGTCAAAAAGGCTCCCAAGATCCACGTCATTGTTAAAAGTCATAATAGAAAAAGCGGCGCCGAAAAAGGAAACCAGGCATACAAAAAAGATTTTTACATACCGGAAAAGCTTTCCTGTGGCGGAACTGATGCGGTAGGTGATGATGAAATCCGTTTCTCCCATGGGAGAAATATCAATAGATGGTTCCAGCTTCTGGATCTTTTTCAGAAGATCTGACACAGACATGACATAGCGTCCGGGCTTTGTCTCGTCCAGAACCATTACCGGCATGACCCGGAGACGGTTGAGGATCTTTGGATCACTCATGGAAAGGGCGGCAATGTCCTGGAGGTATACATGGGGATTGGTAACTTCGATATTCTGATCCAGCTGAAGATAAAGAGTATCGCTCATGAGAAAAAACTCCTTTCTCGAAACCTTACTTTTTCATTTTCGGCCGGAAGAAAAAACTGGCCAGATAAGAGAAGATCAGGGCAGAGGAAACTCCGGCCGCACAGGCAGTAAAGCCTCCTGTGAAAAGTCCCAGGATACCGTCTTCTTCAATGGCTTTTTTCATTCCTTCCCACAACACATGGCCGAAACCGATCAGGGGAACGGAAGCTCCGGCACCTGCAAAATCCACCAGCGGCTTGTAGATACCAACGGCACTTAATACGGCACCGCTGCACACCAGAAGTACCATCACGCGGCCAGGCATCAGCTTTGTTTTGTCCAGAAGGATCTGGATCAGGGCGCAGATGAGACCGCCGAACCAGAATGCGTTGAAATAATCCATACTTACACCTCCATATGCTCAATGACAACTCCGTGGGCGATACCTGGAATACTGTCACCTTCGTTGAAACTTACCTTGGAAAGAAGGGCGCCTGTGGGCACAAAAAGAATCCGCTTCCATTCCCCGGATACAACTTTTGGAAGGATATAGGAGGCAAGGACTACGGCAGAACAGCCACAGCCGCTTCCTCCTGCGTGAGTATCCTGAGATGGATTGTCATAGATCAGGATTCCGCAGTCTTTATGAATGGGTGAGAGCTGGATGTTCTGTTCGGACAGAAGATCCAGGAGAATTTTTTGCCCGATGCTCCCCAGATCCCCGGTAAAGACGGCATCGTAATCCGAAGGCTTCCGCCCGAAATCTGAAAAGTTCCGGGCAATGGTGTCGCAGGCAGCAGGAGCCATGCAGCCGCCCATGTTCATGGAATCTTTGAGTCCGTAATCCATGACCCGGCCGGCCGTAAGTCCAGTGATGGCAGCGCAGCCGTTGCCGGAGCGCAGAGGAGATTTTTCCCCGGGAGGGGCTGTGTTCAGAATACAGGCGCCGCTTCCTGTTACAGTCCAGGTGGCAGAAAAGGGCCGCTGATTACCGTATCCCAGAGGAAAACGAAATTCTTTTTCCGCACTTGCGAAATGACTGGAGGTTGCACAGAGGATATGCTGTCCGTAACCGGCTGCGGTGCACAGGGCTGCCAGAGACAGGGACTCTCCCATGGTCGAGCAGGCTCCGAACAGCCCATAAAAGGGAATTCCCAGATCAGCAGTACCGAAGGAGGAGGCCACAGTCTGGGCCAGAAGATCTCCGGCAAACAACAGACGGATCTGAGAGAAATCCAGACCTGCCTTTTCTATGGCAAGGGCAGCAGCTTTTTTTTGCATGGTACTTTCGGCAGCTTCCCAGGTGTCAGTCCCGAAGAGCGGATCAGAACTGACGCTGTCAAAACAGGAGCCAAGAGGACCCTCCCCCTCTTTCTGGCTTACGATGGAAGCACAGCTCTGGATAAAAACCGGGGTTTCAAAAGAAATGCTGGCATTTCCTGTGGTATATTGTCTGGTCATCCGATCACCTCCAGTATTTTCAGAATATAATAAATAACCCCAAGCCCCCAGGAACTTAAGATCCCGTACAGGATCACAGGGCCTGCAATGGTGAAGATCTTACAGCCGATGCCGAATACCTGGCCTTCAGCTTTGTATTCGATGGCTGATGCAGCTACGGAGTTGGCAAATCCGGTAATGGGTACCAGGCCTCCTGCGCCGCCGAATTTCCCAATCTTGGAGTAAAGGTTCAGTCCTGTAAGAAGAACGCTGAGAAGGATCAGGATCAGGGAACACCAGGAACCGGCGGTTTCCTGATCCAATCCGTAATTTTGGGCAGTATTCAGGATAAACTGGCCCAGGGTGCAGATCAGGCCTCCGGTGAGGAATGCCCTGCACATGTTCAGACCGAGATTGTGTACAGGAGTGATTTCTTTGACATATTGTTCATATTGTTTTTTGTTCATATAGATCATCCTTTCCGGAACAGGGAAACAGTTCCTGTTTTGACTTTTGGCAGTTTTCTGGTATAATTCAAACACACTCTAGGACAGCCATGCGTGGTAGTAGTAGATCAGGGAGCCAAGTGTTTTGCCTGTGGCTACGCATAAGATGATAAAAGAAAGTCCGCGCTGAAAGCGGATCCGTCTGGCGAAAATGGGAAATACATCTGCCATTTCAGCGAGAGCCATGATCCAGCCGCCCAGAAAAATTCCGGAAAAGGTACCGTAAAGAATCAGAAACGGCATACCAAGGGAAATTTTCCATTTAAAGAGATATAAGAGATTTCCCAGGACAGTTCCGGCAAGGGTGATATCTTCATACAGAAGCATATATCTGGCTGTGTGTGTGATGCCTGCATAGCGGGGAACAATGGACAGTCCGATCAGGAGTCCGGTAAGTCCCCCTGCAATGATCACTCCGGAACATAGACCGAGAAATCCCAGAAAGATCTGCTGAAACATAAAATACCTCCTTTGCGAAAATACTAACCATATAACAACAGTATGTATAAAAATAAGATTTATATACGTGTACTGTACTTTTGAACAGATAAATAGTATAATGACAGTCAGATAATGAATTTGGGGAGGGTATTGTATGCCGGATGCATTTGCCAGAATGGAAATGCTGCTTGGTGATGCAGGGACAGACAGACTGGGCAGAGCAAAGATTGTCGTTTTCGGGCTTGGAGGTGCCGGCTCATATGCAGCAGAAGCTCTTGCAAGATGTGGGGTGGCAAGTCTTACACTTGTGGATAATGGAACCATATCTGCGGATCATATTAACAGGCAGCTTTATGCACTGCGTTCAACCATTGGGAGAAGTAACGTGGAGATTGCCAAGGCCAGGATCAGGGATATAGACGAGGGAATTCTGGTACACACTTATGATACATTTTATAATGAAGAAACTGCCTGCATATTTGAACTGGGCAGTTATGATTACATTGTGGATGCCATGGATACAGTTGATTCGAAACTTCTTCTGATCCAGCGGGCAAGGGAATGCAATACTCCGGTGATCTCGTGCATGTGGATTGGGAACAGGACAGATCCGTTTAAACTGGAGACAGCTGACATTTCCAGGGTCACCGGATGTGTTTTTACCAGGATGTTTCGGGCACAGCTGCGTAAAAGGGGGATACGCAGGGTGAAAGTACTGTATTCCAGGGAGAAACCTGAACAGAAGTATGAAAGGAATACCGCACAGGGCAGTATTTCCTTTGTGACAGGGACTGCCGGGATGATGCTGGCAGCAGCTGTGGTGAGAGATCTTCTGGAAACAGACAGAACCAGGCGGAAAAGAAAATAAAAAATTAAAAATAATTGAGAAAGTTTGAGGAATGAAATCTGTGGATCAGAAAATAATAGAGCGTTTTAGTAATCTGCTGGGAAATGAAAAGGTACGTATCAATGAGCCTATGAACCGGCACACTACCTTTCGGATCGGAGGACCGGCAGATTATTTTCTGCTACCTTCCAGTTCAGAAGAAGTGAAGGGAATACTGGAAATCTGTAAAGAGGAATCACTTCAGTATTTTATCCTTGGAAACGGAAGCAACCTGTTGGTAAGTGATGAAGGATACAGAGGTGTGATCATTCAGCTTTACCGTAATTACGGCGGGCTTACTGTGGAGGGCACTGAGATCCGTGCAGGAGCAGGAGTACTGCTTTCACAGATTGCAGCTGCTGCCAGAAACGAATCCCTGACAGGTTTTGAGTTTGCAGGAGGAATCCCGGGAACTCTGGGTGGCGCAGTTGTCATGAATGCAGGTGCCTATGGAGGAGAACTGAAAGATGTATTAAAAGAAGCGGTTGTAATGGACAGAGAAGGGAATATTTTTACAGTTCCTGTTGAGAAACTTGCCATGGGCTACAGGACCAGCCTGGTAAAAACAGCAGGATATCTTGTACTGGAAGTTGTCATTTCCCTGAAAAAAGGGAGCCAGGAAGAGATCCGTGATACTATGAAGGATCTGGCTGACAGAAGGATCAGCAAACAGCCGCTGGAATATCCAAGTGCCGGCAGCACGTTTAAAAGACCAGAAGGGTATTTTGCAGGGAAGCTGATCATGGATGCAGGGCTTCGCGGATACCAGGTAGGAGGTGCACAGGTTTCAGAGAAGCATTGCGGATTTGTGATCAATAAAGGAAATGCCACGGCAGCAGATGTGTGCAGGCTGATGGCTGATGTGCAGGCGAAAGTGCAGGAACAGTTTGGGGTAACATTAGAACCAGAAGTGAAATTTCTGGGGGATTTTGACAGGAGATAAAAATGCGTTTTGTAATAGTTACAGGAGTATCAGGAGCAGGAAAAACGGCGGCTTTGAAGATGCTGGAGGATGCCAATTATTTTTGCGTGGATAATCTTCCAATTCAGCTGCTGGAAAAATTTGCCTCTCTTCTTCCTGAAATGCAGAGTGAGAATGTGAGAAACGTTGCCCTTGGAATTGATGCAAGAAGTGGAAGCGCGCTGGACGAACTGGAAGTTGTTCTGGACCGGATGAAGGATACTGGATACGATTACGAGATCCTTTTTATGGATGCAGAGGATTCGGTGCTTGTGAAGCGTTACAAGGAATCAAGAAGAAGCCACCCTCTTGCAAGAACCGGAAGGATCGATGAGGGAATCCGTCTGGAACGGGAGAAGATGAATTTTCTCCGGAAACGTGCAGATTATATTATCGATACCAGCCATCTTCTTACAAGGGAACTTCGCCAGGAAATAGAGAAGATTTTTGTGGATGACAGAGAATTCAGTAATATTGTGATCTCCGTTCTTTCCTTTGGATTTAAGTATGGGATTCCGGCAGATGCAGATCTTGTATTTGATGTGCGTTTCCTGCCGAACCCTTATTATGTGGATGAGCTCCGGCCTCTGACAGGAATGGATGATGCGGTATTTAATTATGTGATGGAGAGTGATACAGCGAAAGTCTTTGCTGATAAGCTGGAAGAGATGATCCGTTTCCTGATTCCCAACTATATTAAAGAAGGAAAAACAGGCCTTGTGATCGGAATCGGATGTACGGGTGGTAAACATCGTTCTGTCACCATCGCAAGAGAACTTTTTTCCAGACTATCCAGGTCAGGAGATTACGGAATCCGCCTGGAACACAGGGATGCGGAGAAAGACAGACTTCTGAAAAAATAATAAAAAAGAGGGTTCGGGATGTCATTTTCAGGAAAAGTCAAAGAGGAACTTGCAGGTCAGTTCAGTCCGGCCAGGCATTGTCAGGTTGCGGAGATGGCAGCATTGCTCTGCGGATGCGGACATGTGGAAAAAATGCCGGATGGAAGCAGAAAGCTGTGGATCCAGACAGAAAATGAAGCTGTTGCAAGAAAAAGCTTTACATTATTGCGAAAAACATTTAATATAGAGACAGCGATTGTTATTCGGGAGGGTACTCATCTCAAACGGGGTAAGGTGTATCTC
>ERZ857965.4304-NODE-4304-length-9879-cov-3.785627_pt1 | contig 9879 bp, 8 predicted proteins | sample MGYA00519758_ERZ857965 | MGnify/ENA primary metagenome ERZ857965 (study PRJEB31778, sample SAMEA3449381) | human gut metagenome | biome: human gut; feature: human-associated habitat; material: faeces | place: United Kingdom | collected 2010/2012 ...
AATTTCTTTTACAGTTATCTTGTCAAGAGATTTGCATGCAAGCATTTTCAAAAAAGTATCAATAATAGCCTGTTGTGTAAATTTAGACACGGGGTATTGCCTCTCTTTCATCTTTAATTTATTATTAACTTCTGTAATTAATGTTAATTATTTTACCATATTGCAGTTGCATTTTCCATCATAATAAATTGAAGTAATGCTTTTTTTCTGTATTTTATTAAATAAAAGTAACTTTTATCATTGCATTTACAGCATTATTTTTTTAAACTAATACCTGATTACTAATTAAATGGAGGACATTTTTAATGGCTGCAGAAAACAATATCAATTCATCCGGTTCTGAATTATCTGAAAAAGACAAAAAGCAACCAACTTTAAAAGAATTAGACTTACCGTTTGAATATAAAGGAGAGTAACAATGAAGAAGATATTAGTTACAGGTGGAGCAGGTTTCATCGGTGGAAACTTTGTCCACTACATGGTGAATAAATACCCAGAATATATGATAGTAAATTTAGATGCACTAACTTATGCAGGAAACTTAGAAACTTTAAAAACAGTTGAAGATAAGCCTAATTACAAATTTGTAAAAGGTGATATAGCTGATAGAGAATTCATATTTAAATTATTTGAAGAAGAAAAGTTTGATATAGTAGTAAACTTTGCAGCAGAATCTCATGTTGATAGATCGGTTGAAGATCCAGGAATATTTGTAAAAACTAATGTAATAGGAACACAGGTATTATTAGATGCTTCTAAAGAATTTGGTGTTGAAAGATATCATCAAGTATCTACTGATGAAGTTTATGGAGATTTACCACTTGATAGACCAGATTTATTCTTTACAGAAGAGACTCCTTTAAATCCAAGTTCTCCATATTCAGCATCAAAAGCTAGTGCAGATTTTTTAGTACATGCATATCAAAGAACATTTGGACTTCCAGCAACGATATCTAGATGTTCAAATAACTATGGTCCATATCATTTCCCAGAAAAACTTATACCGTTAATGATATCAAGAGCATTAAATGATGAAAGTCTTCCAGTGTATGGAAATGGAGAAAACGTAAGAGATTGGTTACATGTTGAAGATCACTGTTCTGCAATAGATTTAATAATACACAAAGGGAAAGTTGGAGAAGTATACAATGTTGGTGGACATAATGAAAGAACTAATTTAGAAGTTGTAAAGACTATACTTAAAGCATTAGATAAGCCAGAAAGTTTAATATCTTATGTTACTGATAGGCCAGGACATGATTTAAGATATGCTATAGATCCAGATAAGTTAGAGAATGAATTAGGATGGAAGCCTAAGTATAACTTTGATACTGGTATAGCAATGACTATAGAGTGGTATTTAGATAATAGACAATGGTGGGAAAATATATTATCTGGAGAATATACAGATTATTATAATAAGATGTATTCAAATAAAGAAGTACGAGCTTAAATTAAAAGCTAGTACATCTTTTAGAGGAAGGAATAATTAATATGAGACATGTGTTTATAATAGGTTCAAAAGGGATACCAGCAAAGTATGGTGGATTTGAGACTTTTGTTGAAAAGCTTACAGAACAACAAAAAAGTAAAGAAATTAAATATCATGTATCTTGTTTGGCTCAGGATAGTAAAGAGTTTGAACATAATGGAGCTAGGTGTTTTAATATAAATGTTCCTAATATAGGAGCAGCTAAAGCAGTTTATTATGATATATTTGCACTTAGAGAGTGTATTAGATATATAAAAGAAAATAAGATAGAAAATCCAATAGTTTATATATTAGCTTGTAGAATAGGTCCATTTGTAGGTAGATATAAAAAACAACTTAAAAAATTAGGTGGAACTTTATTTGTAAATCCAGATGGTCATGAATGGAAGCGTGGTAAGTGGAATGCTGCTATAAGAAAGTATTGGAAAATATCAGAAAAGTTAATGGTTAAGCATGCAGATTTATTAATATGTGATTCTAAGAACATAGAAAAGTATATACAAGAAGATTATAAACAGTACAATCCAAAGACTACATTCATAGCTTATGGAGCAGATATGGAAAAATCAAAGCTTAGCGATAATGATCCTAAGTTAATGAATTGGTATAAAGAAAAAGATGTTAAAGCTAAAGAGTACTATTTAGTTGTTGGTAGGTTTGTTCCAGAGAATAACTATGAAACTATGATAACGGAGTTTATGAAGTCTAATACTAAGAAGGATTTTGTACTTATAACTAATGTAGAACAAAACAAATTCTATGAACAATTAAGACAAAAGACTGGATTTGATAAAGATAGTAGAATCAAGTTTGTTGGAACAGTTTATGACCAAGAGTTATTAAAGAAGATTAGAGAAAATGCATATGGATACTTCCATGGTCATGAGGTAGGTGGTACTAATCCATCGTTACTAGAAGCTTTAGCTACTACTGATTTAAATTTATTATTAGATGTAGGGTTTAACCGTGAAGTTGGAGAAAATGGTGCTATTTATTGGAGTAAAAAAAGTGGAGATTTATCAAGACTTATTGAGAATTCAGAAACAATGAGCTATACGGAGATAGATAGAGTAGCTAAACTTGCTGTAGACCGTATTGCAAATAATTATAGTTGGAAATTAATTGTTAGTGAATATGAATTATTATTTAATGATTTTAAGCAATTGTATTTATAAGATAAACATGGGATTATAGAAAGAGGAAATTTATGTTAAAAAAGATTTGTTATTTTATGAAAGGAAGTTTTTTTAAAGAAAGCTCCTTAGCAATGATAGAACAAGGAATTTCAAGTATAACATCATTTTTGACAAGTATTATTTTAGCTAGAAATGTAAATGCAAATTCAGTTGGAATGTATACACTATTATTATCTATTGCATTGATTATTATAGGATTACAGAGAGTATTTATTTTAGTGCCATTTAATATTTACTATCCTAAAATGAAAGAGGTTACAGAAAAAAAGTATTATGCAGCAAAGACGATGGGATTTGAAATCATATTTTTAATATTCGTTATAATTGTATTAGTATTCTCGAAATTAACAGGAATAATAGATATAAAATTGAATATAAGTAGTTCTGTAATATTTATGATAGGATACTTACTAAAAGATTATACGAGACAATTCTTATTTGGAATAAATAAGATTTCAACAAGTTTAGTAATGGGAATTTTACAATCGCTTATCCAAATAGCGCTGTTTATAATATTAGTGTATTTAAATATTTTTACGATTAATAACTGTTTGATTATAATTGGGGTGACAACTGGAATAATATCTATATTATTTCTAACTCTTAATACTACAATTTCAATAAAATTTAATGATTTAGTAGAAGTATGGAATAAAAATAAGGATATTGCAAAATGGAGTGTAGGAATTAGCTTATCAGACTCAGTAAAGAATCAGGTATCAATATGGATGTTAAATAATTTTGTATCAACTAAATCAGTTGGTATATATTCCATTCATAATACTTTTGCAATGTTACCACAACCAATTTTTAATGGTTTATCACAATATTTATTACCACACTTTTCGCAACTATTTGCACAAAAGGAATATGAAAGTGTTATAAAAAAATCTATTATTGCAATTGTAGTTGTATTGTTTATGAATGTTTTCTGGGGAGTAGTTCTACTAGTTATGGGAAAAGAGCTAATTATATTAATATATGGCGAGCAATATATAGGTATAACAATGGTTTTATTATTATGCTGTATTCGTGGATTTTTTACATCACTAAGTAGTATAATATCTAGCATATTACAATCCATTGAGAAACCTAAAATAATACTTAAATCTTTAGTCATTGGTATTGTAATTTTAATTATAAGTGGAACAGTGTTAACTTCGAAATATAGTATCGTAGGTATGAGTATTTCTTTAAGTTTATCATTTGGAGTCATAGCAACAATACAAATAATTGAATTAATAAACATAATTAAAAAATTAAAAGTAAATGAAAAGATAGGAGAGAGATGATGAAAAAGAAAAGAATGGCTATATTATATTATTCAGATTATGAAAACTGGCCTATGGGTGGAATGTTAAACTATATATTAGCGATTTTACCATACTTAGAAAAGAAATATGAAATTGATATTTGGGGATGTAGCGTAGATGGTAAAAAATTAAATAATATTAAAATTAATGGAAATGAATACAAAATTCATTCACTAGGTAATATGAAAACTAAAAAACTTATACCTAACTACTTAAGATATTTTTGGTATACAGCTATTAATTCAACAAAGATAGAGGAAAAGAATTATGACATACTGTATTTTCATGCAGCGCCAGTATTATATACTTATATGAAAAAAATTAAAAAATCAAAATCTTTAATAGTATATCATCAACATGGTTTAACTTTTATAAATAGAATATTTACAAGAATACAACATAAGGCACAACAATATTCAGATATAAACTTTGTTAATAGTGATTTAGTTTCTATAAAGAATCATCAAGATAAGTTTAATCAAAAAGGGAAGAATATTGAATTTATTCAAGCACCAGGACCAGTAGATATTAATAAATTTTATCCAGTTAAAGAAAAAGAAAATTTAAGAAAAAAGATGAATATAAAATTTAATAGAGTATTTTTATTTACAGGAAGACTTGTAGAATGCAAGGATCCGCTAATAGCTCTAGAAGCTTTTAATAAATATTTCAATGAATATGACAGAGATTCCATATTATATTTTATTGGAGACGGAAATTTACAGGAAGCATTAAGAGAAAGAATTTCTAAATTAAAATTAGATGATAATGTTAAAATGTTAGGCGTATTGTCTCAAGATGAAATAAGTGATTGGTTGAGGGTAAGTGATGCATTTATTTTCCCTTCAAAAGGAGAAGGTTTATCAATGTCAGTATCTGAAGCTATGTCATGTGGAGTTCCTGTGATAGGTTTTGATGTAGTTGGAATAAGAGAAATGATAAAACATGGAGTTAATGGCTATTTACTAAATGAAAGAAGTGATAGTAATTTATTTAGATATATGATTAAAATAATAGAAAATAAAGACGATTTATCAAAAGGTGCATTATTGTCATCTCAAAGATATAATTCTCAAAGTATAGCAAATGAAATAATAAAACACATAGAAGTAAATTTAAATGGGGTAACAAATGAAAATTAGAAAGACATCATTAAAAATTAATAGACATACTTTACCAGTATATTTATTATTTGGAAGTTTACTAACTTTTTCTACTAGAGGTTTTCAAGAAGCACAAGAAAATTTATTTAATATAGGCAATTTAGTAAGATATATAGCATTACCTTTATTTTATTTATATACTTTTCATTTATGTTATAAAAAGGATTTAAGATATATTATTAAATCATCAAAAGCACTAAAGTTTTTATTGTTATACTGGATTATTGGTGGAATATCATTATTAACTTCAAAATGGATAACTTATTCATTAGTAAAATGGATTGAATATTTTCAATTATTCTTTTTGAGTTATTATGTATTAAATATGGAAATAAAACATAGAGAATTTGCAATCGAGATATATGATATAATAATACGTTTTTTTGAATTTTTGATGTTAACAGTTTTAATAGGTTTTATTTTATCTCCATCAAAGGCTCTTTATGTAGGAAATTCGGAATTTAGTGCTTTAAAGAGTGCAGCTATACCATTTAGGTTATCTGGATATTTAATACCGGTTACTTCTACTAGTATTGGATTTTTATCATCAATATTATTATATACTTATTTAGTAAAATATAATAATGGTGAAAAAATCAAGTATGGTTTAATTAAGATTATTATAAGTATAATATTTGTTATAATTGCTCAAGCTAGAATGGCTATATTAGGTTTGGTAATAGCTATATGTGTATTTTATTTAATAATAAATAAGAATATATTAAAAAAGTTCATATTTTTATATACATGTATTTTTTTGACCTTTATTGCAGGAGCAGGAATTTATAATATTTTATTAAGAGGGCAAGATTCTACACAACTACTTTCAATGTCAGGTAGAACGGAGTGGTGGAGTTATGCATTAGATGTATATAAAATATCTGATGCACATGAAAAATTATTTGGACAAGGATTTGCAGGTGGAGAAAAAGTTATTGCAGCACAAAGTAATGAAGCCATGTATACACTAGATTCAGAACTACTAGGAGCATTAATGTCAACTGGAATACTAGGTACTATTTTTATAATATTAGCTATAATAGCTTTAACTTGTTCAATTATATGGCTAACAATATATATTAAGAAAAATTGTGTTAATAGATATAAAACTTATATTAATGAAATTGTAGGAATAATGATTATATTGATAGTTAGAATGATAACAACAAATACATTTTCAACATTATCATATTATTCATTAATATTTGTAAGTTGTATATTGGTTACACAAACAATTTCAAAGGAGATAAAGTATGAAAGTAGAAATAGAAAAAATTATAACGGAAGCATTTAATACATTAGATAAAGAGATAAATAGATATGTAGTAATGAATAAATATGATGTATTACCATATGAATTACCATCAGATATAGATATTTGTGTAGAACAGTCAGACTTTGAAAGATTAGATGACATAATCAAAAAAGTCGCTCATAATACTAATACAATAGTTGCTCAAAAAATTTGGCATAATTATAGAAAATGTGCATATATTCTTACACCGATTAAAATTAATGAATCTTTTAGATTACAGTTAGATTTCTTTTCAGATTTTAGCGTATCATGTACTCCTAAGTTAATATCATATGATGAGATTTTAAATAATACAAGATGCCATGGAAGATTTTTAGTTCCTAAATATGAATTGGAATATATTTTTCTTTTAATGAGAAGAATTTTTAAAAATGATTTTAGCTTAGAGCATATAAGATTATTTAAAAGTATAATATTGAGAAACAGAAAGTCAAGTTTTGAATATGGAATTAAGTATTTTGATAAGGATATTTTCAAAGAAGTAGAGGATGCGATAATAAATGAAGACTTAGATAGATTAAATAAATTACAACCCGTATTATGGAAAAATTTAAGAGAACTATCTTATAAAAATTCAAAAGGAGTATATTTTTTTAAATACTGGGCTTCACAAGTTAAAAGAGCAATATTTAGATATAATAATCCAGTAGGTTTATCTATTGCAATTTTAGCTCCTGATGGAGGAGGAAAGACAACAGTAATTGAAAATATTAGTAGCTTAGTAAGTGGAAGTTTCCATGGAGTTGATGTTAGATATATAAGACCTAGATTATTTAGGAACTTAGGAGCATATAATTTAATTAACCCTACAGAAGAAGAATCGTCTAATCCAAATCCACATGATAAAACTTTACACAATCCACTGAAATCATTAATAAGATTTTTATTTTATAATTTAGATTATCAGTTAGGAACTTTATTTGATATAAAACTAAAAAAAGTTAGAAAAAAATTAGTTATTTTTGATAGATATTATTATGATTACTATGTTGATATGAAAAGATATCAATACAAATTACCAAAGTTTTTACCAAAAGTATTTGAATTTACAATACCTAAACCTGATATAGTATTTATTCTTGATGCTCCAGCAGAAATTTTATATGAAAGAAAAAAAGAGTTAACAGTTGAAGAGCTAAAGCGTCAAAGAAATGAATATAGAAAGATTGCAAATAATATGAAAAATGCAATTTTGATAGATGCATCTCAGGAAATTGAAAAAGTTGTTCAAGATATAACAACGGCAATACTTCAAAAAAAGAAAGAACAAACTTTAAAAATTATGAAGTAAATTAAATAATAAATAATTTATGATATTAAGTATAGATTATTAGAAATGGTAGGAAATATGAAAAGATTAGATGAGTTTTTATTAATTATAAAAGAGCTTGGAGTAAAAGTTGCTACTGATTCAGATGAGAACACTCCGTATTTAGTAATTCCTAATACTAGAAATCCTAAGTGGTTGATGCCTTTAGATAAAAAAAGTATTAAGAAAAACTCTTTTTTACTATATCAAGCTAGTACAATAAAAGGCAAAATATTAAAAAAAATATACGAAAGTATACCAAATATAGTAATAAAAATTTTATTTTTTAATAACATAATATATTTAAATACAGAAAAATTTTTATATGATTTAAATAATAAAAATAATAAGTATAGTTATTCATTTTTTTTAGGAACAGAAGGATCTGATTGCAAAACAACCATTCAAGTTTCAAATGAAAGTAAGCCTGTTATGTATTTAAAATTAACAAAAAAGCCAAATGTAAAGAAATTATTTTATAATGAAAATGAAATACTTAATTCTTTAAAAAATACTATGATCAATAATAAATGTCCAGATGTATTAATAAATCAAGAATATAAAGGATGGGATATTTTTGCAACATCAACAACTAAAAGTATCAAATCGACATTTAATAATAGATTAACCAATGAGCATGTAGATTTTTTAGTTGAGTTATATAAAAATACTAAAAGGGAGCCTCTTGGTGAAACAAGTAAATATTTTAGTGATTCTATATGTATATGTAATAGATATTTAAAAAAAAATCCAAAAGATATATGGATATTAGACATTTTTAAAGACACGGTAAGTAATTTAGAATCTCAAGGGATTTCAGTATGTACAAGTCATAGAGATTTTACAATGTGGAATTGTTATTTTAATTATAATGATATATTTGTATTTGATTGGGAGTATGCAAGTCAAACTTCTTTACCTTTTTTTGATATTTTACATTTTATTATTCAACCTGCCATATTAAATGATATAAATGAAAAAAATATATATAAAGAATTAACTAATAATACAATGATAGAAAGATATGCAGAAAAAATATGTATTAGTATAGAACTCATAAATTATTTTATTATTTTATACTTAATTGATATCATATTGTTATATGATTCTAAAATTAAAGTTTACAAAGCAGAGGATATAAGGGTAAAAAATAATAGAATTAAACTATTAAATTATATAATGGAGGTAATACAGTGAAGACAGTATTAATATCTGCATATGCTTGTGAACCCGACAAAGGTTCTGAACCTGGTGTTGGTTGGAATTGGGCGCGTCAATTAGCTAAAAATAATAGAGTTATAGTAATAACAAGAAAAAATAATAGAGCATCAATTGAAAAAGAATTAAATGAGAATCCGTGCAAGAATATTTCATTTTATTACTGTGATGTATCATCAAAAATATCATCTTGGAAAAAGGGTCAGAGGGGATTATATTTATATTATTATTTATGGCAAATGGAAAATTATAAATTATCAAAGAAGTTAGTAAAAGAATACAAAGTAGATATAGCTATGTGTATAACATTTGGAAATATGTGGTTACCGACATTTATGTATAAACTCCCATGTAAATTTATATGGGGACCTTTAGGAGGTGGAGAAGCTATTCCAGTTGAATTATGGTCTAATATTAAATTAAAACAAAAAATCTTAGAATTAATAAGAAAAATTAATAGATATGTACCTATATCGAATATTTGGTTTAGAAAGATATGTAAAGAGTCTGATGCAATCATAGTAAGAACAAAAGATTCATTAAATGCTATACCAAAAAAGTATAGAAAAAAATGTGAGATTATGATAGAAACAGGTGTTTCTAAAAAAGAGTGTTTAGAATTAAATAAAAATGCTAAGCGAACAAAGATCAAATATGATTTTATTTTTATAGGACGTTTGGTTGCATTCAAGATGGTTGATATTGCAATAAGAGCATTTTCAATAGTTGCAAATGAGTATGATAACATTAATTTTCATATTGTTGGTGATGGTGAGTGTAAATTAGAATTAGAGAATATAATTAAAAGTATGAATTTACAAGATCGAATAATTTTACATGGTAACAAAAACAGAGAGAATGCATTAAAAATGT
>ERZ857965.4308-NODE-4308-length-9864-cov-3.161994_pt1 | contig 9864 bp, 9 predicted proteins | sample MGYA00519758_ERZ857965 | MGnify/ENA primary metagenome ERZ857965 (study PRJEB31778, sample SAMEA3449381) | human gut metagenome | biome: human gut; feature: human-associated habitat; material: faeces | place: United Kingdom | collected 2010/2012 ...
GGCTCCGCATCCGGCGTTATTGGAACGTGACCAGCCGTCCCCACACCGAGGACTATCCGGAGACGGTGGAGCACCTGCGGCACCTGCTCTCCTCTGCCATCCGGCGGCAGCTGGTCAGTGACGTGCCCTTGTGTACCCTGCTCTCCGGCGGATTGGATTCCTCCATCATCACCGCCGTGGCGGCCAATGCCTATCGGGAGTGGGGACTGCCGCCCTTGGAGACCTATTCCTTTGACTACACTGACAACCAGAAGTATTTCAAAGCGTCCTCCTTCCAACCCGACGCCGACTGGCCTTGGGTGGAGCGGATGCGGGAAGAATTCGGCACCGATCACCGGATCTTGACCTGCTCTCAAGAGCTGCTGGTGTCCCTGTTGGGGGCGGCAGTGGAGGCCAAAGACCTGCCGGGGATGGCGGATTTGGACTCCTCGCTGCTCTACTTCTGTAGCCAGATTCGGCAACGGCACACGGTCTCCCTGTCCGGCGAGTGCAGCGATGAGATCTTTGGGGGCTACCCGTGGTTCCATCGGGCGGATATGCTGGCGGCGGATACCTTCCCTTGGAGCATGGACATCACCGCCCGCACCGATGTCTTTCGGCCGGAAGTGGTGGAGCGACTTCAGCTAGAGGATTATGTCAAGTGGCGCTACCAAGAGAGCGTGGCGGAAACCCCTCGTCTGGAGGGCGAAACGGAAGCGGAAGCTCGCCGGCGTGAGATTGGCTGGCTGAACCTGAATTGGTTCATGACCAACCTGCTGGATCGGAAGGATCGCATGAGTATGTACTCCGGCTTGGAAGTCCGTGTGCCCTTCTGTGACCATCATCTGGTGGACTATGTGTGGAACATTCCCTGGGAAATGAAAAGTCGGGGCGGCATCCGAAAACAGGTGCTTCGAGACGCCGCCGCAGGCATCCTGCCCGAGGACGTCCGCAACCGTCCCAAATCCCCCTACCCCAAAACCCACAACCCCCTTTTCGAGCGGCTGGCACGGGAGAAGCTGCGGTCGATCTTGCGCCGTCCCGATGCGCCCATCCACAGCCTGGTGGACACCCAGACCTTGGAGGACGGCCTGCTCCGAGACGCTGGGGACTACGGCCGCCCCTGGTTCGGCCAGCTCATGGCGGGGCCGCAGATGATCGCTTACCTGATCGAATTGAATATCTGGATGGAACGATTTGGACTGTCTGCTTGAGAGTGGCAAAGAGGTGGAGAAAATCCACCTCTCTTTTTGTGCAAAATCTTTAAAGGATTCTTAAAGGAAAAAAATGACGATGTAAAAGAATTGTATGCTATAATAAAAATACCAAAAAAGGATGAAATGGAAGTGACAGCGGCAGAGGTATCCCTGCCCGAAGGTGAAGAAAGGAGCGTAGGACATGAAGCAAGAAAAGAAAGACAGAAAACAGGTGTTGGCCATCGTGCTGCTCCTCTCCCTGTTCTTGAATTTCTCGCTGCTGGCCTTTCTTATCGACACAAGGCACACGTGGCAGCAGGAAGAGAAGCGCCCCACATTTCAGTATGGCACCTATGTGGATGATTTGTCGGGTTCGATGACAAGGAAGCTCTTTACGATTGAGAGCGGGAAGGAATACGCTTTTTACTACTACACAGAGTCTCCCCAGAAGGTCATGGCACAGGGAACGTGCCAGTTTTTGACCAGCGGAGAAGGAGTGCTCCATGAGCAGAGCGGCGCTGTCTGTGGTTATGTCATCCCCATGGCGGGCGGTGATGCGGAGCTGGTCTGGATGAAGGGTGAGATAGTTCGAGTACATCACTATGACAAGGCTGCGATCCTGCCGTCAGTATCATAAGGAAAAGGGACGGAAGCATTCTGTCCCTTTTTATGTTGACAAATTGGGTCGATTACGCTACAATAAAATTGGAAAACAGATTAAAATATAACAAAAGTTACAAAAAGTATCAAAGGAGAACGCCGTGAGAAAGAACGTGGGTGTGATATTGCTGGTGGCCTTGTTTGGCTCCCTGCTCTTGAATGTCTGCCAGTTCGTGGGCGTAGGTCACACGGAAAAAGCCAGCCCATGGGTGGGCACCTACATCTGCGGAGATGAGTGGGATGGGGCGACCTATATCGTGCTGACGTCGGACCGGGAGTACTACCGGTACCAGCAGTTCGGAACGCCGGAAAAGGCCGCCTACTCTGTGGATGAGGATGGGCAGGTCACCTTATCGGAAGACAACGGGGCAGTCCTCCTCTACGCAGGTCAGCGGTTGTGGTATGTCCGGGATGGGCAGGCGGCGCCGTATGAGAAGATGTCTGACCAGGCTGTGTTTATCAATGTAGAGGAAGAAGGCTGAAAATGATGAAACGCCGTAGTTGGGGCACTATCCTTTTGGTGCTGTTTTTGGTGGGATGTTACGCCAACGCGCAGTACGCCATGCGGAATCAACTGCCGGAACGGGATACGTTCCAGTTGGATGTGCAGTGTGAGGAAGGGTTGAAGTCTGGAGATACTGGAGTAATTTTTGCTTCATTGGAAAACTGGGGTGAGGGAGACTACTATTTAAATTATAGTGACTTATTTACTGTATATATGGATGGTAAGCAAATTACACCTCAAAATGATGGAACGGATAGCTGGATGTTGGACAGTGGGGATGAAGTGTCAGAGGACTATGAATTTGTGGCCGGAAAACCTGGAAAGCACCGAGTGGTGGTGCAGGCGCAGTTCCAAGTGCAGAACCAGGCTGGGGACAGCCGGTCGTACCGTTATGAGGAGAAAACTTGGGTGGAAGTGATGGAAAAGGAGTAAGGGATGAAAAAAGGAAAGCAGATATGGATTCCGCTGGTCATCACTGTTTTGATCGTGCTGAACTTATTTACGGCATATCAGTACAGTACGTTGTCGCAGAAACTAGATCACATGAATGTGCAGGATTTTGCTGGCACCTATCAGTTTGCGCATAGGAAGGAGTACCTATCAATCACAACCGAAGAGGCAGAGAAGACTTTTGCCATTTATGATCAGTACAGCAAGCGCACCGCTTCCGGCACCTACGAAGCAGTGGATCAAAACTGCATTTCTCTGTGTGTGGATAGTAAGCCCTATGCTGCGCTGATTTACTCCAACGAGAAATTCTATTATGTAGACGAGAATCATGAAGTCACTGAGATGAGCAAAATGATGGATTCTGCAGTGTACTATGAGGAATGATGATTGCACTGGAAAGGAGCGGCGATGAAGAAGAAACAGATTTTGACTTGGGTCATTTGTCTTGCCGTCCTGCTGGGAATTCCTGTTGGTATGCGTGTCAGCAATCACCTGCGCACCTTTGGCCTGGACAAAAGTGTCCTGCAAGGGGAACAGACCCCTGACGCAGAGGAGACCGTCCGTCTGTGCCTTTACGATGTCAATCGCGGAGAGACCGAACTGGCCAACCAGCTGATGACGGACGAGTGCGAACAGTACGAGGCCAAGACGCTGCCGGATGTGAAGCTGCTGGACATTGAGCCGTGGGCAGATCATTCGGAACAGGAACAGGGCTTCCACGTTGTGTATAACTGGCGGACGTTTTGGGCGCCTTGGTGGAAGGACGACCGGACGAATGATGTGGACTTCCAGCTGGTGCAGCAGGATGGCGGGTGGAAGATCAAATCCATCGGCAACGGCTGACCCTGAAAATAGAATTGTGACACCGGGGCGCAGGGGCAATCCTCCTGCGCCCCTTGCAATCATTGGCAAGGGAGGGTATAATAATTTAATGTATCAATCTCTGCGCAGGCTCCAGGGATCCCCACGCATCTGGGGTGTCGGCTGCCTGCCCTTTTTCCACTCACCAGAAGGACGGAGGAGAGAGAAACTGTGGCCCGCTTCCATTCGGCGGCGCCAACAAAGGAGGAACTGCGACAATGGCAGAAAAGTTTTATATCACAACCCCCATCTATTACCCCTCGGACAAGCTGCACATCGGCCACACCTACTGCACCGTGGCCACCGACACCATGGCACGCTACAAGAGAATGTGTGGCTATGACGTGCTGTTTTTGACCGGTACCGATGAACACGGCCTGAAGATCGAGCAGAAGGCCAAGGCCGCCGGCATCACCCCCCAGCAATTCGTGGACAACGTGGTCTGCGGCAAGGGCGGCATCAAGGATCTGTGGAAGCTGATGAACATCTCCAACGACCGCTTCATCCGCACCACCGATGATTATCATGTGAAGAGCATCCAGAAAATTTTTGAAAAGATGCACGACAACGGCGACATCTACAAGGGCGCTTACAAGGGCAAATACTGCGTTCCCTGCGAGTCCTTCTGGACTGATTCCCAACTGGTGGACGGCAAGTGTCCCGACTGCGGCCGTGAGGTACAGGACGCCGAGGAGGAAGCCTATTTCTTCCGTCTCTCCAAGTACCAGCAGAAGATCGAAGAATTGCTCAGCAAGCCCGGTTTCCTGGAACCGGAGAGCCGCCGCAATGAGATGATGAACAACTTCGTCAAGCCCGGCCTGGAAGACCTCTGCGTCAGCCGCACCAGCTTCACCTGGGGCATCCCCGTCACCTTCGACCCCGGCCATGTGGTCTACGTCTGGGTGGACGCTCTGAGCAACTATATCACCGCCCTGGGTTACCTGAACGACAAGTATGACGACTACGATAAATATTGGCCCTGCGACGTCCACTTCATCGGCAAGGAGATCGTCCGCTTCCACTCCATCATCTGGCCTGCCATGCTCATGAGCCTGGGCGAACCCCTGCCCAAGAAGGTCTATGGTCACGGCTGGTTGCTGCTGGGCGGCGGCAAGATCTCCAAGAGCAAGGCCAACACCACCGTCAACGTCATCGACCCCATCATCCTGGCCGAACGCTATGGCGTGGACGCCCTCCGTTACTATCTGCTCCGAGAATTCCCCTTCGGCAGCGACGGCAACTTCTCCAACGAGAGCCTCATCAAGCGTATCAACATCGACCTGGCCAACGACCTGGGCAACCTGGTCAGCCGTACCACTGCCATGGCCGTCAAATATTTCGGCGGCACCCTGCCCGCAGAACAGCAGGCGGACGACGAGAAGGATGCCGAACTGATCGCGCTGGCTTCCGGGCTGAAGGCCAAATACTATGAAAAGATGGAAGCCTACACCTTCCAGGGCGCTCTGGTGGACATCTTTGAGGTCATCTCCCGTGCCAACAAGTATATTGACGAGAACGCACCTTGGGTGCTGGCCAAGAACGACGAGGATAAGCCCCGTCTGGCTCGGGTTCTGTACAACCTGTTGGAGGCCGTCCGCATCTGTACCATCATGCTGACCCCCTTTATGCCGGATACCACCGCCAAGATCTTCGAGCAGATCGGCGCAGAAAAGACCGGTTGGGAGGATGCTGGCACCTGGGGTCTGCTCCCTGCTGACGTCACCGTTCATAAGGGCGAGAACCTGTTCCCCAGAATCGACCTGGATAAGGAGCTGGAGACCCTGAAGGAGATCGAACTGGCACGTCAGGCCGAACAGGCTGGCTCCACCGTGGAATTCAAAGACGAGATCGATTTTGAGACCTTTGAAAAGGTGGACATGACCGTGTGCAAGGTCAAGAGCTGCGAGAACGTGAAAAAGAGCAAGAAGCTCTTGAAGTTCATCCTGGACGATGGCTCCGGCAAGGATCGCCAGATCCTGTCCGGCATCGCCGCCTACTACAAGCCGGAAGACCTGGTGGGCAAGACCGTTGTGGCCGTGACCAACCTGGCGCCTCGGAAGATGATGGGGCAGGAAAGCTGCGGTATGCTGCTCAGCGCTGAGAAGCATGACAAGCTCCAGCTGATCATCCTGGACGATGCCATTGAAGCAGGCGCAAAATTCTGCTGATTTCACAACCTACAGCCCCGTCCCGTGACGGGGCTGTTCGCACAATAGGAGAAGATGATGAAACGAACCTTTTCTTTGCTCTTGACCGCCGCTCTCCTGGTGGTCACCTGCGCCTGCGGCGGCGAAACCTCCACCTCCAGCCAGAGTGCCGCCCCCGCCCAGAGTGCGGCGGCAGCCAGCTCCGCTCCTGCCCAGACGGAACCGGAGAAGCTGGACTTGACCCTAGCATTCACCGGAGACATCAACCTGGACGATGACTGGTATGTGATGCAGTACCTGAAAAACTCCGCCGGCGGCAAGCTGTCCGCCTGCATCGATCCGGTGCTGTTGGAGAAGATGAATCAGGCAGACCTGTGCTGCATCAACAACGAGTTTACCCTCTCCGACCGAGGGGAAAAGCTGGCGGGGAAGGCGTATACCTTTCGGGCAAAGCCCCAGAATGTCTCCTACCTGAAAGAGATGGGAGCCGACCTGGTGACTCTGGCCAACAACCACATCTACGACTATGGCAAGGACGCTTTCAACGACACCCTGGACAACCTGAGCAAGGCGGGCATCGACTATGTGGGTGCTGGCCGCAACAAAGCGGAGGCGGCAAAACCCCTGGTTTATGACCTGAACGGCCTGAAAGTGGCCTACGTCAACGCAACCCGAGCGGAGCTGACCCTCTATACCCCAGACGCCGGAGAAAATTCTCCGGGGGTTCTGAGCTGCTATGACCCTGCCCAGTTCGAAAAAGTCATCGCCCAGGCAAAGCAGCAGGCGGACTTGGTGGTTTGCTGCGTCCACTGGGGCATTGAGTACAGCTACGAGCTGGAACAGGTGCAGAAGGACACGGCACGAGCTTATATCGATGCTGGCGCTGACGTGATCGTGGGCACCCACTCCCACTGCCTCCAGGGCATCGAGTATTACAAGGGTGCGCCCATCTTCTACAACCTGGGCAACTTCTGGTTCAATGAGAAGGACTTGCTCACCTGCCTGTTGGAACTCCATGTGACCGGCACCAAGGAGGACTGGAAGCTGAACGCTGCCGTTGTGCCTGCCCGCCAGGCCGGATGCGTGACCAAGTACCTGACGGACGGCAGCAGCGTCTACAACCTGTTGGAGTCCATCTCCGTCAATGCCGGTATCAAACCGGACGGCACCGTGTACGAGAAAAAGTGAAAACCACCCAAGCGCCCAGGCAGAAAATCCCTGCCTGGGCGCTTATTTCTTGCTCGGTTGGGCATAATAGCCCCAGAAATAGGAGAGGAGCGCACGCCATGGGAAGCCATCAGGAATATGTCCCCCATCATCCCAAACCGGAGGTGGTCTATGACCTGCCGCTGAATCTGCAAGGGTTGGAGTCTGCCTTCGCCCACTGTGTGGAGTTTACCAGCCGAGAGATCGTCCTGGTGCAGGGCGGCACCTGTACGGTGTGCTGGCTGGATGGGTTGGTCAAGAGCGAACGGCTCAACGACTACGTTCTGCGTCCGCTCATCACCGGACCGGTGCCGGCGGAGGTGCAGAAGGTGGGCGGTCTGCTCCAAGGGGTCATCTGGAACCTGAACGTAAAGACTCCGATCACCATGGACGAGACGGTGAAGGCTATGGTAAGTGGCAGCTGTGCAGTGGTGCTGCCTGATGGGGTGCTGACCTGTGCTGTGCCCACGGAGGAAAAACGCAGTGTCAATGATCCGGAAAATGAGACGGAGGCCAAAGGAGCGCGGGACTCCTTTGTGGAGAGCGTGCGTACCAGCACTTCCCTGGTGCGCCGAAGGCTCAAGAGCGCCAAGGTCAAGTGTATAGAATATCAGGTGGGGCGGACGTCCCAGACGGCAGTGGATGTGCTGTGGGTGGAGGGGATCACCAACCAGGTGTTGGTGGATAAGGTGTCCCAGCGCATTGCAGACATGGACATTGATGCTCTGCTGGCGGCGTCAGATATTGAGGAATATTTGGTGGACAGCCGCAGCACGGTGTTTCCGCAGGTGCTGTTTACCGAGCGGCCCGACCGGTTCTGCCGTGGCCTGATGGATGGTCGGGTGGGGGTGCTCATTGATGGCATTCCGCTGGGATGCCTGGTGCCCTGCGACCTGAATCAGTTCTTGCGGACGTCCCAGGATTTGAGCTATCATTGGGCCATCGTCAGTGTCCTGACCCTGCTGCGCTACCTGTCCATCTTCATTACAGTCCTGCTGCCAGGGTTTTATATCGCAGTCTCCGCCTTTCACCTACAGATGATCCCCACTCAGTTGGCGCTGTCCATCATTGCCAGCAAGCAGGATGTGCCCTTCTCCACCCAGTTTGAGGTGCTGGCCATGCTGCTGGCCTTTGAACTGCTCCAGGAGGCGGGACTGCGGATGCCCAAGACCATCGGACAGAGCGTCTCCATCATCGGCGCTCTGGTGGTGGGACAGGCGGCGGTGGAGGCGAAGATCGTCTCACCAGCGGTCATCATCGTGGTGGCGGCAGCTGGCATGGCCGGATTCACCATGCCCAGCCAGGACTTTGCCAACGGCCTGCGCATCTGGCGCTTCCTGGTGGCGTTGGGAGCTTGCTTTGCCGGCCTGTTCGGCTTGACCACGGTGGCGGCGGCGCTCATCTTCCAGCTGGCGAAAATGCAAAATTGCGGCGTCAGCTACCTGACCCCCTTTGTGGCCAAGGAGTGGCAGCATAAAGGCGGCGGCTGGGTGGTGCGAGGGCCGATGCCAGACATCAAACTGCGGGAGCTATCCCTGAACCCAGAGGGGAAACGGAGGCAAAAGTGAAAAAAGCAGCATGGATCCTTTGCTGTGTGTTGACGGCCAATCTGCTCTGTGGATGCAGTCCTCGGTTCCTGCCCCAGCCCAAGGACATTTCCAATGTGGAATTGGTGCGGACGCTGGCAGTGGACAGTGCTCCGGAGGAGCGGGTCAAGGTCACCGTCTCCAGCGGGGTCAAGCAGGAGGAATCCGGCAGCGGCGGCAAAGAGCCGCTGATTCTGGAACGGGAGGCGGGTACGGTTTTTGCCGCCTGTCAGATGATTCAAAAGAGCGGCAGTGGGTATGTGAGTTACGGACATGTGACAGAGTGCATCATTGGCAAAGGGGCGGCGGAGGCCGGTATTGACCGGATTTTGGATTATATTCAGCGGGACTATGAGATGCGGCTGGATACCCTGATCTTTTTCACGGAAGGGACTGCGGCGGAGATCGTCACGAAATCAGGCGGCAAGGACATCGCTGCTACCGACCGCTTGCAAGAGATCGGCAAAGAGCTTCCCTTGGAGTCCAAAGGATGGGCTTGTACGGTTCGAGAATTTTTGACCGACCTGTATGACAACGGATGGGCCATGATGCCGGTGGTACGATTGGAAAAGGAGGAGGAACAGCATACGCTGGTATCAGATGGAATGGCGCTGTTTCGAGAGGCAAAGTTGCAGGAAAAGTTCCCACCGGAACTGGGGCGAGGCATCTGCTTGCTGTTGAATCAGGGGGACATGAGCTATCTGGATTTGGCCACCCAGGAGGATGGCGTAGCTGGTGTGAAGCTGACGGGTCAGAACTGTAAGTGGAACGCCTGCTGGGAGGGGGAGGTGCTGACAGACTTGACAGCAGAGATCCAGGTACAGGTGGATCTGTCCGAAGTGAGCGGAGAATTGGACGAATTGGACGAGGATACCGTGAGCCGGATGGAGCGGATCCTGGCCAAAACCCTGACAGGAGAGGTGGCGCAGGTGTTGGAACAGGAGCAGAAGCTGGGAGATTTCCTCCACTTAAAACGGACGTTGATGGCGCAATATCCCATGAAAGCTGCGTTGATTCAGCGGCAGTGGGAGCAATGGCGGAAAAACTTGACCTTCCATGTGACGACCGGCTGTGTGATACAGCAAAGCTACGATGTGAGCCGAGGGGTTGGTCAGGGAGAGTAAAGGGGGCGTGAGATGGAGCAGAAAAAACTGTCTGGGGGGCAATTTGGCATCTTGACCTTCGTCATGATGATGGCGCCTATCGTCCATGCTGTCCCCACCCGTATCATTGATGCCCGCCGAGCGTCCTGGCTCCTGCCTCTTTTTGCGATT
>ERZ857965.4309-NODE-4309-length-9864-cov-2.844123_pt1 | contig 9864 bp, 8 predicted proteins | sample MGYA00519758_ERZ857965 | MGnify/ENA primary metagenome ERZ857965 (study PRJEB31778, sample SAMEA3449381) | human gut metagenome | biome: human gut; feature: human-associated habitat; material: faeces | place: United Kingdom | collected 2010/2012 ...
GAGATGGGCTTCCAGTATATCGGCCCTGTGGACGGCCACGATGTGCTGCTGATGGAACAGATGTTCACGAACTTGCAGGAACAGTTCGCCCCCATCTTCCTGCACGTGGTCACCCAAAAAGGTAAGGGCTTAAAGCCCGCCGAGGAAAACCCCGGCGAGTTCCACGCTGTTTCTTCCATCGATTTAAGCCACCTGACCGACCCGGAGCTGTCGCCCAAGGATTCCTTCTCGACGGTGTTCGGCTCCACATTGGCCGAGATTGGCGACGATGTGCCGGAACTCTGCGCCATCACGGCGGCTATGAAGTACGGCACCGGCCTCAACTTCTTCAAGCACCGCCACAAAGAGCGGTTCTATGATGTCGGCATGGCCGAGGAGCACGCCGTCAGCTTTGCAGCGGGCTTGGCCAGCCAAGGGCTGCTGCCCACGGTGGCCATTTACTCCACCTTTTTCCAGCGTGCCTACGACCAGATTATCCACGATGTCAGCCTGATGCACCTGAACGTGCTGTTTGGCGTTGACCGTGCGGGCCTTGTCCCTGGCGACGGCGAGACCCACCAGGGTATCTACGACCCGGCTTTCTTCAGCCAGATCGGCATCCCCGTATTCGCCCCCGCCAACTATGCGGAGCTGAAATACTGGCTGCCGCACCTTGTCAAGGATATGACCGGTCCCCGCGCCATCCGCTACGCCCGCGGCAATGAGAAAGAAGCCCTGGCGGCTCTTGGCTGCACGGGCAACCTGTTTGATAAGATCGACACCCGGCCGGGCGCGAAAGTCGCCCTCGTCAGCTATGGCGCCGAAAGTGAAGAAATCATCGCTGCCACCGATTTGCTGCTGCAAAAGAAAGTGGCCGCTGAAGCCTACAAGCTGACCCGCGTCTTCCCGCTGCCGGAAGGTCTGTGCGAAGCCTTGGCCGATTACGATACGATTTTGTTTGCCGAGGATGCCATCCGCACCGGCGGCATCGGCCAGCAGCTGGGCTTTGCCCTGCAGCAGGCCGGCTGGCAGGGAAAATACCTGCTGCATGCTGTCGATAATTCCCATCTGCTCCACGCCAGTGTGGCAGAGCTGCGCAAAGACCAAAACCTGGATGCCGCCGCCTTGGCTGCGGACGTCCTTGCCTGTATAAAGTAAGGAGAACCCAAGCATGAGTAAGATCCGTCTTGACCAGTACCTTTGCCAGAACGGCCTTGTCCAAAGCCGAGAGCGCGCCAAAGCCCTCATCATGGCCGGTGTCGTTTTTGTCAACGAGCAGAAGGTGGACAAGGCCGGCGAGATGATAAAGGAAGATGCCAAGGTCGAGGTGCGAGGCCACGACATCGGCTATGTCAGCCGCGGCGGCCTCAAACTGGAAAAGGCAATGCAGTGCTTTCCTCTGACGCCGAACGGCAAGGTCTGTATGGACATTGGTGCATCCACCGGCGGCTTTACCGATTGTATGCTGCAGAACGGTGCGGTCAAGGTCTATGCCGTGGACGTCGGTTACGGTCAGCTGGCATGGAGCCTGCGCACCGACGAGCGCGTCGTCAACATGGAGCGCACCACCATCCGCAATGTCACGCTGGACATGCTGGCAGAGCCTATTGAGTTTTTCAGCGTGGACGTGTCGTTTATCTCGCTGCATCATATCTTCCCGGTGGCGCAGGCTATCACGACGCCCGACGCAATGGGTGTCTGCCTCGTCAAGCCTCAGTTTGAGGCTGGCCGCGAGAAGGTGGGCAAAAACGGTGTCGTCCGCGACCCTGCCACCCACCGCGAAGTTCTCCACAATGCGATGGGCTATGCCGCTGCAAACGGTTTCGTCGTGCGCGGACTGGATTTCAGCCCCGTTAAGGGCCCTGAGGGAAACATTGAATATCTGATGTTCGTTCAGAAGAGCGATGAACCCGGTGTACTGGATGATTCGGTGGCTGAACAGGTGGTGGCATCCAGCCATTCTACGCTGGACCGCTGAACCATAATCCATAAAATCAGGGAGGGCGCGGACGATGACCGTCTACATTTCCCCAAACCCCGGCAAGGCTATGGCCTACGGCATTGCCCAGCGTGCGGCGCAGATCCTGCTGACCCATGGGGCACAGGTGCTGATGCAGGACGGCCTGCAGGCCGAGTGCATGACCATGGGCGTGGAGTATCTGACCCAGAAGGAATGCCTGGAACGGACGGATGTCATCCTGACCATCGGAGGAGATGGCACCATCCTGCACGAGGCGAATCTCTCACTGGTATACAGAAAGCCCATCCTCGGCATCAATCTGGGACGCTGCGGCTTTTTGGCTACTTGCGAGATCGGCGAAATGGAAACAAAGCTGTCCGCCGTGGCACGGGGCGAGTTCCAGCTGGACAACCGGATGCTTTTATATGCCCGGGTGCTTGGTCAGGACGGCTGGGAGGGTCACGCCCTCAACGATGTGGTGGTGACCAAAGGGCGCTTGCAGCAGGCCATCGACTTCAGCATTTACTGCGATGATATTCTGGTAGAACATTACCGGGGCGACGGTGTCATTGTGGCCACGCCCACAGGTTCCACAGCCTATTCGCTGGCCGCAGGCGGGCCTATCCTGGACTCCCGGACCAAGGGCATTGTGGTAACGCCCATCTGCCCCCACAGCCTTGCCAGCCCCGCTATGGTATTCGCACAGGAGCGCAAGATCAACATTTGTGTCGGGCAGGTGGCAGATGATGAGGTCTTCCTCAGCTGCGACGGGGTCTCCGGCTACCCTATGCGGGCAGGTGCAACGGCCGAGATCCGCCTGTCCAACCAGATCGTACAGCTCATCACATTTGGAAACGCCGACCAGTTCCAGGCCATTGACCAGAAACTGCGGAGCAGACGATAACGAAAGAGGGATTGCGTATGAACCGAACCACTTCCGGAGACGCCAAAGGGAAAGCCGAGCGTCAGCAGACGATTCTGCGGCTGATTCAGGAGCATCCCATCAGCCGGCAGGAGGTATTGCTGGAACACCTGCGGGAAGAGGGCTTTGCTGTCACGCAGGCTACCATCTCCCGGGATATCCGGGAGCTTTGCCTGGTCAAAGCAGCCACCAGTGATGGCTACCGCTACGTTTCCAGCCACAATGAGAGTCTGAACCCTAAAATGCAGGGCCGCTTTGAAACGATCTTTCACGAGTCGGTGCTGGGGGTAGACTATGCCGGCCATGTAGTGCTGGTAAAATGCTACTCCGGCATGGCAAATGCCGCCTGTGAGGTGTTTGACGCGCTCAAGTGGAAGAATGTTGTCGGTACCCTTTCCGGTGATGATACGTTCCTCATTGTGGCGCGTTCCGAACGGGATGCCAAAACCATCTGCAATGAGCTGACCCACCACATCGGGCAGCACTAACAAGAAAAGGGTAGGGCAGGAGAACAAAGCATGTTAAGCAGCCTGCAAATTGAAAATGTGGCCGTCATCCAAAAGGCCAATGTCCATTTTGAAAAAGGTCTCAACGTCCTCACGGGCGAGACGGGCGCGGGCAAATCCATTCTCATTGATTCCATCAACGCCATTCTTGGCAACCGTACCTCCAAAGATCTGGTGCGTACCGGTGCTGCAAAGGCGGTGATCCGGGCGGCATTTGAAAATGTTCCGCCTGCTGTGCTGGACAGTCTGGAAAAAGCCGGGTATGAGCGCTCTGAAGCACTGCTCCTGAGCCGTGAGATCACCGCTGAGGGCAAGAGCACCTGCCGCATCAACGGGATGCCTGCCACCGCAGCGATCCTGCGGGAGTTGTGCGGCGGGCTCATCAACATCAACGGCCAGCACGATTCCGTTGGACTGTTGAACCCGGCCCACCACGAGAGCATTCTGGACGCCTATGCCCAGAATCGTACCGAGTATCAGGAGTATTATGCCGTTTATCGGGAGCTGGTCAAGATCAAGCGGGAACTGGACGCTCAGATTACGGACGAGAGTGAAAAACAGCGCCGTATCGACCTGTTGAGCTATCAGGTGCAGGAGATCGAAGATGCCGCGCTGACCGCCGGGGAAGAGCAGACGCTGGAAAGCCGCCGCAAGGTGCTGTCCAATGCTTCTACCATCCGGGACCGCATCGCGCAATGCTATGCGCTGCTCTCCGGTGACGATGAGACACCGGGTGCTGTCGATCTGCTGGGGGAGGCCTCCAATGCCGTGGACGCGGCCGCCCAGCTGGACGGCGAGCTCTCGACCAGTGCCGGGCAGCTGCTGGATCTTTACTACAATGCAAAAGACGCTGCTGCAGACCTGATCGGCCGTCTGGACGCCTATGAGACCAATGACGCCGAACTGGATGAGATCGAGCAGCGCATTGATCTCATTTATAAACTCAAACGGAAGTATGGTGATACGGTCGAGGATATCATCGCGTTCGGGCAGAAAGCCCGGGAGGAGCTGGAACTGATCCAGTCTTCCCAGGAGCGGGTAGAACATCTGCAGGCAGAGCAGCATCGGCTGTACGTTCTGGCCCGGGAAAAGGCAGAGACACTGACGCAGACCCGCCTGAAAGCCTTTGAAGAGCTGAACAAACGAATCTCTGGGACACTGGACTTCCTGAACATGCCCGGTGTGCGGATGACTCTGCACCACGCCCGCGGGCCTCTGGCCAGCCACGGGCAGGACAGCATCGAGTTTTATATCTCCACAAACCCCGGCGAAGCGCCCAAACCGCTGGCGAAAATCGCCTCGGGCGGTGAGCTGAGCCGCATCACGCTGGCCATCAAAAACGCCATGGCAGACAAAGACGCTGTGCCGACCGTCATTTACGATGAGATCGACAGCGGCGTTTCGGGCAAAGCAGCCAGCCGCATTGGTGAGGTACTGCGCCAGAGTGCAGAGGGACATCAGATTCTGTGCATTACCCACACGGCGCAGATCGCAGCTTTGGCGGACTGCCACCTGCTGATCCAGAAAAACATCGCCAATGAGCGGACCTATACCGAGATCCATCCGCTGGATGAAGACGGCCGCGTGGATGCACTGGCGCATCTCATCTCCGGCGACCATGTGACGGAGCTTTCCCGTGCCAACGCCCGCGAAATGCTGGAACAGACCCGGAATGGGCGTTGACAACCCGCTTTTCGTGTGATAAACTAACCCTTGTGAAAAGCGATGACGGGAATAAGTACCCTGAACGGTTCTGCCCAGAGAGGCCCCGGTTGGTGCAAGGGGCGTGCAGAACAGCAGGCGAAATACCTCCCGGAGCTGCAGGCTGAACGAATTTTCCAGTAGGCTGCGCCGCGTGCGAGCGTTACAAACGCAGGAGTGTCCTCCGTCTCTGAGGAGTGCACTCGTGAGGCCGTTTCCGTGAGGGAGCGGCAAACAGAGGTGGTACCGCGATTTTTCTCGCCCTCTGCCAAATTTCACGTTTGGCAGAGGGCGTTTTCTTTTCCCTCTGCCCCAGAAACAGGAGGATTTTTCTATGACTTTGTACGAAGAACTCAAAGCCCGCGGCCTGGTGGCGCAGATCACCGACGAAGAGATCATTGACCTCATCAACAACGGCAAGGCAACATTCTACATCGGCTTTGACTGCACCGCTGACAGCCTGACCGCCGGCCATTTTATGGCCCTGACCCTGATGAAGCGGCTGCAGATGGCCGGCAACCGCCCCATCGCCCTGATTGGCGGCGGCACCACCATGATCGGCGACCCCTCCGGCCGTACCGACATGCGCAAGATGCTCACCAAGGAGGACATTGCCCACAATGCTGCCTGCTTCAAAAAGCAGATGGAACATTTCATTGACTTCTCTGAGGGCAAGGCTCTGATGCTGAACAACGCCGACTGGCTGCTGAACCTGAACTATGTGGAGCTGCTGCGCGACGTGGGTGCCTGCTTCTCGGTCAACAACATGCTGCGTGCCAAGTGCTATGAGCAGCGCATGGAGCGCGGTCTGTCCTTCCTCGAGTTCAACTACATGATCATGCAGAGTTACGACTTCTACTACATGTTCCAGCATTACGGCTGCAACATGCAGTTTGGCGGCGATGACCAGTGGAGCAACATGCTCGGCGGTACGGAATTGATTCGCCGTAAATTAGGAAAAGATGCGCATGCTATGACAATTACGCTGTTGTTAAACTCAGAGGGCAAAAAGATGGGTAAAACCGCAAAGGGAGCTGTCTGGCTTGATCCGGAGAAAACATCACCGTTTGAGTTCTACCAGTACTGGAGAAATGTGGATGACAGCGATGTGTTGAAGTGCATCCGCATGCTTACATTCCTTCCATTGGAGGAAATTGATGCGATGTCCGACTGGGAAGGTGCACAGTTAAATAAAGCAAAAGAAATTCTTGCATTTGAGCTTACCAAACTGGTTCATGGAGAAGAAGAGGCCCTGAAAGCACAGGAGAGTGCAAAAGCATTGTTTAGCAGTGGAAACGCGGCAGAAATGCCTACCGTAGAATTAACCGATGAAGATTTGGAAAATGGCACAATCGGTATTCTTAATCTGTTGAATAAATCCGGAATGGTGCCATCCAATTCGGAAGCGCGCCGTGCCGTGCAGCAGGGGGGTGTTGCCATTGATGGTGAAAAAATTACTGACATTCATGCACAGATTGACGGCGGGAAATTAGCCGGTGATGGTGTGGTGCTGAAAAAAGGTAAGAAGAACTTTAGAAGGATGGTCTTAAAATAAAAAGAAAAAATTTAGTGGCTCCATGCACGCTTTCGCTTGAGGAATGCGCAGGGGTATCGGCATGCACACGACGCATGCCGGATACCCGCGTATTCCTATGCATGGCAGCCACTAAAGTTTTTCAGGAGATATGGCGGCTTGGGATGTTTAAATTTTTATGATAAATATACTTAAAAGTGTTGTATTTTGCCAAAAATCTGATATACTGTGATTAGGCAAAAGTAATAAGTATTAATCGTTAAGTTACGACAAAACCCCCATGAGTGGCCGCTCATGGGGGTTTTTGTTCCGTTTTGGCAAGGTGGCTTAAACCTTAGGCTGGTTGCCTTAGTTGTTTCTATCCAACCATTTGCATATGTAGTGGCAAACTACACCTGCCATGATAGAAACAATGAAAGTAATAAGTATATCCATCGAAAAGTACGTGCCCCCTCTCTGTGCCGGTATAGGGGTGGCAACAAAATAAATTATAGCATAATTTATTTCAAATCAAAACGACAAAAATTTTACTTGCATAAATGCAATTTTCGTAGTAAAATATATTTTGTTGTTCGGCGTGTGGCTCAGTTTGGTAGAGCGCTTCGTTCGGGACGAAGAGGCCGTGGGTTCGAATCCCGTCACGCCGATATAAGGTCCTTTCTTAGTAGGAGAGAGGACCTTTTTTAATATCAAAAAAGTTAAACGGCTGTAAAGAAGGTATAAAAAGCGGATTTTTAAATAATTGGATTGTGGCAACGAACACTTGCCACAAACTCAATTATAATTCCGGTTGATTTTTTCAACATATCTTCTTATAATTAAACTATCAAAAAATGGAGGAGGTTTCGTAATGAGGGAAATGAAACAAACGATGGCAGCAGTGTTATCTCTGACGCTTGCGTGCACACTTTTGATTGCACCGGCAGAGGGGCAGGCAGCCAAAAAGAAGATGAAATTAAATAAGACAAAGGCAACGTTATATGTTGGCAAAAAACTGACGTTGAAAGTGAAAAACACAAAGAAAAAAGTCAAATGGTCATCTTCTAAAAAAGCAGTTGCATCCGTAACGAAAAAGGGTGTTGTAAAAGCAAAGAAAAAAGGTAAGACTGTGATTACTGCCAAAATCGGTAAGAAGAAGCTGAAATGCAAAATTACCGTGAAACAGAAAGTAGTAAAGAAAAAGACTGTATATCAGTCTCAGATGGTCGAAAACTTTGAAAGTTACACAGCAGGAACGGATTGGGGAAATTACACACTTGGCGAGGGACTTACCAGTGGTGGAAACGAACCGGCACATTATCTCGCAAAAGGAGAGACAATGAAGGTTATTACAGATCCGGAAAATGCAAATAACAAAGTCCTTCAGGTTATACCAAAGTTCTATAGTTTTTGCCCGGTATTTACCGTTGACCTTGAAAAATTGACAGGCATATCAGCAAAGAAATTGGGTGATTATAAAGGAATCCGCGTAAAAGTTCGTGTTGTCAGCGATGCGTCCCGCCATGTGGGAATTGGAATCAACTCATTCTTTGGCAAAGCAGGCACGATTAATAAAAAATATGCATTTAACACATATACCACACAGAGCAATGCCCTTCCAAATGAGAAAGAGTATTATAAATTCTATTATACAGAGGGTATGGTGACACCGGAAACACCGGATGACGGCAGTATGCCACAGGTGGAAAATGGCAAGAGTGCCAAAGGACATAAGTTCAAAGAGACAGATAAAAATGTTGGTTTTGCGACAAAGACGCTGTTGTTTAACAAGAAGCTGACCGCAGATTTGCGAAGCCAGACAAACTTTGATTTTGTAGTTGGTGGAAGTTATGGCCCGGCAAATAAAGAATACTTAGCATGGTATTTAGATGATGTGGAATTGATTTACTAAAACTAAAAAGAAGTTCAACCGCAGAAGACTACAATGCGGTTGAACTTCTTTTTTTATCCTAACAAAGCCCGATTTGCTTTTTCTTGGAATTTTTCTTCCAAAATCACAAAGCGTTCATGGGTGCCGCGTCCGATTACGGTCCCTTTTTCATCTTTTGCCGAGACGGAAAAGACCAGCTTTCGTCCGTCGATTTCTACCAGTTCACTCTCACAGGTGATGGTCATGCCAAGTGGTGTTGGGGCATCATGTGAAATGTCCAAATGGATTCCCACGGTTCCTTCGCCCGGTTCCAAATAGGGAGCCACACTTGTCCACGCCGTTTTTTCCATGAGAGCAATCATAGCAGGAGTGGCAAATACATCCAGTGTGCCGCTTCTCATTGTTTTTGCCGAATTGGACTCATCGGCAGTAACCGTGCAGGTTCCTTTAATTCCAACTTCTAAACTCATTGCAGTTCCTCCTTTTTCTGTTCTACCAGATAACCACGCTTTGCCAACTCCACTTCTACGTCGTCCAGAATCCGTTCTTCTTCTGCGGTGACGGTGTGGTAATGGTAGTCCGAGGTCACATTTTTTAAAAGCGTGGATTTTCCGCTTTTAATGCCCGCGATAAATTCTTTGATGTCGCGCCGGCAGCGGATATTCATATCTGCTTGAATTTTACCATAAATTTTATGATTTACAAATACATTTTCCACGATACCGCCTAAATCCACGATACAGGTTAATTCGTCCTCTGCCTGTTCATCCGTATGACGGCATTTGAAAATACGCCGAACCCCGCTTGGTTTAGCCGGTGGAACCAGATATCCGCGGTTGGTTGCAATAATTTTTACATGACCGGTTCGCAAAAGCGCAATATCCTGCACAATCACCTGGCGGCTTACGCCGAATTCCTTCGCCAGTTCGGTTCCGGAAACCGGCTTGTCGTGTTCCTCCAGATATTGAAGCAATCGGTCTCGTCGTTTTTCTCCAGACATATCCGGTACCTCCATTTACTCTGTTGCATGCAGATTTTTCAGGGAAATATCCATAATTGGTGCGGAGTGGGTTAAAGCACCGCTGGAAATATAATCGACGCCAAGGTCAATTAATTTGGCAATGTTTTCCCGTGTGACATTGCCGGAACATTCGGTCTCTGCACGTCCGTCAATGATACGGATGGCTTCCTTCATGTCGTCATGCGACATATTATCTAACATAATAATATCTGCTCCGGCGTCTGCCGCCTCTTTCACCATATCAAGATTTTCCACTTCAATTTCAATCTTACGGACAAAAGGACAATATTCCTTTGCCATTTCAACTGCTTTTGCCACACTGCCGGCAGCTCCAATGTGATTATCTTTCAACAAAACACCGTCCGAAAGAT